>Ga0209396_1005225_pt1 | contig 12336 bp, 9 predicted proteins | sample GOMGulsemesocosm_6_FD_184638 | JGI IMG/M metagenome (GOLD analysis project Ga0209396, IMG submission 184638) | Methane-oxidizing microbial communities from mesocosms in the Gulf of Mexico - GOM8C Gulf of Mexico (SPAdes) (version 2) | ecosystem: Environmental > Aquatic > Marine > Cold seeps...
TCTTGAAGATCTAATTCCTTATACGGAAATAGCTACAGCACATATTGCTGGTTATAGCTTAGAAGGAAAAGCTCGTGGCAGTGAAATGCTCTATCAGGCATTATGTCTACAGCTAAAAGTTGAGCCTAAATATCAATTGGCAAACTTTTTACCGTCGGCCAGTATCCCTGCAATTGAAATTAATCAAGATTTTAGCCAAATACTACTAAACCAGTTAGTAAAAATGGTTTACGATGTCAGACGGGACGATGCAATATTTCGTCAACAATTATTTATACAAGGTTTCGATAGTTTACGCAAAAATTACCCCGTTCGCAGGGAGTTTTCTGCAGTAACTGTTACCTTGTCACCCAACGCCACAAGTGATGTGCCACATCGCTTAGGCTTTAGTAAAACGTCCAACTAGAAGAGAGAGGATCATGGCACAGAAATTTGATGTATGTATACTTGGCGCAACAGGATTAGTTGGCAAAACGATTATGGAAATCTTAGAAGAAAGAGATTTCCCAATTAATAAACTTTACCCTTTAGCAAGTTCTCGCTCTGCTGGTGAGTTAATTGAGTTCAACGGTGAAAGTATTGAAGTTCTTGATGCTGACCTTTTTGACTTTAGCCAAGCACAAATAGGCTTTTTCTCAGCAGGCGGTTCTACTTCGGCTAAATTTGCTCCAATTGCCGGTGAAGCAGGTTGTATCGTTATTGATAATACATCTGAGTTCCGTTATGAAGCAGATATTCCTCTAGTTGTACCTGAAGTTAATCCAAGTGCATTAGCCGATTACCGCAATCGTAATATTATTGCTAACCCGAACTGTTCAACTATCCAAATGATGGTGGCGTTGAAACCAATTTATGATGCTGTGGGTATTAGTCGTGTTAACGTTAGCACTTACCAGTCAGTTTCTGGTGGTGGTAAAGAAGCAATGGATGAATTAGCTAAGCAAACGGCGGCTTTATTAAGCGGTAAGCCAGTAGAGAATAAAAACTTTACTCGTCAAATAGCGTTTAATGTTATCCCACAAATCGATGTTTTCTTAGAAAATGGTTATACCAAAGAAGAAATGAAAATGGTTTGGGAAACTAAGAAAATTTTGGGCGATGAAAATGTTCTCGTAAATCCAACGGCAGTACGTGTTCCTGTATTCTTTGGACATGGCGAAGCTTTACACATTGAAACTAATTCACCAATTTCGGCTGAAGAAGTTAAAGATTTGTTAGAGCAAGCTCCAGGTATTGTTGTTTGTCGTGATGATGCTGATTTCCCAACTCAAATTGGCGATGCTAGTGGTAAAGATGACACTTATGTTGGTCGTATTCGTGAAGATATCAGCCATAATTGTGGTATTAACATGTGGATTGTTGCCGATAATGTTCGTAAAGGTGCGGCAACAAACAGTGTTCAAATAGCTGAATTGTTAGTAAAAGAGCACTTGAGCTAACTTCTATAACTTTAATATTAATTAAAGTTTAGTAAAGAAATAACAAAACTCGTCGTTAACTATAGCAATATAGTTAACGACGAGTTTTTTTGTTGTATAGCCCAATTTCATATTTACAACTTAGCCTTAAACCACGGCACAGCTTACCTGCAGTAAATAAAAATATGTTTCTGTTTTAATTGTCGTGCTTTCAAAGGCATAGTACAGAGTGTCTCAAGAGTTACAAAAATAGAAGACTTATTGAGTGAATTTGCTATTATCTTGTTAGTTAATGGTTTTTTGGAATAAAGATTGCATTTTATCTTTGGGGTAGGCTTTACCTCGTTTAAAGTGACGTAATGCGATATTTTTTTGGCGCCAACAATTTTATTACAGTGTCATAACTTAATTTAGGATATACCAATGCAAACATTATTGCGCCTGTGCCTATGGCAGGTGATTATTATTGGCATACTAACGACTCATTTTCCTGTTAGTGCTGAAGAAGAGCGTGGCATTCGTATGCGTGGCCCTAAAAGTAGTGATGTATTTCCTTATGATCGTTACGGACCTATTACTTCAAAAGATACCTTATGGAATATCGCGACAAGAATTCGTCCAGATACGCGTTTAAGTGTTTATCAAGTGATGCAGGCATTGTATCAAGAAAACCCTCAAGCATTTGTTGATAGCAATATTAATCACTTAGTTGAAGGCCAATATTTAAAAATTCCATCATTTAACAATATGATGGCGGTGAATACTGATACTGCAAAGAAGAAGTCTGAAAGTGATAGTAAAGCTTGGCAAAAAATTCAGCCTAAAGTGGAAAAAAAGCCGGTAGTTGTTGTACCGAGCGTAAAGAAAGAAGACTTAGATACAGTAAAAACTGAAATTAACGAGCAGTTACAGAAGATTGATGGTCAGCAACAAAAGCGTTTAGAAACCATACAAAATGATGTCTTAGATTCAATAGATGGTTTACAAGCCATCTTGAAAGAGAATGATGAGCTACGTCAACGCTTAACTTCCTTCAGCGACAAACTCGGTGTGATGCAAGATGAAGTGGCTAAGGGGAAAGAAATTAAGTTGCAGATGGATGACATGATCAAATTGCAGCAAGCCTTATTAGCAAAAGCAGAAGCAAGAGAAAGGCAATTATTATTAGAAAAACAGCAAGCAGAATTAGCAGAGCAAGACATTACCTCAAGTTTATGGTTTAAAATAGCCATGGGTACATTACCCGCTATTTTGATACTAGGATTAATAGCCTTTTTATTTAAACGTCGTAAACAAGCATCGGATGAAGTGTTTTTCAACGAACTCGATAATAAAAAACAAACACAAGCCTCCCAAAAAAGCAGTATCGCAGATGAACTATCACTTGATGATGAATTGAATTTAGACGATGAGTTGAATCTAGATGATGAATTGAATTTAGATGATGAATTAAGTTTAGATGATGAGTTGAACCTAGATGATGAGTTGAACCTAGATGATGATGTTATCCATTTAGACGAAGATGATAGTTTAGATGATCTTGATGATTTAGACGACTTAGATGATCTCGAAGATATATTACTAGATGATGATAGTGACAATGACGTTCTTGATGGTGGAGAATTAGACCAAGGAGACTTAGACTCGCTCTTATCAGGGTTAGATGATGAAACTCCGGTTAGCGAAGACTCCGAAGATGAAGCAAGTGAAGAGCTTGAAGGTGGAGAGCTTAGCCAAGATGATTTAAATGATTTACTTGGTGGTTTAGATGATGACATTGAGGAGCCTGAGTCGGCTGTCGAAGAGGAGCTGGCAACAAAAGCTGAAAAGCAAGCTCCAGCTGATGTTACTGATCCTGATGATGTAGATTCACTGCTTGATGCGGTAGTCGCCGATGCACCAGCTGAAGTGACTGATCCCGATGATATAGATTCACTGCTTGACGCCGCAGTTGCCAATGCACCAGCGGAAGTAACTGATCCAGATGATATAGATTCATTGCTTGATGCGGCAGTCGCCGATGCCCCAGCTGAAGTTACTGATCCAGATGATATAGATTCACTGCTTGATGCGGCAGCCGCCGATTCACCAGCTGAAGTGACTGATCCAGATGATATAGACTCACTGCTTGATGCGGAAGTTGCCAATGCACCTGCTGAAGTGACTGATCCCGATGATATAGATTCATTGCTTGATGCGGCAGTTGCCAATGCACCTGCTGAAGTAACTGATCCCGATGATATAGATTCATTGCTTGATGCGGCAGTTGCCAATGCACCAGCTGAAGTAACTGACCCAGATGATATAGATTCATTACTAGACGCCGCAGTTGCTGATGCACCAGCTGAAGTAACTGATCCTGATGATATAGATGCTTTGCTTGACGCCGCCGTTGCTGATGCACCAGCTGAAGTAACTGATCCTGATGATATAGATGCTTTGCTTGACGCCGCAGTAGCGGACGCACCAGCTGAAGTGACTGATCCTGATGATATAGATGCTTTGCTTGACGCCGCAGTAGCGGACGCACCAGCTGAAGTGACTGATCCTGATGATATAGATTCATTGCTTGACGCCGCCGTTGCTAATGCACCAGCTGAAGTGACTGATCCTGATGATATAGATTCACTGCTTGAAGCCGCAATCGCCGATGCGCCTGCTGAAGTAACTGACCCAGATGATATAGATTCACTGCTTGACGCCGCAATCGCCGATGCGCCTGCTGAAGTAACTGACCCAGATGACATAGATTCATTGCTTGACGCCGCAATCGCCGATGCGCCTGCTGAAGTAACTGATCCTGATGATATAGATGCGCTTCTTGAAGAATCAAATGGTGAACCTGTTACAGAAGAACCACTAGTAAATGAAGAAGTTACAGTTGATGATGGTGAAAGTAAGAAACAAGAACCTAGTACAAAAGAAAGTACGGTAAGTGTCGAAGATCAAAAGATACAAGATGAAATTGCTGCTAATGAAGCAAAAATTGCAGAGTTTACTGCGGAATATGTTACCCCATTTCTAACGGCTGACTTTAGCGATATTCTTGCTAAAGAAGAGCAGTCAGAATTAGCTCCTGAAGATTTAGCCAATAAAGATGATTATGAATTAGATGAGGAGCTAGATATTGATGCCCTTATTGCAAATGAACAAAACTTAGCAGACGAGCCTGAACTTGAGCAGGAAAGTGCTGAAGATGATATTGGTGATAGCTTAACTGATTATGCTAATAGTGATTTATCAAACAAGTCTAATAGTGAGTCAATTAGTGAGGCTGCATTAAGTCAGTTGTTAGCAGATGAAAATATTGATGAAGAACAGCCTGAAACAAACTCTGATGATGCTATTGACTTAGCACCAGACTTTTCAGATGAAGAGGTTTTAGCTGAGTTACTGACTGAGACTACAGAGTCTGATGAAGAAGAGTTACTTGAAGAATCGTCAGCACAGGACGTTATTGAAGAGCTAGATAATGTCGATTTCGATGAGTTACTTGCCAATATTGAAGAAGAAACAGCCCAAACAAAAGAAGATGAAATTGAGTCAGTGCTTGATATTGGTGATGACTTAATTGATGTGAATATAACTGAAGAAAAAGCCTCAACGGATGATAATACAGAGCCAAAAGAAGATTATGTTTCTGTTGATGAGCTACTTTCAGATACATTAGATGAAGCAGATATATCTGAGCCTTATGAAAAAACTAATATTGATGTTGGTCTAGGGCAATTTGCAGAAAATGAAAGCGGTGTAGATGTTGATGAAAATGGCTCTATGTCGAGTAAATTAGATTTAGCAAAGATGTACATAGAAATGGGTGATGAAGAAAGTGCTCAGGTTGAGTTACTTGCTGTTATCTCAAAAGGAGATGCAACTCAGAAAAGTGAGGCACAATCATTATTAGACTCACTTTAAACACTAATATAATAGCCTAACAACATAAAATAAAGGATAATGCGCAGCAAAAATAATCTCCTCACTAGAAAAGGCTGGTTTGCATGCGTTATGCGTTAGGTATTGAGTATGATGGTAAGAATTATTGTGGCTGGCAACGCCAAAATAATGCTATCACAGTACAAGAAAAGCTAGAAAAAGCATTATCTAAAATAGCTGATGAACAAATAGAGGTTATTTGTGCCGGGCGTACGGATACCGGCGTTAATGCAACTCATCAAGTTATTCATTTCGATACCTTAAAAAAACGTAAAGATGTTGCTTGGACATTAGGTGTGAATACTCACTTGCCTTCTGATATTGCGGTTTCATGGGTCAAGCAAGTTGATGATGAATTTCATGCCCGTTTTAGTGCTACCGCTCGAAACTACCGCTATATTATTTATAACAAACCACTTCGTTCTGCGATATTAAGCCATGGCATTAGCCATTGTCACTTTGCATTAGATGAAACTCTTATGCAGCAAGGTGCAGACCACCTCATCGGTCAGCATGATTTTACCTCTTTTAGAACCGTACATTGTCAGTCCCATTCTGCAGTTCGTACTATAGAACATTGTCGTATTACACGACTGGGTGATTATTTGATGGTGGATATTAAAGCTAATGCTTTTTTACATCATATGGTTAGAAATATTGTTGGCAGCTTAATGAGAGTGGGTCAATCAAAAGAAACAACCCATTGGATAAAAGAAGTGTTATTGGCTAAAAACCGCTGTGTGGCTGGTGAAACAGCACCACCAGAAGGGTTATATTTTGTTGATGTTGATTACCCTGAGCGATTTGACCTACCCAAAAGCCGTTTAGGACCATTGTTTTTATAGATAAACTTTTTATATAAAGCACAATTATTTACTGAGCAGACCAGTTTTTTCTATATTGTATAGGTTATACTATGGTCTAATACGCGGTTTAGAATTAGCATTAATTAACACTTAGACTTGATGGATAATTTCCATCAATAAACCGATAGATATTTCGTTGCAACAGGCAAAAATAAATTATGAGCTGGATAGAAAAAATTCTCCCGAAAGCAAAAACGACGCAAAAAAGTAATATTCCCGAAGGTGTATGGAGTAAATGTACTTCATGTAATGCCGTACTTTATAAAGCCGAGTTAGAGCGACAAATTTCAGTATGCCCTAAATGTGATCATCATATGCGTATTAGTGCACGTAAGCGTATTGATAGTTTTCTTGACCAAAACAACCGCATGGAATTAGGTGAGGAGTTTGAAGCTCAGGATATCTTGAAATTTAAAGACTCTAAACGCTATAAAGACCGTATTAGTGCAGCTCAAAAAAATACCGGTGAAAAAGACGCTTTAGTGGTAATGAAAGGCGAGATCAATGGTATGCCTGTTGTTGCTGCCGCTTTCGAATTTTCATTCCTAGGTGGTTCTATGGCTTCTGTTGTTGGTGCTCGTTTTGTTAAAGGTGTTGAGTACTGTTTGGAACATAACCTTCCTTTTATTTGTTTCTCTGCAAGTGGCGGAGCTCGTATGCAAGAAGCGCTTTTCTCGCTAATGCAAATGGCGAAAACAAGTGCTGCTTTAGCTAAAATGAGTGAAAAAGGTCTTCCTTATGTATCGGTACTTACCGATCCAACTATGGGTGGTGTATCTGCAAGTTTAGCTATGTTAGGTGATATTAACGTTGCTGAGCCTAAAGCGCTTATTGGTTTTGCTGGTCCTCGTGTTATTGAGCAAACAGTTAGAGAAAAATTACCTGAAGGCTTCCAACGTAGTGAGTTTTTACTAGAGAAGGGTGCTATCGATATGATAATCGATCGCCGTGAAATGAAAGTGACTATTGCCCGTATGTTAGGTAAGTTTATGGGTCACGAAAGCGTTGTTTCATAGACACTATAAGTCAAAATAGTTATTGTGTATTTAACTAAAATCACTTGTTGATAGAATAAATGTCAAAATCAAATTCAAGCCACTATCAAGATTTTACTAATCTTGATCAGTGGCTTTATTATTTAGAAAATCTGCATAGCACTGAGATCGATCTGGGCTTAACTCGTGTAGGTGAAGTCGCTGACCGCTTAGCAGTTGATTTAAGCTTTGCTAAAGTCATTACTGTTGCTGGCACCAACGGCAAGGGTACGACTTGTGCTTTCTTGGAAAATGCCTTGTTGAGCAGCTTAACTCCTCAAACAACTCCTGAATTAACACATGAGTGTAATCAAGGTGTTGCTGTATATTCATCTCCGCATATTGAACGTTTTAACGAACGTTTGCGAATAAATAAAGTGGATGTTGAAGATCAGCCTCTTATTGAAGCATTTAGAAAAATAGAGCAGGCTCGAGGTGATATTTCACTGAGCTACTACGAATATACTACCTTGGCAGCACTTTTAGTTTTGATGAATGTTAGACCTAGGTTTATCATTCTTGAAGTTGGCCTTGGTGGACGTTTAGATGCCACAAATATAATTGATGCCGATATTGCTGTCATCACAACTATAGACCTTGATCATCAAGCTTTTCTTGGAGATGACAGAGAGTCTATTGGCTTTGAAAAAGCAGGCATAATGCGACACAAGCAAGTGATTGTTGTTGGTGACACTAACTCTCCTAAGTCTGTTATTGAATATGCACACCAATTGAATGCTCAGCATGGAGAAACATTGTTTGTGCGTGAGCAAGACTTCTTATGTAAGAATAAGCAATCTTGCTGGCAATGGCAGTCAAAGCAAACCATATTAACTGACCTAGTTGCTACCTTTATCCCTCAGGATAATGTTGCTACTGCGCTAATGGCTTTAGAGCAATTAGGATTATCTCTAACAACAAAAATTGTTAATGATATTATTTTAAAAACCAAAGTTGCTGGGCGTACTGAGTTAGTTCAACAGCTAGGTCAATGCGATGTTATTCTCGATGTTGGTCACAACCCACAAGCAACTCGCTACTTGTCGGCTTATCTTAAACAATTAAAACAGCAAGATAAGTATCAGAACATTTATGCTGTAGTCGCTATGCTAGGTGATAAAGATATCAGTGCTAGCCTTGATTCGCTTAAAGGTGACATTAATTTTTGGTATACCGGACCACTAAGTGTGCCAAGAGCTGCTTCTTTAGAAGTAATGAAAAGTAAGTTATCGGTTATTAGCGACAAGGTTAATTGCTTTGACAATGTCGATGATGCATTTAAAATGGCTTATCAGCAGGCGAATAGCTCTGATTTGATTCTGGTCTTTGGTTCCTTTTTTACGGTTGCGAAAATTAGACCTCAGCTAGTTGCTATTAGTTAACATATGTATTTTTGCTTTAGTATCCGGCTATACTAGTTCGGTTATATTAATTAGGAGTTTCTCTTGTCTACACCGTTTCAAAATCGTCTTGTCGGTACTATTATTGTCGCAGCCGTAGTTATTATATTTGTACCCGATGTACTTGACGGTGAGAAAACTTCACACCAAGCCGACTTTGAAGCTATTCCCAAAGCTGAGGTTTTCTCAGGGAAACTGACCAACAAACCTTTCCCTGAAGATAAGTTAACTCAGCAAAAGGTAGAGGAAGTTTCAAATGAGGCTGCTATTGATGATGTTGTGAATATTCCATCATCAGCATCAACGGATCAAGTTGATAAAAGCATTGTAGAAAGTAAGACCATTATTACCCATCCCGCCACGAAGCCAACGATAGAAGTAGCGAATCAGCCAAGTAAAAAACTTCCTGAAAAAGCTATTGCCAAAGAAGCCTGGGTTATCCATTTAGGTAGTTTTAAAGACAAAGATAATGTCGCCCAGTTATTGAAAAAATTGAAATCCCAAGGCTATATTGCTTTTACTAAACCAATTAAAACCAAGCAGGGTACATTAACTAAAGTGATTATTGGACCTGAATTAATAAAGACTGCTTTGGTAAATAAAATACCTGCCTTGAAAAAGCTTACCGGTATCCAAGGAAAAATAGCGCACTATGAGCCAAATAAGTAACAGTCTTTTATAAAAAGCTAGGTATTATTTGGCGGATTCTGGTAGAATGCGCGCCTCTAAATTAGAGAAACTCAACGAGACATTCAAGTTATGGTTTGGATAGATTACGCCATTTTGGCTATTATTGGCATATCAACACTGGTTAGTTTGATACGTGGCTTTGTTAAAGAAGCGGTATCATTAGTTATTTGGATCAGCGCTTTTTTCATTGCCAGCACCTTTTATGCAAACTTAGCTAATCTCCTTACCAATATTTCCGACCAATTCTTGCGAAACGCAGCGGCTGTTGCCATCCTTTTCATAACTACCTTAGTACTAGGTGCTTTAGTTAATTACCTTATTGGGCAGCTAGTCAGTAAGACAGGCCTTTCTGGTACAGATCGTATTTTAGGCTTGGTTTTTGGCGCACTTCGTGGTGTGTTAATTATAAGTGCAGTGATATTTTTTATTGATGCTTTCACAGGGGCAGAAAATACAGATTGGTGGAAAAGTTCCCAATTAATCCCCGAGTTCAAGTTGGTTGTTGAATGGTTTTTTGAATACCTTAAAGGTTCATCAAGTTATATAACTTAGTTGTTCTGGTAACGACTAAGGATAATGCGGTTAACGCCGTACACAGTAGTTTATAGGGGGTTATTTTAATACCCTATAATTCAATATTTAGTTGATGGTTTATTCCATTCTAGGCATTACGTTTTAGTTAGATATTGTAAATATATTTTTTTGTGGAGAAGTTTTCATGTGTGGCATTGTTGGTATTGTTGGAAAAACCCCTGTTAGTCAGTATTTATACGATGGATTAACTGTACTTCAGCATCGTGGTCAAGATGCTGCAGGTATCGTAACTATTCATAATAATACGTTCAGACTACGTAAGGGCAATGGTTTAGTGAAAGATGTTTTTCATACGCGCCATATGCTACGTCTGCAAGGTAACATAGGTATTGGTCATATCCGTTACCCTACCGCAGGAACGTCTAGCTCTTCAGAAGCTCAGCCTTTCTATGCTAACTCACCTTTTGGTTTATCGTTAGCGCATAATGGTAATTTAACTAATGCTGAAGAATTAAGAACGTGGTTATTTAACGAGGCACGTCGTCATGTTAATACCACCTCAGATTCTGAAGTACTATTAAATATCTTGGCACATGAATTACAACAAAGTGAAAATATTGCCCTGACTCCGGATGATATTTTTACTGCTGTAGCAAAAGTTCATAAACGTGTACGTGGTGCTTATGCCAGTGTCGCTTTAATTGTTGGCCATGGCATGATTGCGTTTCGTGATCCTAATGGCATTCGACCTCTTGTTTTTGGTAAGCGTGAAACTGAACAAGGTGTTGAGTACATGGTTGCTTCAGAGTCTGTTGCTCTTGATGCTTGTTCGTTTGAATTTGTACGTGACGTAGCGCCAGGCGAAACTATTTTCTTTTCTGAAAATGGTCAAATTCATAGTCAACAATGTGCTGAGAATCCTGTTTATAGCCCATGTATTTTTGAGTTTGTATATTTTGCACGCCCAGATTCAACGATGGATAAAATGTCTGTTTATGCATCACGTGTTGAGATGGGCACCAAATTAGGTAAGAAAATCTCTGAAGAATGGCAAGATATTGATATTGACGTTGTTATTCCAATCCCAGAAACTTCTTGTGACATTGCTTTGCAAATAGCCCATGAGCTTGATTTACCTTACCGCCAAGGTTTTGTTAAAAATAGGTATATTGGCCGTACCTTTATCATGCCAGGCCAAGAGCAACGTAAAAAATCAGTTCGTCAAAAGCTTAATGCTATAGGTACTGAGTTCAAAGGTAAGAATGTACTATTAGTCGATGACTCTATTGTACGTGGAACAACTTCAGAGCAAATCATTGATATGGCCCGTGCTTCAGGAGCAAATAAAGTTTATTTTGCATCTGCAGCTCCAGAAGTTCGATTCCCTAATGTTTATGGTATCGATATGCCAAGTGCTAATGAGTTAGTTGCCCATGGCCGTGAGTTAGATGATATTTGTAACTTAATTGGTGCAGATAAACTTATCTATCAGACCATTGACGATTTAGTTGCCGCTGTAAGCTTAGGTAACCCTGATATTAAAACATTTGATACTTCAGTATTTGATGGTTGTTATGTAACAAATGACATCAACCAAGAGTACTTAGAGAGACTTGACGCGTTACGCAACAATACAAGTAAAGAAAAGTCAGACAAAAATGCAGATTCAATTATTGATATGCATAATGAAGGCGCCGAGTAGCTCTGTATTTTCAGAAGCTATTATTAGTCGCTCATAGTGTACAAAAAAGCCCTGCTTCTAAATAAGAAGCAGGGCTTTTAATTTACTAAAACTAAATTTAGTTTACTTAGATAGCGTTAAGATACGAATTCAGGGCCAAATCCCATTGTCCACATCACTGCAGTAAACGCCATTAAAGCAACTAATAGTACTAAACCACAGGTTACCACTGAGCTTGAGTAGATGAAGCCTTTCTCTTCAGGAATATTCATCATAATAGGTACACCTGAATATAACAGGTAAATTGAGTAGGCTACTGCGGCAATACCAGCTAAAGCGACAAACCAAAGTACTGGGAATAATGCGGTTATACCAACCATAAGTAGTGGTGTTGCGGTATAAGCAGCGAGTTCAAGTGCTTGGACAAAATCAGGCTTTGAATCGAAGGTTTTTGCCATCCATTGAATTAAATAAGCTAAGGCAAATACACCAAAAATCAAACCAAAATACATACTAACTGCCATCATTTGAGCACTAGCAATGCTTATTTTAATCGGATCGCCAACTCCAATAGTCCAGCCTATATATGCTGCAGCATAATAGCTGCATATCGCAGGTATGAGCGCTATGGTTAAAATGTGCATCAAACTATAACTTAAGCTCTCGTGACGCTTCTCTATTACATGCCATTCTTCTTTTGGGTGGGCATAAAGTCCCCATATGTGGTTTAGTATCATAATTCTTCCTCTCGCACGTAAGTATTCGGAAAGTACTTTTTAG
>Ga0209396_1005226_pt1 | contig 12331 bp, 5 predicted proteins | sample GOMGulsemesocosm_6_FD_184638 | JGI IMG/M metagenome (GOLD analysis project Ga0209396, IMG submission 184638) | Methane-oxidizing microbial communities from mesocosms in the Gulf of Mexico - GOM8C Gulf of Mexico (SPAdes) (version 2) | ecosystem: Environmental > Aquatic > Marine > Cold seeps...
ATATGCAAAGATCCATGGGCACATAAACAGCTCAAATAAAGCCCCTTTAAACAGAGAGTTTTCTTTTTTGGCTAATTGGATGCAAACTCCAGCAATTGCCAACGAGTTGCTTTTCGTTAAAAGTTCTTCGATTACTTGGCTAATATGTTCGCCATTATCAACCTTGTCAGAAAGCCATTTTTCCAACGACATTAAGGCACATGTGAGCAGCTGAGGTACGATAGTGGTATTTCTACAGGCATGCATCCACCGTCGTTCTCCGTAATATTGTTTGGCAACGCCTTTTATTTGCAGATTTATGCTTAAAGGATAACCTTCATCGAACATATTTTGTCGATCGTGTTCTCTTCTCATGCGCTCTTCTGATAACCATTCACTTGTAGCGATCTCGGTTAATCTTAAGATAACTCTCATTCCTTGCTCTGGAGAGATGGTTAATAACTCTAAAAAAGGAGTTTTTGTATAAAAAGGTGGAAACAGCCCCATCAGCCTCGTTGTAAGGCCATAACCTTTATCAATATCTAAGCTGCTGTATCGATATTTTGCACCTGGTTCTCGTATACCGTTTGCTAACATAATATCGCCAGACTCTTTAGGAGCTAAAGTCATCATGCCCAAGAAAGATTTGGTTTCCAGCACTAGTTTCTGAAAAGTATGATCCCTTTTAAATATGGCTCCATCTTCAATTAATGGTAGCTCTTGTTTTTCCTCTTCCCAAAAAGTAGAGGAGCGCTCCAGTTCATCAAACCGTTTCAGTGTCTCAGGATCTGTGATTGGTTCTGGCGGCGGATCTGGTGGCAATTCTGCTGTTGGTTCTATAATACCTGATGCACAATATGCAAACTTAATTACTTCAGAGATATTTTCTGAAGCACAAGCTAAAGCTGCTTCGTAATAAAATAAAGTGTCTTTGTGGTTATGACCAACCCACCTATCATGATTTCTATAATGCTGATTGCATTGCAAAGCTCGCCACCCAATTCTCATTACGATTTCTGAAACATCCTTTCGATAGGGATAATCTTTCTGCGTGTTAGTCACCCAAAGTTTACAAATATCAGCCGTATTTCTAGGGGAAAGTTCAATTAACTCGTTATGTTTATCAATGATGAACCTTAAAACACCTGGCCACATTAGCCAAATAGGAGTGCGGTTTAGAAGCGAAGCATCTAATTCAGAAACATTGAAATGCTTAGCAAGCACCATAGTTTTTACATTAGGCACTGTGGCAACGTATAAAAATCGCTTGAAGAGGCGGTCTAGTAGATCAGCTCGGTTTACTGTTAAAAAATTCCAATGCCTGATAAGAAGCTTGCATGAATTAGAAGAATGAATAATGGCTTCAAGCAGCAAATCAACAAGAAGGAAGTTTTTACGTGCCACCGCGTTTTTAATAACGTTTTCCCACTCAGAAGTAGCATGCTCACTTTGAACTAGCTCTGAGCCGAAAAGTGAAATAGCACGATGCCATTGAGGGTTTTTAATACAACTATCTAAAAATGACGGATTATTAGCTATTTCATCTACAAGTGTTTTCTGCTTAAACCAATCGGAATAAATATCATGTGAAAAATATATTTTTCCATTCTTACGATAGCAAATTTGTGACCTTTCTAGTTCTTCTAATACTGCTAATTCAGGTACTTCAAACATAGTAGTTTGCGTCGCATTCACCAGATTCTCAGCTTGAAACTTAGATAGTTTTATTAGAAAGCTCTCTTTCATTGCGCCGTGAGTTGAGCTAGATATTTCAGAGTCCCAATACCAGTTAATAAGCTCAACCTCTGATCGCCACGAGCTTGATTTAGAAAGACTTAAGGGTGATAACTTTGAAAATAAATCTAGTATTTTGGGCCTTAATAAAAAATTGCTAACAGATTCACTGAGCAATAATTTTGTAAACTGGGGAAACTGCCCTTTTAAGATCTCTATGTCAGCTTTGCCAATATCACTTAACGTGACAGTATTTGCAGTTGCAATAGCATTGCCTATTTTCAACAACTCCCTTTGCACTCGTTGCCAATGAAATGACTGACAAGTAATAACTACTTTCAAACTAGTATTCTTAGAAAATAATGGTTCTAAGAACTCTGCCAAAGTAGAAAAATAGCTAGGTTTCCATAGTCGGTCTATAGCGTCAATTACAAGTATTTTGTACTTAGAAGCTATTTCAGCAGCAAGTTCTACCCAAGGGTTCTTTAACTGAAGCGAACCATTTTCGGCTTCATGTAAAGAGTTGTATTCAAATAACGAAGATTCAAACCAAACAGTATTCTCCTGCGACAACGCAAACCTTTTAAGCATCGCTGACTTGCCTGAACCAGAATCACCCAAAACTACGGAAACATTCGCAGAAGAAATAGATTCATCGATTTTACGCACTTCTTCAGGTCTCAATAATGAAACTTGATTACCAATAGAGCTTTCAACCCTATTCATCGAAGAAATGCTGCGGCTTTCTAGCTTTTCTAAATCCCTTGCAAATTCAGGAGCTATTTTTAATTGGATGTCTTTCGCAATGTAAGATGTGGCTATTTGTGACGTTATTACTCCCCCATTAACTCTAAAGCGCTTAACCAGGGCGCAAATTTTTTCAAATACATCAGTTGCATTGCTAGCGCTAGGGTCAACTAAGATGTTTTTAATATTGGCAATTGATTGGGCTTCACTGGACGAAGTTTGATCATAGAAGTCACATTGGTAGGCTTTAAAGCGTTTTAAAACTTTGTCTGTTTTTAAATTTAATTCGTTGGCTGTGCCCACCAAAGTTGAAGGACAGTTAAAACTTCTATGCAATGAGCAAACATTCTTTGCTAACTTTGCTGTGTCTACTTGTTTCTGTAAATCTCCTTCAGGGAGGTACAGTGATTTAGTTAGTAGTGAGTTTAAAGATGTTTTCGCTGCCCCTGATAATGGGGCAGTCACAATACCTAAGTAATCACATTTACTATTAAATGGTATATTTTCTGTTAAAAATTGCTTCCAGATGTCATCTACTAAGTCATCTGGTGCTTTTTGAGATGTAAACTGCTTATTACTCTTTACAGATAAAGCTAACTTAAAGTCTTGTTTTCCATCACTGAATTCAACAAGAATATCATCAAAGATCCAACCACTATTACCTGCTTGAAAGTGAATAGCCTTTATAAGCGTAGATTCATGTGGAATAAAATGGGCGGATGAAATCATGTAAGTGGTAAGCCATGCTCCGACTAAATCTTCAAAATCGAATCCTTTTCCGCTAGTAAGTTCAGTTGGTGTAACCTTTGAAATTTTGCTCATGGAGTAAGTGTTCCTAAATAACTTCGACCTTTGTAACTAGAAGAAAAGCTTAGTTAAACTATTTTATTAATTTTTATTTGGCTCTAATCTATTTACTCAGCGGAAAACGCTCTATGCATTTCAACTCTTGAAAATATTTTCGGGTTTGCAAATGAAAAGGCAAGCTTTTCCGGTGCATCGTACCCCAAGCGAATTGCAGGACTAAGAGCTTCAACAACATCTAAAGATAACCCCGGTTGAGCCTCATATGGATTAACTTCTGAAACGACGCGAGTAATCAGCCCCATGATAAATGAAAGTCCTCTAGGTAAAACTGAACTGACTAACTCCCTGGCTCTAGGGCATGATTTAGCAGTAGCAGCACTTGAATCAGGGTTGCCATCTAAGGCTCTATCAATATCACTAATCGATTGACCACTAATCCAAGAAATTATACCCGGAATTAAGTTGTCTAGAGCCTCATTACTGAGTGGCTCATTTTTGCTTCTTCCAACGGAACCAAGTATTGAAGTTTGCACTTCAAATAAGAGTACATCACGAGCTTCCATGTCAGATTTAAGCCAAGTAATAAGCCAAATGATCCAATCTTCTATTGATTCTGGAAGGGTTCCAACTTCATTTGATATTTTGAATTTCAACCTTAAGAGGACCTGTGGTGGAAGTCCACTTTGAGAGGCTAAAATTGATAAATATTCATCAATTTCGTCTGTTGCTTCTTGTTCAACTAAATTAGTCAATTCGTTAATCTGTTCTATATATCGTTGTTCATCATTTTTTGCTCTTGAGCGGAAAGCTGCATATGAATGCTCTAAATTAAAAAGTGTATTTTCATCACTTTCTGAATCATTTAGAGTCGCTAATCTGTTTATCAAATAAGTTACATCTCGATCTAACGTTTCTCCTGCTGAAATGCGATCCAAAATAACCTCTAATGGATCGGATATTACAACACAGCGATCATCCTCAGGAATCAGTGACTGTAGTTTTTGTACAACATTTTCATTTAGGCTGTGACTCTCAGGAAAAGTTAGAGCAGGCTCTGGAACAAGTAAAACAATTCCATTTGCAAGGTGACCAGCCCTTCCAGCTCTTGCTGCTGCATTAAGGAGTTCGTGTGCTTCTAACGACTCACGTCCTCCATTCTCAACTTCAGCACGCTTGTCTCCAGCTAAAATAGCTAATTGAGCAGGTAAATTTAACCCTTGCGCTAATGTAGGTGTTGCTACAATGACCATTGCTCCATCTTCCCGTTTATATAAACGTTCTGAGAGTTCTCTTTCAATACGGAGCATAGATGCATTATGAGGCACAGCAGAGTTTCCCTTGGTAAGCAAAGAATGCTTTATATCACCTAACTCTATAGCTAGAGCCTCCCATCTTACTTCTTCTTCTTCAGTTGATTCTATATTAGTCCCGAGAGCATTAGAGATATTTTTTGATGTTGAAATAGCATGAGATTTTTGGTTTACAAAAACTATAGTTTTTAACCCTTTTGAAGCGCTCATTTCCGCAATTTTAGCTGACACTTCATTTACATTCGGCTTGATTGCCAAGTTAGTGGAGTATATTCCTCCTTTAAGAGGTACTTTGTTTTCTGTTAACTTCGTAAAGGTACATGCAGCTTGATTATTTTCCATATCAAGCCAATTGTGTTGAAGACCCCAAATAGCGTAAGGTTGTACTTTTAACTCTCTTGATGCCGCAGCTCGTAAATTTGCCGCAATATTACCATTTTCTTGGTTTAATTGATTTTGAACAGATAACGCTCTTGTCTTTATGTTGTTTATGTCACTATCCTGATATATCACAACGCCGCGAGCCTGACGGCTAGGTTTCCAAAGTAAATCAATACTTATACAAGCTCTACCAGTTAAACTTTCAATCCAACCCGAAAATTCCTTTCCATTTTCTACCATTGCAGAAAGAAACAGAGTATCTGCATTAGGTGATATTTTGTTAAAAGCTAATAAACAAAGCATACTATCTAGAGAGCGACGAATTTTTCCTGATTGTGGGCTCAACAAATGACACTCATCAAAAACTAAAAGCCCCACATCTTCAAATGAATCTCGTGAAAATGACAGCATAGCCAAACATCGTTCAGGGGTCATTACTTCTATCTCTGGAAGTATTGCTCCTACTTTAAAGAGCAAATCAAAATCACTCGATACTGAAGAACCTAAAATATCCTGTGGAAACATTTGCTGAAGATCTGTTGTTAATTGCTCAACTAAAGCGTGTGTTGGTGCTAAAAAGATTACCTTCTTTCCTTGAGATAATGTATTAGCAATTTTAATTGATGAAACTGTTGTTTTACCTGCCCCCGTAGGTAAAACTAAGACAGCGGAAACGCTGTTTTTATGAAACCCTGCTTCTAAAGCTTTCCTGTGATTAGGCCAAATATATGGGAATTTATTAGCTCTAAAATTGATCCACTTATTCCAAAATTCAGAATCTGCACCATCAGGGGCAGGTATATTAGTTAATGACGCCTCTGATATAGTATTGAATACAGAAATTAAAAGAGATGATAAATGTTGAACACCTGGGTAACTTAGTTCAATTCTAGAAATAAAGTTACGTTCAATTGATACAGAAGAAAGTGCCTTAATCTTTTCAAATGTCAGTAATGGTGAAATGGCTTGCTCTTCAGTAATTCCAAGTACCTTTTTAGCCAGACCTTCTATAGCTGAAGCTAATGAATTTAACATCACTAAAAATGCCGATGATTCGCTTGGTATCAATGGTATATCAGAAGTTTCAATCCTTTGTTGAGAACAGCTTATAATGTTAGACAAGTTGCCTCTAGCTAGATCAATAACATATTGAGTCAATAGAGAAACAATGCTTGTAGGTTCAGCATCAATAATATTAATTTTTGATGCTGCTTCATGAGCATCAGCGTATTGTTCAGCAATTAAAAATAGTAATACGGCAGAAACTTCTGGAGCTAAACTGTCTCTAGTAATGTTAGGCAATATACTTCTGTCAACATTCAGTAACTCCTCACGCCTGGCAATTATTAACTGGGCACTAGCAGCAACAAAAGCTGATGGACGCTTAATACTTGGCTCTTCACTAAGAGATACCATAAGTTCATAACTGTCTGCTATTTTATCTAGCGTCCAATTATCTTGATCTGTCTCGTGCTCTTCATCGCTCAGTCTATAGGAAATAATTCGAGCGTAGTGGTTTGTTAATAGCCTAGGTAAATCATTAGGGTCTAGATCTGGAAGTTCTGGTGCTGCTCGAAGTAAAGTAGCCGTTTCTGGATCATACATTAGGCTTGCACCTCATCAATTTCTTGGATATATCCAATAATTTTTATAGCGATTAAATCAAACCAATCTCTTAGTTCACCTTCAACAATTAGACTTGCACCAATCCTCTGTGACTGATTGATACCTTCCAAGCTGTTATACCCCTTAAAAAGCCCTTTCCTAGCTTTTTCAGTATCATATTTATCTGTAAGTGCAAACGCAGCCCTATAGTGTCTATAACTGTTGTCCAAAACTCTGCTAACCATTTGCATGGCCTGTGGAGTTGCAATTCCACTTAACTGAATTAAACTTGCGGCAGCGGCAATAAGTTCGGCATTTCTTGTGTTACTGTGACGATCAACAAATCCAGGAATGACATTCTCTCTAAATGTATCTCTAGGATGTTCAGTACACTTATCTTCGAATATTGTTGATTTTTCGATCTGACTAGAGTCTTCGCTCAGCTCAATCATTATCCCATCTAAGCCCTGCGATGTAGCACTAGTATGAGGATCCTTTAAATAACACTTATCACCTGCAATTTGTTTTGCTGCTATCCAGGATATTATTTCAAAGATCAGTCCATCTCTTTGATGCCTCGGATAACCGACTCTTGGTGTTTGTTTTTCTCCTTGAACAGTAAATTTAATGATAGCTTCGCTTTGCAAAGCTTCATTAGTGAAGGCGGGTGAAGCAGGGATAAGCTCATCTATAATATATGCAGCCTGAGCTGCCTGTCCCATCACCACTATTGCTATTAACTTTGACAATTGTTCGTCATTTTCTACGATCCATTTAGCTCCAACACAGTCGTCATCAATAGGAAAGTCTGTAATTTCTAATGCAGAAAGTCCATTTTTTTGAGTCATCAAAAATATTCCTTGTTATAACCAGGTGCTATAGCTAGATTTTCAGCACTATGGTTATTTTTAGTGTTTAAAGCTTGATTATTCTGCAAGTACAATTGATATTCTGGGCCTGAAAGTGAGCCACTTTCAGAACAATCTACATTCCAACGCCTTAACAGATAACCAGCCATAGCAGCCCTAACATCTAATTTGAGCACGCCATTTTCCATACCGTAATCCATTTTAATGGCGGTTGGATATTCAACATTCTTAGGATGCGGGACTATTTCTAGTGGCATGATTGTATTCCACAGTTCATCTTGAACCTTAATTTCATTTACTTCAGGTTCATTATTAATAACCGTTACTTTGGCAAGGCGTGTTAATACAAAGTCCCTAAACGCATTATTCTTTCTGTCATAAGCACGTACATGCCAACGAAGGCCATTATCAACAATGGTATGTGGTACTAATTCACGAGCACCAGAGCCACTTGAAAGTGAGGTATAAATAACACTTACCGCTTTGCCGTTAATCATTGCCTGAGTTAGTTTAGCAATAACGTTGATATCAGGTACGTTAAGCTGGCTTGGTTGCTCAACTGGGAATTCAACATCACCAATTGCATCAAAGCCATCAGATATCTGATGGGCGAGCTTAACTAGCGTGCGTTTTGCATCATGTTTAAAGAGTGGTTTGAAGCTATTGGTTAGAAAATACTTTTTTTGTGTATTGTCATACGCCATGTTTTTTGGCGCATGTTCTTTATAGAGGTTGATATCGCGAGTAGCGGCAGAAACACCTAATTTGAAGTGCTGGACAATTTCGCTGCGTGTAACGCTGCCGGTAAAAAACAACTTAAAGTCAATATAGGCGAGACGTTGTTGTTGAGCGTAGCTTAGTTTTTCCAATTGCATGTCCATATTTAGAAAAATCTTATTATTATTCAAATAGTCAGAGCCAGTATGTCTCATTATGAAACAGTCAGCAATAGTAAAAAAGATCTAATAGAGTTCTTTGCTCAAAAACTGATAAACGCTTGATGTATATCAAGTAAAAGTGGTCATGGCTTACTCTCTCCTGCCCTTATTAAAACACTAAATAAATACAACTGTCAGTGGCTGTAAGCCCTTGAACGCGTATATTATTTTTTTGACAGAAAAGTTTTTCATGTCATTCGTCGCAAATGAATGTTAGTCGTTGAACCACAAAATTATTTTCTGAGTTTTTCCGTTTTTAACTTAATTTAAGGGTAAATATTTAGCTTTAAAATCATAGTTTAGAAACAAGAGCTTACCCACACAAATATAATATAACGTTAATTAAATCAGTATCTTGTGCTGTTTGTGTTTTTATTGAAAGCTCCTATAATCCGCATAAAATCTTTTAAATAGTTTAAATGACTCCATGATAAGAAAACCAAGAATCCAAGCCAAGCAATCATTCTCTCGAAACACCAGCGTTGGTTTTATCAGAAAATCCATGCGGGCATGTGTTTTAGAAAGTGAGCTTGAACGTGATCACATGAGATTAGAAGCATTTGAATTAGAAGATGATGAAGACTTTGAGATGCAACCAGAGCCTCTTGTTCACTTATATAACGATAAGCCAGTAAATTACACGCCAGATAGCAAAAAGTTCGTTAAAAATGGAAAAGACATTGTTAGTGAAGTTAAGTATGCAAAAGATGCGCAGACAAAGGAAAACAAAGAGAAGTTTAAGTTTCTTGAAGAACAATACAAAAAGAAAGGTGAAAACTTTGAAGTACTCACTGAGTATGATATTCGAAAAGGCTATCGACCTGAAAACCTCGCACAGCTCTACCCTAGTCTTATTCACTCCAGCCCAGTTAACGAATTTAGAGCGTTAACTGCAAAGATCACACCAAAAAAAAAGACGCTTGCTCAAATGCATCGTATTGCAGACAGAAGAGGTATTCCTCGTGTTTTTGTGAAAAGAGCTATCGCACATCGACTATTTATTTGTGATTTAACTAAGCCTTGGTCCTCCCTGGTACTTACCTGGGATTAGTATTAGTCATCAACTTTGAACCTTTAATCACAATTTACTTTCTCATTTAATTTCTAGGAAACTTTATGAATAAAACCACCAATACAAAATCACTTCGTCAATCGGGGGCATTAGTTCGTTTTAAAGACATGCCAGCTCGTATTATCCCTATTGGAGACGAACATGTAACACTTGTATTTGAGTCTAAAGAGCTTCCGCCATTAATTTTAACTAACTTTGAAATGGAACAAGCTTTCGGAACAATTCTATTTTTTGTCGATGATAGACAGCCAGGTCCTCACTCGGCTGGAATGCTTACACCATCTGAAATAATCGAACAAAACCGCATTGATGTTTACATTAAAACCCTAAATGAGCTCATGGGCAGGAAAAAAGGTGGTGTTGGCGGCAAAAAAGTCAGAAAGAAATGTATTGAAATTACTAGTAAGAAACTTAACGACTCAAACCCACCAAGTTTAACGTTGCTAGGAAACTGGGCAAAAGAGGAGAATACAAAAGTTGGCGGTGCTAAACCCAAGAACACGAAAATAAAACATAAACGAAAATCAAAATTTTCGGATGGCATTAGGAAACTGGCTATTGAAGTTGCGGATGAATACTTCTTCAAACCTGTAGCTCAGTCAATGCAATACACTTATGACAAGTTCGTACCCATTGCTAAGGAAAGGTTCGATGATTGGCCCTCGCGAGAAACGTTCAATACGTGGCTAAAAAGCATTATTGCTCCTAAAGAGCTATTCAAAAAGAAATACAGTAAAACTGAAAACAAAAAATTATTACGTAATGCCGTTAAAAAGTTTATGACAAAAAGACCTTTAGAACGTGTAGAGGCAGATGGAGTCTATCTTCAAATCGGTGTTGTTGACGAAGAGGGTAATTACCTTGGTGCAGTAACCGTTATTTTCTTGTTGGATGTATATACCCGCTGCATATTGGGTTATGAAATGCAGTTAGGCAGTGGCGAGCCAAGCTCTACCATCATCAGTGCTGTTCGTCATGCCATTTGCCCAAAACCAGATGGAAGCTATCATACGCTGCATAATAACCGTTGGTTTTGTTATGGAGTGCCAGAGCTATTCATTTTTGATGGAGGACCAGGGTTTTGCTCTATCGAAACACATGGATATATCTTAAGTTATTGTGGTTCGATTATTGAGACGGTTGCTTCTAATAGCCCTTGGCTTAAACCGTTTATAGAAAGGTTTAACCTTACCGTGAGGAATTCCCTAGCAAGATCTGTGCCAGGATACGTATCCACGCAAGACGACCAGAAAAAACTAGAGCACGATATTAAAGCGCAAGCGACATTAACGATTGATGCACTACGTCGAGCACTTGAATCATGGATTGTCGATGAGTATCACCATACTCCTCATAGCGGTATAAATTATAAGACACCAGCGCAAAAGTGGCAAGAAGCTCTTGATAGTGGCTGGGTACCAGAAATCCCAGTTGATATTGATAATGTCATGCTACCCGCAGGTCACCTTACTAGCAGAACTATCTCAGGAGATGTTTGTCATCTAGGCGTTGTTATTAACAAAATTCGTTACAACGATGATGCCGGCAAGCTGAAGGATATTGGCTTAGCACTTTTACAACAAGGGTTAGATCCTATTGTTCGTTGCCGTTATTCCGATACAAATGTCTACTCAATTACGGCAATAGATCCCTTTACAGAGCAGGCTTTTGAAGTAACAACTACACATCCTGATATTGCTCCTGGTACGACTTTGGCTGAGTTCGAGGTCAAAAACCCTTCTGGCTATAAAAAGAAAGGTTACGGCCACAAGCGAACTGTTGATGAAAACCCCGAAATTGTTGCAGGCAAAGCTGAGCATAAAACGAAGACTGAGAAGCCTAACACCAAAAAAAATCGTAAAGCCATACCTAAGGATTATGAAGATGAGGTGGCAAAAAACTTAAAAGAAACCTCTAAGCGTGGAGATGGAAAAAGCTCTGCTAAATCTCAGTATGAGAGTCCTATTGGCAATATTGACTTATCAAATGTTAAACCTCATGACGAATCCTAGCCTTCAATTTTATTTACAAAAACAGGAATTAGTATGATTAATGTAGCAACCCCCTTACCAATTGATATGAACAGTGATTTATCTTCACGTTTTGATCCCGATAAACTCCCTCCTAAAGTGAAAGAGTTATATTTTAAGACCTATAGACATGATGCGTTTAACGATGCGCTTCAAAACTTACACGAAACATTCGCCATGTCTGGGCTTGATAGTACCGGCTGTCTGCTAATCGGTGAGCCTGGTGTTGGCAAAAGTCGTTTACTACGTTTTTTTACGACCGAAATCTATAGCTTGCCTCGTTACCAACCTACGGATGAGTTAACACCATTGCCCATACTTTCCATAAGAGTACCGGGTAAACCTACCATTAACCGTGTCATTGAAAAGTTACTCGAATGTGCCGGTCACTTGGCCCCAGCCGCAAGGTCAGGTGAATCAGCCGCAACCCGTTTAAACCGGCTGATAGTGGCGCTAGGCGTTAAAATGTTAATCCTGGATGAATTTCAGCATTTATTACGACGACATGCGACGATTAGAACTGCGGATGTTATGAAATTTTTAAAAGTATTAATGGATGAACATGGCCTAGCAATTGTATTTGCAGGTCATCATGAATCTTTAGAGTTATTGGATGAACATCCTGATGTAAAGCAACGTTTTGAGTTTGCACAGGCTGAACTAGTGCCATTTAGCCTCGATGCAGAAGGTCATGGTAATGTAAAAGAATTCGCAAGTTATTTAGCTAACATCCAAGAAAACTTTAAACGTTCAGGTATTGAAATGTGTGACTTGGTAACGCCTGACATGATAACGCGTATTTATGTCGCTACGTTAGGCTTACCACGCCGGATTTCACAGTTCTTTAATCGACTGATGC
>Ga0209396_1005227_pt1 | contig 12331 bp, 5 predicted proteins | sample GOMGulsemesocosm_6_FD_184638 | JGI IMG/M metagenome (GOLD analysis project Ga0209396, IMG submission 184638) | Methane-oxidizing microbial communities from mesocosms in the Gulf of Mexico - GOM8C Gulf of Mexico (SPAdes) (version 2) | ecosystem: Environmental > Aquatic > Marine > Cold seeps...
GCTGACAATTATTAAATAACCGGATTTAAAATATAGGTAATTATTACCTGCTATATTCACTTTGTGAACGGGCGGGATTATCTGCTAATTTGAGTTGAATTGAAAGTTTTTTGTCATTAAAGCATACTTTTATTATGTAAAACCATGATTTCAGTGAACATTATAGATCAAACGCCTAAAAGTATCGTTTTAGCTAAAAAACACCAGCTCGAGGCTGGTATTTTTAATATAAACCAGTAAGCGTTTACTGGTTTATATTGACTTAAACAGGATTACTTAAGTAACAGAAGAAGTGGGCCGTAATCATTACATGGTACGAAATTACGTGTTTTGTAACGATGTTTAATAATTATGTCAATGTCATCAATTGAATCTATATTAATTATTTCACCAGCTCTATCACTTAACTGTAACGATAATCGCCATCCAGTTGCAGCAACACTGCGCTCTTTAAAGCTATATATTGGGTTTACTAACTCCTTGTTCCCATCCAATATACTAATATTTGCTTTTACATTCTCACGATGGTTATTTTTAAATGTCATCGTATCCTGATTTGCATCCCAAAAGCGTGCATCGTAAGCAATCATTTCATTTTCAATTACTGGTGCTAAACTATCTCGATTATCCATTACTTTACCTGGCGTAGGTGTTCTAAAGTAACTTGAGCCACCGTAGGTTAAGTATGCCCTAGTGTCTGTTTCATCTGAGTAATAACTGGATGTATTAATATTGATATACATGGAGTCAATTTTATCACCGTAATTACCACCATCAATTAAACAAGACAAGTCTGTGTCAGAACCTACAATTGGCCCTGCAAATAGATTCGTTCTTGGAAATGCTTTTGCAGTACTAAATTCAGCTGTTAACCAGTATGCAGATCCGACATTACGACTTAAAGTGTGTAATTTAGCGGTAAATGCCTCATCAGCATTCAACATTCCCGGTCCACCTTGTGGGTCTGGATACATTTTATATTCGCCATTTTCTCTTTCAACATAACCAAAAATATCTTTTTTCAACGAAATTGTATCTTGCGCAAGTTGGGTTGGACGGGTGCCTCTACGCGCATCAAAGCTTTGTAAACTATTATAGAAATCTTCCAATTGCCAAATAGTATATAAAGAAAATAACCCTGATTTGCTGTAACCTTTACTTAAATCTTTAAAATCCTCCTGCCATTTATATTCCAACGCACCTACAGCATAGAATAACCACTCTTGGACTTGTTCAAAGGCAAGTTTAGCTTTATTTACGTCATTGGTTAATCGTGTAAAGTGGATTGGGTCTGCATAATAACGCGTTTTCAGCGTCTGATTATAAGCGTTAATTTGTGTAATTATACGCTGTGCTTGTTTAAGTAAACCTGAGAGTTTTTCATTTTCAATGATGATTGTATTTTTAGCTCGGGCGATATCCCAGTCTGCCGTTGCCAATTGCTGAGCCCAGTTTGCGATTCGAGCTTTAGAATTAATATCTAATAAACGTCGCTCAGAACTCATAATTACAGCACGCTCAAGCGCTGACATTATTTCAATATACGTCTTAGGATCTTTAATGCTCCTATTTTTGATATCATCGTGTAATGAATCTATTGCAGAAGTTAACTCATCAACTGACACTAACCCGTCATCTCTAATGAATTTGTTCATAAAAGAAAGCATGGCATCCAATTCTTTACCTGATATAAAGCTATCGTTCCTATCTGAAGAAGATCTCACATAGTCATTTAACAAAACGTTAACATCACCATATTGAATATAGATTTTTTCGAGGACCTGAGAAACCCCTTTTTCTTCCTCTAAACGAGCACCTTCTATAGTTATTGCTTTTTTTATGTTTTCTTTTTCTTGTTTAGCGCGTTTTAGATCGATATTAGCCATATTCATAAGGTTATACTGCTGGGATATTTGACTCCCCTCTCGCGCCTTATTGTCGGTTAGACAGTTATTCGTTCCATTTTCCAAGCTACAGCCAAGTAATAGATAAAGCTGATTATTTAAGTTACGGTGGGTCTCACTGTAATACCCCGCGTAATTATCCAGATTATATTGGTAAGTGTTTAAACTATCCTCAGCTCTTTTTTGAGCTTGCTTTGCAGATGAAATGAGCCCATCTTCAGTGATAATTTTTTTTATGACGTTATATGAATCATAAGTAAAGTTACCATCAATACCATAGCCCTGAATTAATAACACAGTATCAAATGGCATATTCAAGATGTTAAACTTGCCGCTGACCCAACGCGAAGATGTTGATAAGTCATTTAAGTGTTCATTCACCTGTCCAAGCAACTGGGGAACATTTGAGGCTAAGCTTGCTTGTGCAAGTTTTTCTGTTCCAAACAGCGTTTGTAATCTGGCTAATTTAACACTTAGATCTTCTCGCGTATTATCTAACTCATCTTGTTCAACGCTTAATCCTTGACGAACTTGTAATTTTGCAATAGCTAATGTTTGCTCTGCAACACGATTCATGAGGTCAAGCACTAAAGCCACATCTTTAAAGTCAGCGGTTAATTTAGGTGCAGTCTCATCAATTGGGTTATAAATTCCTCGTTTAGGCACTAGGTCAAAGTAAATGTCGCTATTCTCGGAGATAACTATCCAATAATTATCCAGAGTGTTTCGTAGTGTGTTTAGCGCTTCCTCACGTAACTGATATTCGCTTTCAATATTGGCCTCTTCACCTAATATTAACCAATCAATTTGAGCTTGATCTATGTTTTGCTGAGCAAGGATCATATCGGCCGCAGCGCGATCGTAATAGACATCTAGCATGAGGTGAGAAAGTCCAAGGTCTTCTTTTTTAGCTTGACCTAAAAAAGTATTCAGTTCTTGTATCTTAGTACTAGCGTGAATTTTATTATCTTCATGCCAAAAATCACCAAATTCTGAATTAGTTAGAATTTCATTTAACTGTGGGCTACTCGCGTCAAGAGTATACAAATTAGTTAGGTAACTAAATATAGCCTTAGTATCAGCTGGATTTAGCGGATAAGTTGCTTGAACTAACGCCTTAATTGGATCGTTCAGCATTGCCGCTTGGCGCTCAATAGACTCACATTGGCTATTATTTAAATTCCCCAATTTACAGTATTTTGTTGGCAGTGAACGATTTACTTTAATACATGAATTATTCTGTAACCTGTAATCAGAAGGACATGTTTTTTGAGCATTTTGCATTGATATTTCACACAATTGATAAACACTAAAATCTACAAAGTCTGCACCTCTGCTTACTAAAGGACCGCGTTCATAATTAGGCAAACTCAGTTTTTTCCCATTTTTATAAGCACTAGTGTGACCGTTCCGCTTTGATACAAATACCAATGTTGGTGAGCCAAACGTAGTACTGAATGAACAGCTTCGTTTTTTACATTTGCCACCTAGTAAAGATTGTCCAGCCGGACACTTTAGAGCAGGATTTTTGTTTAAAAATGATTCACAGGAACCATGCGGCACATCTAAAATTGAGCCTTTAGGGCATTGCAGTGATGGCGCAGATACGATCAACTTGCTGCATTTGTTTCCTTCCAATGAAGCACCCCCTTCGCAACTAAAATACTTAAATTCGGCCCCCAAATTGGGATATTCAAGGTAGCGCGGATATTCTTTCCCGCTGGCTATTCCTTGGGAAGAAAAAACAATACAAAGTATCATTGTTAAATAGAGTTTTATTCTGCTCATGGTTATTTATTCACCTAATGTAGAGTTGTTGACATTTTACTTTACTAATACGTTCTTATTAGGTGGTGTATAACTGATTAATAACTGATTAATAACTGATTAATAACTGATTAATAACTGATTAATAACGAAAATAACTGGTTTTGATACTTAATCTAGGTTTTGTTAATGGAGGAAGTGGTAAGCCTCACAAAACAGATTTTAAAATAATAAATGAATTGACCAATTACATAAATTTACACTTAATTGCACTTCTTCACCTTGAAATCAATGTGATAGCACAGTATTCGACGATTTAAATTAACGTCTACATTAGATGACGGCAATAATGACGGGGTAATCAAAGCTACTTACCACTCACCATCTAAATTAGTACTTAATCTCGATAGTCATGGCTAGAACAGTTGAATATACGGATATCCATATAAAGGGATTTTGAATGCATTTTTTAGTTGTAATTAACATTCGGGTTATTTTTTTGGTGATCGCGTGCTGCTGTGCTTGTGAGTCATATGCCAGTGAGCCGAGTGCTGTCTCTCCTACCGTTTTATCTTTGCCTTCTGGGCCAGGAACCATCCAAGGGCTTGGTGAGGGTTTTACAACACAATTAAATACAGGTACTAGCCAAGATGTGCTTAACTTTGACTTACCCGCAGGGCGTAATCAATTAAGCCCTAACATATCGGTCGTGTACGACAGTGGGTTCGGTAATGGCTTACTGGGGATAGGCCGACGATTAAGCGTTCCCTATATTCAACGTCAAACCACTAATGGGTTACCTCGTTACGATGACAGTGAAACAGATGTGTTTATCAATCATCAGGGTGCAGAGTTAGTGCATATTGGCGCTGACGAGTATCGAGCGAAAATTGAAGGTCAATTTGTTAAATATCAGCGACTTGATCAAGGCTGGCGTATCTCGCTGCCTAATGGTCAGGTTTGGCTGTTAGGTCAAAATAGTTCCGCTCAACATTCTGATCGTTCAGAAGAAAAAATATTTCAGTGGTTTATACAAAGTATTACTGACAGTAACGGTAATAAAATCAACTATTATTACGATAAACTTGATAAAACCCAAGCGGTATACCTCACGCAAATAGATTATAATAATGGCGATAGTATCGTTGAACTTGAGTATGAATCACGTCCTGATCCAATTGTTTCATTTCTACCTACCTTTGAGTTAACGAAAGCATTTCGTCTTAAGAAAATAATAACTTTCAACGATACAAATCGAGTAGCCAATTATCAATTTAATTATGAAATAACGACACACTGGCAGTCCTTGTCTCGCTTGGCTTTAGTATCAAAAACGGCTGGAAATGGACAAGATACAGCGCCACCAACACGCTATCGCTACACCGACTTTGATCTTAAAAATACCACTAGCCATTACGTTCCTTCTGCAAGAGGTTTTCCTCTGAATAGTCCCGATACCGATTTTATTGATATTAATGCCGACGGATTGCCAGATGTTCTTAATACTGGATTTTCTCCACATCGATATTGGCTCAATCAAGGGCCAGATTCTAATGGAGAAGTGCAATTTTCAACCATGCGTAAAATGAAAACACATTCTCGAAATCGCTTATCTAACCCTTCGGTAAAATGGGGAGACATGAACGGCGATGGAAAGGTCAATATGTTAAATGTGTCTCGTAGTGCAAGTTATATTTTTAAGCTGGATGATAGTCACAACTGGCAATTGGATGGCGATCTTGGCCGACCTAAATTATCGATTGGTAGTAATAATGCGCGATTAATTGATATCAATAATGATAGATTAGCCGATATTTTTGTAACTAATAATAAATCGGCAAATGGTATTTTTGCGCACAGTGTGGCATTAAATACAGGACAAGGTTGGGGTGAACCGATACAAATGCCAATGCCACAAAAAAGTTCTGGCGTTAGCTTGGCTAATCCAACCACATTTATGGCTGATATGAATGGTGATGGACTGACTGATTTGGTTCACATCACCCGATCAACCATGTTTTTCTTTGCTGGACGTGGAACAGATGGCTTCTCTCAGGCGATAGAAATAGATAACTTTAGGTCTATTGGTCGACAAATATTTGATATCCGCCAGGTACGCTTTGCTGATTTAAACCACGATGGTATGGCTGATTTAATTTATTTAAATGGCAGCCGTGTGACAATTTGGCCAAACAAAGGTCGTCATAGTCAACATGCAGATTTTTCTTTCGGTGAGTCGCTAACTATTGAACATCCTGACCGATTCGCGCCAAGTGCTGTCAAAATGGCTGATATCGATGGTAACGGTGTGATGGATATAGTGTGGTATCGTCCTGGAAAGCGCGAAAAATCTTTTACTTATTTTACACTGATTCCAGATGTCATGCCAAATCAGCTACTGTCAGTGGATAACGGTATAGGTAAGGTATCAAGCCTCGAATACACCAGTGTCGCTTCAGAAATGCTGCGCGACAAAAATGAAAATACACCTTGGCAGCACACTTTGCCAATAGCGATGCAAATAGTAAAACATGTCACAACGAGAGATTCTAGCAAACCGAGCCAAAAGGAGCGTAAAACTTACCAGTATCGAGATGGTTTTTATTTTGCTGAAGAACGTAAATTTGTGGGATTCCGTCAAGCAACACAAATAGATCCTACGTCTAAATCAACTAAAGGTGGTAAAACTGTTTATGATTTCTTGCTCGGGCTTGAGGACGAATCGTTACGCGGTAAAATTAGCCAAATCGAAAAGCAAGATGATAAAGGTCGCATTTTTTGGCGTGAAACTCAAACGTGGCAATCAAGACGCTTATTTGATAGCACTGATGATGATCGGTTTGTATCTTTTGCTAGCGTTAAACGTCGAGAGCGAGAATTGATTGAACAAGGTCGGGGTACCCCAATTACCTTAGCGTGGGAATATCAGCATGACGATTATGGCAATTTAATTTATCGACATGAATTTGGTCGATTAGATAATGCCTTTAACGATGAACGTAAGACACTCTGGCGTTATAGCGCAGAAAATAGCACCTCTCTTGTGAACTGGCAATTACACAAGCCGATTGAGAAAATAATCAAAAATGCAGATGACGTTATCGCCTCTAAAGAACAGTGGTTTTACGACGATGAAAGTTTCAGCGCCAGTAATTTGGGTAGCGTGAAAGAAGGAAATCTTACCGCTCATCAACAATGGATTAAACCCAATAGTTCCAATAAAACAGTATTTACCAAACGACAACGCTACGATCAATACGGCAATGCCGTGGCATTTTTTAGTCCTTTGTATGGTGAGCAACCTGGTCATCATGTCACTATCAAATATTTGAATGGTTTATATCCCATTCAAGAAAGTTTGCACCTTGGTGGCCAAAGTCTCGTAGCAAAAGCTGAATATGATACAGCCCTTGGCGTTATGACTCAGTTTGAGGATTTTAACCAACAAAAAACGACCCTTCAGCACGATGGCCTCGGTCGCGTAACGGATATTATAGCTCCAGGAGATAGCACCAGTGCCCCTACACAGTCATTTGAGTATCATTATCAGCAAAGTTTTGATGGTGTGTTTGTAAACTGGATTGGCAGACTTCAACGTATTGAAAAAAATGGTCGTGCTATTGCCAGTCGTCAATACTACGATGGCTCAGGGCGTGAGCTTATGAGGGTAACTCAAACAGAACAAGGTCCAAGAGTTCAACTGCATACAGAATACGATGCTAGAAATCAGTTGGCTCAAGAAAGTTTACCTTATTTTTCAAGTGATATGGGTTATCAACAAACCCTAGGTGCTGAGCTCATCAAAAATGAATACGATGCTAACAATCGTTTAGTTAAAAAATATTTACCAGCCACAAATACGCAAGGTTCGACTTTTACCCTGAACGTATATTATCCAATGAAATCGTGGGTGCAAGATACAGCACAGACTATCTCTGGCGGACAACACGGTGATGCGGGAAAATGGTTACATTATGATGGGCTTAATAAACTGCGTCAGGTTGATGAACTTGTTAGTGTTGATGCTAGCGGAGAACAAGCGCATCTTCAAACTTGGACAACCCAATATAATTATGATGTATTAGGCAACTTTACTCGTCTAACTGATGCTTTTAACAATGTACGCGCTATGCAGTACGATGGTTTGAGTCGACTCACTTATCAGGATGATCCAAACCGTGGTCAAAAATGGTTTAATTATGATGCAGCAAGTAATTTGCTCGGCAGTATTGATTCGCGGGGCATGGCCCATATGTATAACTACGATGGTCTTAATCGCCTACTTGAAACGCGATATTATCAAGACAAACAAACTATACCAAAATCAGGAACTGAACGTCTTATTTTGGATAGTAGTAAATCAATTATTTCAACGCGTTATCAGTACGATCGAAGTTCAGATAACCAGTTAAAAAATACCAAAGGCCAGTTAGCCTATGTTGTTGATGAAGCAGGTAAAAGTTGGTTTGGTTATGACCAGAGTGGTAGACGTAATATTGAAAGACGCCAAATAGAGGCATTTGGGCAGAGATCTGAAGTCTATCAAACCCAGCGTGGTTTCAATAGTATTGGTAAAGTTATTCACTTAACGTACCCCGATAACACCACATTGAATTATCAGTATGGTCAAGGCGGTGAGCTTATTGCCATGCCAGGAATTGTTAATGAGATAACCTATACCGCATCAGCAAAACTAAAAAGAGTTCAATTTTTTAATGGTATAAGTAGTGATTATGAATATGATGCATTAGATAGGTTGGCACGAACTGAAACTGAGCGATATAAAGATCGTACGCGTTTACAGGCATTAGCCTACGAATACGACGAGATGTCAAACCTACTAAGTATAACAGATGAGCGTACTACCCAAGAACGAAAAACCGTTGCAAAAGAACTCGGTGCTAGCGATCAGTATCAATTACTTGATCAAACACGAACCTATCAATATGACGATTGGTATCGCCTTGCGCTTGAGCAAAACAAACTGAAACTGACCAAATATCGATTTGATCCCATTGGTAATTTAATTGCCAAGAATGTAAGCAATCCTATCAAAGCTAATAAGGATCTAACTCTGCGCTATGGCGGTAGCTCTGGAACTAATACTGACTTGCGATATAACAGACAAGGTTTACGCTCATCTGATATTGCTGGGCCACAGGCCCTTACTTTTGCTGATGTGGGTATTCGATATGATGCAGCTGGTAATCAGATCCAATCAGGGGAACAATATTATCAGTGGGATCATGCAAATAGATTAAAACAAGTTGATAATTTACAAAATCAAGGAAAATATGGTTATGACTACAGTAATAAACGTCGAATTAAAATAGCTAAAAATAAGCAAGGGGACATAACTACCACATTATATATCAGTGATGATGCTGAAATACGTGATGGTAAAATGGTTAAGTTTACGCGACTTGGAAAACATCGTTTAGCGAAAACAAGCCAAAGTTCGGGGCCGTTTAAACCAGAATTATACTATTTAAAACAGCACCTTGGTTCCACAGAGATGACTGTTAACAGTAAAGCACAAGTAATCAATGCATTTAATTATGAACCGTTTGGTGAAGTTGAAGAAAAATTTGGTAATGAAGCTCAAACTAATTATCGCTTTACTGATAAAGAACAGGATAAAGAATCAGGGTTAGGTTATTTTTCACAGCGTTACCTTAGCCATAGTTATGGGCAGTTTATTACACCTGATCCTGTCTTTGCGCGAAAAGCTCGATTTACCGATCCTCAACGCTGGTCTCCATATGCTTACGGGCGCGGTAATCCATTAAAATATGTCGATCCTGAAGGTCTGTTCGTCACAGAACTTATGAGCCTGTATAATTCATATCAGGAAGCTCATTATATTTCAGATGTTTATGCTGAACATGGGCCTTTAGCTGGTACAAAACATCTAGCTGATAAATATAATAATGAAGCTGGTAATACCGCAGCTGTCGCAACAGTTGCATCATTAGTGCCTGGGCCTCATGAAGTTGTTACTGCTCCTACAGCCGTAGTTGCGAGTCTTGCTTCTGCAGTTTTTGGGGGCATTGAAACAGGTATTGATATGTTTGATGGTGATAGTTTTGATTCTGTTGATGCGTTTAACAACATAATAGGAGCTTCACTGAGTAAGCTAGGCTTAGCCAGTAACGGTTTTGCCCCTTTCGAGAAATTTGCCGCTAACTTAGCTGCAGATACATTAGGCCTAAGTATGTGGGGCTCAAGTAAACTCGATAATTTCACTAAAGAACCAGAAAATGTACAGCCTAAAAATCAAAGTCTGCAGTCAACCTCTAACCCTGAAAGCAGTGGTAATGGCGGGGAGAAGCGAGGTGAAAGTTCCCAGCAGGACGATAGCTCTTATGACGGAAGTACATGTGAAGCATCCGACTATGAATAGCAAAATTACACATTAATGTAAAACGGGGTCTTTAGTTACTCCGTTAATTATAAAGCATGATTTATTTAAATAATGGAGTTAACATTGACAATTTATAAAAGACCGATTCTAGTATGGGTGATTATTCTGTGGTCCAGTTTTTTATTTTTTGGTGGCATATTGAATATATATAAGTTAGACAACGCAAATTTACTAGAAGGTATGGATAAAACTAACCTGTTAAATTTAATTTCTGGTGCCATTTACTCCATTGTATTTATGTTTTCTTCAATATTACTTTTTATGAGACGTGCCATCAACCGCTGGGTTTTTCTTGTATATTCAATTGTTCTAACTTTACATACACTATATACGCTTATTTTTATTGCGATCCATTCTAACAATTTAAATTTAGTTTTAATTTTATCAATGCTGAATATAAGTCTATATGTAGGTATTTCAATTTATAGTTTTAAGTTAATGAAATCTGATTATTATATGAAATAACTAAGGTATATACTTTATCAGATAAAATCAGTTGAGAGTTTATGTAATGGCCCACCACATCAATTATTTATCAATGGCAATGCGTTAGCTCTTCCTAAGCTGATAAAGATAAGCAGTAATAAAAAATAACCATATGCTTAATTTTCATTAGAGGTAAATATGAATAAAGATAACAAATTTATTATGACTAGGTTACAGTTAATAAAACGGCTTACTGGAACACCTGTAATATTCACTACAACTATGACGGTTTGGCTCGCTTATTTAATGCCAAGAACAACAGATTTAGAGTTTGTTAATACATTACCCTTTTTTGCACTTCTAATTCTTTTTGTTATTCTTGATTTTGGTTTTTATAAATTTTTATTTATAAAAAGCAAAAAATTTGCTAATTACTTCAAAGCTTCATTAACCTTATATTGCACTTTGATCACGATTGTATTATTTACGGAACCTAATTCTATATGGGAAGATTTAGCTATATTAATTCATGGGTTACATTTTTTTGTTTTTTGTGCATATACAATGAAGACATATAATGAAATTATTAAAAATATACCTAGGTAGTATCATTAAAATACACGACTTATTCAGAACGTGAGAAGTGGAAGAATATGGAACATAATAAAAAAATACCAGCACGAGGCTGGTATTTTTAATATAAACGTAACGCTTAATGAGGCTTAGTCACGAGCATAGATAACGTGGCCGTCATCTTCTTCGTCCCAATCATCCCAATCGTCATCATCATCACTATCTTCGATAACAGCATGATTCGCAATTTGATCTTTATGGTATTCATCCCATAAGAAACCAACATCGCCATCATCTTCAATCGGCATTTCGATCTTAGGACGCGGCATAGACTCAATCTGTTCCATCATAGCGCGGACAAGGTCTTTGGTACCAACACCACTTGAAGCAGACATAGTATGAACTTCGCCTTCCCAATTAATCGCAGCCACAACCGCTTTAATTGTTTCTTCAGCTTCTTCATCTAATACAAGATCGGTTTTGTTAAATACTAACCAACATGTTTTAGCTGCTAGCTTAGCACTGTATTTTTCCAGTTCGCTAACAATAACTTTTGCGTTTTCAGCTGGATCAGTCATGTTCTCAGGTAATAGGTCAACAATGTGAACCATTAGACGACAACGTTCTAAGTGACGTAAGAAACGGATACCTAGACCTGCACCATCAGAAGCACCTTCAATAAGACCTGGGATATCGGCGACCACGAAGCTACGCTCAGGGCTTGCACTTACTACACCTAGGTTAGGTACTAATGTTGTAAACGGGTAGTTTGCAACTTTTGGTTTCGCAGCAGAAATTGCACGAATGAAAGTCGACTTACCAGCATTTGGTAAACCTAATAAACCAACGTCAGCAAGTAGCATAAGCTCTAAACGTAAGTTACGCACTTCACCTGGTGTACCTAGTGTCTTTTGACGAGGAGCACGGTTTACACTACTTTTAAAACGAGTGTTACCTAAACCGTGGAAACCAGCTTTAGCAACCATTTTGCGTTGACCGTGCATAACAAGATCGGCAATAACTTCACCAGTATCATCATCAGCTACACGCGTACCAACAGGAACACGTAAAGTGATATCTTCACCACGAGCACCAGTTTGATCTTTAGGGCGACCATTCTCACCACGTTCCGCTTTATGGAAGCGGACAAAACGAAAATCGACTAGCGTATTTAAGTTTTCATCTGCAATCATATATACATGACCGCCATCGCCGCCGTCACCACCATCAGGGCCAC
>Ga0209396_1005228_pt1 | contig 12331 bp, 9 predicted proteins | sample GOMGulsemesocosm_6_FD_184638 | JGI IMG/M metagenome (GOLD analysis project Ga0209396, IMG submission 184638) | Methane-oxidizing microbial communities from mesocosms in the Gulf of Mexico - GOM8C Gulf of Mexico (SPAdes) (version 2) | ecosystem: Environmental > Aquatic > Marine > Cold seeps...
TAATTGAAGCCCATCAAGAGTTAACCAATGCGGTAGCACATGAGTTACGTACACCATTGGCTCGTTCTAAATTTGCCTTACAAATGTTGTCGACGAGTAAAGATGAAGTAAAACAAGAGAAATACCGGAAACAAATTAGTAATGACATAAATGAGTTAGAAGAGTTGATTAACGAAATGCTGTTATACGCGAAATTTGATAGCGACAAGCCAACCTTGCATATTGATAAGTATAATTTAAATGTTTTAGTTAATGAACAGTTAGTTAATTATCAAGAGTTTGCTGGCATTATTAGTGTTGATAACCAATTAAGCGAAGCAGAAATAAGTTTCGATGCGCATTTCATTTTACGCGCATTGAATAATTATATTAGTAATGCAGTAAAATATGGCGGTGATAATATAAAAGTGACACTGCTTACTGAAAATGAACAATGCAAAATAATGGTTGAAGATGATGGTTGTGGAGTCAGTGATGAACTTAAGTCCGTTATTTTTGATGCTTTTTCTCGTGGTGATAAATCGCGTAATCGGGAAACCGGAGGATTTGGTTTAGGTCTGGCTATAGTCAGCCGTATCATGGAATGGCATCAAGGAAGTGTTGATATTCTAGACAGTGATTTAGGCGGCGCCTGTTTCGTTTTATCCTGGCCTCTTGAACAAATAAACGTTTCGTAATCGATTTTATTAATAAAAACAAACAAAAATAAAAATATACCTCAATAAATATAAGACTCTGCCGATAAAGCTTTATTGAAAATAATAAAGTTGAATTACATTGTTGGTAGAGTCAGTTGACGACAAGCTTTTAGTACACGAATTACAGTTGGGTGATAAGCTTAACGAAAGTGTACACAGTGCTCGACGGGCTGATTTTTCGTTTCTATTAGCGATGTTAACCGATGATGTTCAAAGCCATAGCCAATTCTCGCTACCGCAGACTGTTAATAAAACATATACAATAAACGATGATGTGCTGCGAAGAGAACTTGAACTACCTGATAAAGCTCCTTTAGCGCTTAACGATAAGCATTCTGTGTCTAGCTTCAATCAAGCTGAACTTATTAATCAAAATCGTATTAGTGAGCTTCATTTAAGCAATATTTTATCACCTAAACCTTTAGCTTTTAGAGATGATGCGAAACATATCTCCCATAATGTATTAACGAATACTTCGCTCTATTGTCAAAAAAAGTACACTCAACAAAAAACTAACCAACAAACGGCTTACGATCCTAGCCGACTACCATTCGATGCTAAAGGCTGGCTTACAGCTGTTCACAATACTATCGTGAAAGCTCCTTTACTTGATGCTATTGCTTAGCAATATCCTCTCTTAAAGACCAAATGAGTTTCTTAAATTACAAACTGACCCGTCCTAGCATGGGTTGACACATTTTAGATTAAAACGCCTGATGCACTTCATCGGGCGTTTTGTATTTTAAGGCCGTATGTGGCCTTCTTTGATTATAGATTGCTATCGATTGTTCGACCATTTTTCTTGCCTCTTTTAAGTCCTTAGGTTTTACCAATAAGTATTCGTTTTTTAATATACCGTTTATACGCTCTGCCAGCGCATTTTGATAACAGTCATAACCATCTGTCATCGAGCACTTAACTTGATATTGCTTATGGAGTTGTTGGTATTCATTAGAACAATATTGTACGCCTCGGTCTGAGTGATGTACTAAGGTGTTATTTGTTTTTCTCTGCCTTAATGCACGAGAGTATGCGAGCTTAACCGAATCTGCTTTCATATTATCGTCAACATGATAACCAACGACTTTTCTTGAGTAAGCATCAGTCACTAGACTCAAGTAAGTATTACCTGAAACAGTAGGCAAATAGGTAATATCTGCCACCCACAATTGCTCTGGATTTTGGGGAGCTAAACCTTCTTTGATAAGGTTTGGATGACAAGTAAAACGATGATGGCTGTTAGTTGTTTTATGATAAGCCCGTTGACGTGATACAAGCATTTGATGCGATGCAAGTAAGCTAAACAACCTATCTCGGCCAATAAAAAGCTGCTGTAATGACAGTAAATATTTAAGTTTACGTGTACCAATTCTGGGTTGATAAATACGCTCAAGCATTATAGAACTGAGTATACGTTGCTCATGTCTATCACGTTGCACTTGAGCCATACATTGCTTGTAGTAAGCTTGGCGAGAAATCCCCATAAAGTTACATGCCTTAGTGACCGATAGGGGCGCTATGACTTTTTGGTGGATAACTGCTCTTTCTGCTTTTTTGTGATGCGTACACCGTAGTCAGTTTCGAGTACATTAACAACGGCTTCAAAGAATTGTGCTTTGAGCTGACTATCCGCTAATTCTTTTTCTAATGCTTTAATACGCTGCTCAGGTGTTTGAGGTAATTGTGACTTGGCCATAGCAAAACCTTGGGTTAAGAAAATCGGTGTTCCTTTAGACCAATCTAGTCGACCATGCTTGCGAAGCCAAATTAATACGGTAGAGCATCCTTGTATTCCGTATTTATCTTGTGCTTGTTTGTAGGTTAATTCACCTCGTTCAATTTGCGCTATAACGCCTAATTTAAAGGCGATTGAATAATCTTTTTGAGTACGTTTAGTGATTGATTTCATGACACTCTCCAATTTGTTAGTGGAAAAGTGTCAACCCTATTTAGGACGGGTCATGCATTGAATACAAAAAAGGCGCTTTAAGCGCCTTTTTTGTTTACAATTTTTTATTAAAATGTGCTAAATAACACTTAACGAATATAATATTTAAGGTAGTATAAGCTTTATATTATTGTTCATTATTTTAATACTTATGAAATATTTCAAAGTTTTACTCTTGTCTATTACCCTAATGCTTAGTGCATGTGGTGATGATGATAAGGCCATAAAAACTGATAATCCAGAAACGGTTGCCATTGCTTTTTTTGACGCGCTTTACAATGAAAAAGATGTCAAAAAAGCTGCAAAAGTTTGTAGCCCACAATTATCTCGTATCATTCTTCATTATAAATCACCTAAGGCCGTCGCTCGCCACCTATTTAATATGTCATACGACAAAGTAACTGCCTCTCCAGACGGCAGCGGTGTGAAGGTTCGAGAACAATTTAAAGATAGAGCAGTGATCACCGTTTATTTCGATGGCATGTATGATAATCAACGAATTAAAGACGTAAAACGTTTATCACTTGTTCAACATGACGGCAATTGGGTTATTGATAAAATACTAAAAGATCCGTTCTAACAATTAGATTTAAATTTGCTCTACCTATACATAAAATATGGTAGAGCAAACATTAAATTTATAAGCCTAATACTTTTCCTTCTCTTCTTGGGTCAGCACCACCAATCAAACCTGCTTCAGTCACTTCAATGGCATGCACTCCACTGTTTAAGTCTCTTATTATCACTTTATGACCTTTAGCTTCTAAAGCTGGTTTTAAAACAGTAATATTTGTGCCCTTCTCTAAAGTTGTTAGTCTATTACGGTTGGTTACATTAGGTAGATTAATGGCTGATTGCGGGTCAAGCTTATAATCAATTACGCCAAGAATTGTTTTAGCCACATAATTGATGATACGACTACCACCAGGAGAACCGACCACGAGTTTTAGTGAATCATCGCCATTAAATACCATTGTCGGTGCCATTGAGCTTCTCGGTCTTTTTAAGGGTTCAAGACGATTAGCCACTAACTTTCCGTTCACTTCAGGTGCTAATGAAAAATCGGTAAGCTGGTTGTTCAAAATAAAGCCTTCTACCATTACCGCTGATCCAAAAGCCATTTCAACACTAGTGGTCATAGAAATGGCATTACCTTGTATATCAACAATAGAAATATGACTGGTTGACGGTAACTCAAATGCACTATCATTAGCTTGTACTAAAGCTCCTTGAGGTTGTCCGGCAACTGCTTTGCCCATATCTTGATCAATACTTATAAGTTTCGCTCGCTTTGCTAAATATTGCGGCGCAACGAGTCCATCAAGGGGCACGGTGACAAAATCGCTATCAGCAATATACCTATTACGATCAGCAAAGGCTAAACGTGAACTTTGAGTGAATAAATGAACATTTTGTACATTATCAATCTCATTTTTTGCTAAGTCATATGATTCGAGTTGTCCTAAAATTTGGATAACCGCAACACCACCGGAACTTGGTGGAGCCATACCACAAACGCTAAATGTGCGATAAGTACCACATACCGCTGGGCGTTCTTTAGGCTGATAATTAGCCATATCATCGCGTGTTAATTGACCTGGTGCAATAGGAGACTTTTGTACAGCATCAACAATCTTTTCTGCAATCCATCCTCGATAAAAAGGGGCTAAACCGTCTTTAGCTAAACTTCGATAAACGGCGGCAAGTTTTTTATTTTTTAAACGTTCGCCGGCTTTTATGGCAACATTGTTAGGAAAGAAATATTCTCTAATTTCAGGAAGCTGAGTTATACCAGGGTTAAATTTCATCGCTACAAGTTTTTCTAGACGAGGAGAAACAATGAAACCGTGCTCAGCAAGTGCTACAGCATCAACAAATAACTCAGACCAAGCAAGCTTTCCATATTGTTCATGAGCTTTTTTAAGTGCGGCTAGGACTCCAGGTACACCAACAGAACGACCACCAACGACTGCTTTTATCCATGAAATAGCGTTACCATTTTCATCCAGAAAAAGTTCAGAAGTTGCTTTTTTGGGGGCTGTTTCACGGCCATCGAAAGTTGTTAAAAACTTTTTACTTTTATCCCAATGTAAAATAAAAGCGCCACCGCCAATGCCAGATGATTGCGGTTCAACTAAGGTTAATACTAATTGCACAGCAATCGCTGCATCAATAGCACTGCCTCCTTTTTTCAAGACATTAAAGCCAGCTTCACTTGCATAAGGGTTAGCCGCTGCGACCATAAACCTTTTTGCTTTTACAGCTTGTTGCGCATTTACTCCGGTAGCCGCTTCCGGTTCACGGTCTTCTTGAACCTTAATAACTTCAGCCTGAGCAAAAAAACTAAAAACAAACGATAACGAGATGATTGTTAAGCGCGGTGAGAAATGAAATCGAGACATAGTGTTCCTTAAAATGAATACTTAATTTAACTTGGGCTAACTCGGATTAAACGATAACTGAAAATCGTTAAATTTCACAAAGCCGTCCAATAATGCTTGATACTTATTATTACCACTTTGTTGGGGTTCTAATACACTTAATGCATAACAACATGCTTCGAGCGATGACAATGCATTTTTTTTCGTAGTTTTTCTAATTTTGTACTGTCCTACAATACCGTCCGCTAATGTAAAATGTGGTAGTTGCTGTAACCAATTATTGGTCTTAAACATTTTATAGGTTTTTTTCCAAGTACCATCTAAGATAAATAAGCACTTTGGAGGAGAAGTATTGCATTGTTCTTCACTTAATACTGTCGCATTGTCACTAGGATACAATATCGCACATTGCTGATTGTAACGTTTTAGCAGTGACTGTATTTCAACATTATCGTTAAAGTCTTCACCGACAATGACTACACTACTTTTTAATGACTGATGCAATAAGGTTACACTACCTTTACTTTGTTTTACTTCTAACGGGTGTTGCAGGATCACGACATGAATATCATTATCAACTGATGTGACTAAATGACAGATACAGGACTTTTCAGGACGTTCACATTGTAAGCAATATGCTCGGGTCATCAACTTGTGCTTGTAGAGTTCAGGTTAGTTCAGTAGTTTACGCTGTTCCCTTGTAAACGTTAAGAATATTTTCAATACAAAAAGCAACGTAAATGCAGTAAAGTAACTTTTTAATTTTTTGGTGTTAACTTATTTACATGAAATTTTCTATTTCTTCTTTTCCGTGCAAAACTCAGCAAATATTAGCCCCGTTAGCCGTTGTCATTATCTCCTTAATCGCTTTCATTTTTGATAATAGTTTAAGTGACTCTCTGGTTTATCAGCGCAGTTTAGTGAACCAAGGTGAGCTATGGCGAGTATTTAGTGGACACTTTTTTCACACCAATGGTTTTCATTTCCTGCTAAACGGTGCTGCTGTGATAATGTTGTGGGCTTTACATGGCCATTTTTATACGATAAAAACCTACTCTTTTGTCTTTATAGTAAGTGCTATTATTTGCGCGATAGGCATCCATTGGTTTTCTTTAGATATTAATCAATATGTTGGCTTGTCGGGCGTTTTACATGGTTTATTTATTTGGGGGGCTATAGAAGATATCAAGGCAAAAGAGCGAACCGGTTATTTATTATTACTCGGTATCTTATTAAAAGTTTCTCACGAGCAGTTTTATGGAGCAAGTGAGGATGTCGCGTCTTTGATAGGTGCGAATGTGGCTATCAATGCCCATTTGTGGGGTGCTATTGGCGGTATAGTTGCTATACTTATGTTAAAAATAATGGTTACTGGATCGCAAAGCCGTAACAGGAATTAAACTAAATTTTTGCTTTCTGAAATTAGCTATCAAGTTCGATTATACTTTACGCTATGATACGATGAAGAATCTACGCCAGCAATATAGTAAAAATAAAACTAGATCTGTGTGTATCACTTTTATACTCCATAAAAAAAGTTACTTACCTTTTTAAGATAAGTAACTTCTTATTTGGTTTATAAACCTAACCGCATGTTACAAAGTCTTTTCAAACAACTTATAAATACGACGATATTCATTTAACCAAGAACTAGGTTGTACAAAACCATGTGGCTCTACTGGATAAATAGCCGTTTCGAAGTCTTGTTTTTCAAGCTCTATTAAACGTTGTACTAAGCGTACGGTGTCTTGAAAAAAGACATTGTCATCAACCATAGGTGCATTAATTAACAAAGGTTTTTCTAAGCCTTCAGCAAAATAAATAGGTGAACTACGTTCATAAGCTATCGCATCGTCGCCGGGAGTATTTAGAATATTGGCCGTATAGCCATGATTATAATAAGCCCAATCAGACACCAAACGTAAGGCTGAACCCGACTGGAACAAGTCCGGTTGAGTAAACATCGACATTAAGGTTAAAAATCCGCCATAAGAACCACCGTAAGTACCAATACGTTCACGGTCAACATTAGCATTTTCAACTAACCAATTAACACCATCTCTCATATCTTGTACTTCAGGTTTGCCCATATGACGATAAATAGCGGTACGCCAATCTCGACCATAACCAGCAGAAGCACGATAGTCCATATCAATAACGACATAGCCTTGCTGAACTAACATGCTATGAAACATATATTCGCGGAAGTAACCTGACCAACCTAAGTGAGAGTTTTGTAAGTAACCTGCACCGTGACTAAACATAACAGCTCGATTTTTATCACTATTTTTGTCAAAACCCTTTGGTAAATAGACACGAGAATAAACAGGTTCGTCTTGGTAAGAAGATGGTACAGCAACGACACTAGGTGCTGTCCACGGCATACTTAAAAACTTTTCAGAAACGGTATGCGTTAAACGTATAGCTGTTTCATCGCCAGTAATATCTTTTACATATAGTTCTGGTGGCATAGTTACCGTTGAATGTTCAATTAATAACTTTGAATCATCGGGGCTTAATGAATAATCATTCTTACCGCCTAAATCTGTTAATGCTGTAAACTCGCCAGACTTAACATTAACTTGGTAAATTTCATAAATGCCAGGATGTTTTTTATTGGCTTTGAAAACAAAGCGAGACTTATCTTGCGTTAGCGTTACATCACTAATTTCAAATTGCCCTTTAGTTAACTGTTTCGTTTTGCCGTTTAAACTTTTAGTATAAAGGTGCGAATAGCCCGTTTCTTCTGAAAGATAATAAAGTGAATTGTTTCCGTTTAACCAACCAAATTCGTTGAAGCTCCAGTTGATCCACGCATCATCATGTAATCGATGTTGCGACTCTAATTTATTTTCCATTAAATTAACGGTTGTTAACCAACGATCTTTGTTGTCCCATGCTTCAAGTAAAACAGCCACCTGTTTACCATTATCATGCCATTGAATAGGTGAACTAGCCTGCATAACATGGATATTACGCGGTGTTTTTTTCGACTCGTATGTTTTACCTTCTCGTTTATAGTTTTCTTCTTTGACACTCGCTAAAACATCTTCATCAAAGCCAGGTAAATTATCGTAACTTAACGGGAATTTTTGTCCTGACTTTAAATCGAGTAAAAAGAGCTCTTCACTATATTGACGGTTATCAGCAACACGATGACGTACTTTTTTTGCTTTAACATGACCATCATCAGCAATATAATTTGGCATAATATCGCTGTCAGTTCGAGTTGATTTACTGCTACTAATACTGACAATTAATTTATCGCCGTTTGGGGATAAGCTTGCATGATTAACACGTTTACCTGCGCCTAAGTAAAAGTCACTTTTCGTCAATGTTGAATTTTGCGATTTCAGTTTTTCTTGCTGATTTTTTCGTAGTTCGCTATTTCTTTTTTGCAAAGCAACATAAGAAATTAGTTCGTTTTGTTCGCTGGCAATATAACTGACATTACTTTTTGCATTTTTAGGATCTGCTAGTAATTGTAAGTTAGCTAATTCAATGATGCGGTTGTTGGTTAAGTCATGCTCAAAAAACTTGTTACCGACCCGATAAGCAACGTTACCATTATTTAAAAACATGGCTGAATGTTCAAAAGCTGAAGTATAAGTAAGTTGCTGAACATTCAAATTCGCTAATTCTTTAACGAAGACATTACCTTCAAAAGTATAAATTTCATGTGTGTTCGCTTTATTTCGTTGTGCGTAGGTATCACTCACCACATGCATTTGCGCTAATTTAACTTTCTCTGCTTTACCTGCTGAAGTATCCTGACGGTACAAATCTCTTAACGGACTAGCTTCACGTTTTTGCTTATAGAAAATAGTTTGATTATCGTCGCCCCAGTACCAACGTTCAGGCGAACGTCCCATCCAATCAGGATCAGACATAATTTGTTCAAGAGTAATATTGATATCACCACTTTCATTAATGTGTTGTGCGGGTAATATTGTTTTTGGCACCACGGTATTTTTAACTTTTTGGGTCCTTGATACTGACGTATTATTTTTATAGCTTTCATCTAAAATAGTTTCAGCTGACTGGTCATCTGTTGTCGTTACACAAGCAACTAAGGACAAACTTATCGCTGCTGTTAATATTTTTATTTTCATAAAATAGAGACTTCTTAAAATGTGAATTTAATAAAAGGGAGCTGGTATCTAGTTATACTTAACCCAATAAGTTTATACAATTAAATAGTAAATTTAACTTGTTGCAATGTGTAATTTTATGCGACCAATGGTCATAAATCTAAGTCACGTGGAGTCCGCCCTTCCATATATACCCCAGTTGATACTGATAAAAACTGCATTTCAGTTGAATATTTGCTATAATCGCGCGCCTTTGTATCGCATGCCAAATTACATACGAAACATTGATCTAAATCAAAGAATTAATTTTTAAACTGAACTCTAGGCTCATTATGCTCACAACTGTAAAAACATCATTGTTCGAATACCCTAAATATTGGGCAGAGTGCCATGGAACAGCGCCATTTTTACCAATGTCTCGTCAAGAAATGGACGATTTAGGTTGGGACAGTTGCGATATTATTTTAGTCACGGGTGATGCTTATGTTGACCATCCTAGTTTTGGTATGGCTATTATTGGCAGAATGCTTGAATCTCAAGGCTTTCGTGTTGGTATTATTGCGCAACCGGATTGGAAGTCTAAAGATGCATTTATGGAATTAGGTCAACCTAATTTATTCTTTGGTGTTACCGCCGGCAATATGGATTCGATGATAAATCGTTATACGGCAGAGCGCAGAATGCGCCATGACGATGCATATACACCAAACGATGAAGGTGGCAAACGTCCAGACAGAGCAGTAACGGCTTATACACAGCGCTGTAAGCAAGCCTTTAAAGGTGTTCCGGTCATAATTGGCGGCATAGAAGCAAGCTTACGCCGTATTGCCCATTACGATTATTGGTCAGACAAAGTACGCCAGTCAGTTTTATTTGATTCAAAAGCAGACATGTTAATCTATGGCAACGCTGAGCGGCCACTTATCGAGATCGCTCATCGTATTGCTAACGGTGAAGACGTAAAAAGTATTACTGATGTTCGAGGTAGTGCCTTTTTAGCCAATCAAGTATTACCGAATTGGAAAGGTATAGATTCTAGAACGATTGATAAGCCTGGAAAAATAGATCCAATTATTAGCCCTTATCAGGAAATCACATCAAGCGATTGTTCGGAAAATAGTGAGGCGGCTTCGCAAGAAGCTGTTGAAAAAGACATAACCAAAACAGCGCAAGTCATCGAGCTTTCCAGCCATAAAGTAGACCATCTGAGAAATAAATCATGGGCTGATAAAAAGAAACCTTGGGAAACCACTTACATCAACTTGCCGACATTTGAGCAAGTACGCGATAACAAAGTAATGTATGCACATGCTTCACGAATTTTCCATCAAGAAGTAAACCCTACTTCAGCTAAACCTTTAGTTCAGCGTCATGGTAGCCGGCTTATTTGGTTGAACCCGCCAGCGACACCACTCACTGAAAGTGAAATGGATGGCGTTTTTGGTTTACCTTACCAACGCGTCCCACATCCAAGTTACGGTAACGCAAAAATTCCTGCGTACGACATGATAAAAACTTCTGTTAATATCATGCGCGGCTGTTTTGGCGGTTGTACTTTTTGTTCAATTACCGAACATGAAGGACGAATTATTCAAAGTCGTTCGCAAGAATCAATACTCAATGAAATTAAAGATATTCAACAAAAAGTCCCTGGTTTTACTGGCGTAATTTCCGACTTAGGCGGCCCTACTGCCAACATGTACCAATTGAACTGTAAAAGCGAAAAAGCAGAAGCGACTTGTCGCAAGCCATCTTGTGTTTGGCCGACTATCTGTGGACATTTAGATACTGACCATACACCGACTATTGAGCTTTATCGTGCCGCTCGTAAAATCCCAGGCATTAAGAAGATTCTAATCGCTTCAGGTGTTCGTTATGACTTAGCGATTGAGCATCCTGAATACGTACAAGAACTTGCTACTCATCATGTTGGTGGTTATTTAAAAATAGCACCAGAGCATACTGAAGAAGGACCACTCAATAAAATGATGAAGCCAGGTATGGGCAGCTATAATAAATTTAAAGAAATGTTCAATCATTACTCTAAACTTGCTGGTAAAAAACAATATTTGATCCCCTACTTTATCTCCGCACACCCGGGAACAACTGACCGTGACATGGTGAACTTAGCCTTATGGTTAAAAGAGAATGATTTCAAACTTGATCAAGTACAAAACTTCTACCCGTCGCCACTTGCAAATGCGACAACCTTATACCATACAGAGATTGACTCACTTAAAAATATCAAAAAAGAAAATATTAGTGTTCCTGTGCCTAAAGGAACCATTCAACGACGTTTACATAAAGCTATATTGCGTTATCACGATCCAGTTAACTGGGGAATTATCCGTGAAGCCTTGACAAAAATGGGCTTGGGCCGCAAGTTAATTGGCTCTAAACCTGGCTGCCTAGTACCGCATGAAACGCGCGGTGAAAAAGAACAACAGCATTATAAAAATAATGGTAAAGGTAAAAATAACGCTAAAGGTAATAAAACGTCTAACGCTAAAGCACCAGTCAGTGCTAAACGAGGTTACGGTAAAAAACCTGCTGCAAGTGGACAAAACGGCAAACAAGGTTTAACACGCTTTTCCGAAAACCAGTTTGATGATAGAAAACCTAAAAAACCTTTTGGTAGAAAGAGAAAGTAAATTACTAATTTAGTTATAGGGTCATGGTTTTTAATAAACTCTTATTAACAAACCATGACGAGTAAATAGATCACTGACCGTGAAATAAATATTCACTATCATGCTGAACAGTAGTTTTATAACAGCAAAGAAAACTAATCATCTTTAAAAATGCCAGTATAGGTTGGTGTCGTATTTGATTTCGTCGCACGATACATACCTTTGGTATTGAACGGTAAACTCATATTGCCTTTAGTATCAATAATAATTACGCCGCCAGTACCGCCAATAGGCATCAATACATCATGTATAACTTCATTTCCCGCCTGTGCAATTGTTTTGCCTTGATACTGCACTCTGGCACAAATATCAGCTGCAACATTATAGCGGATAAAATATTCACCATGACCTGTTGCCGATACCGCGCAAGAATTATTATCAGCGAACGTTCCTGCGCCAATTACCGGTGAGTCACCTATGCGACCATAACGCTTATTAGTCATTCCGCCTGTAGAGGTACCAGCACTAATGTTACCTTGTTTATCAAGTGCTACTGCGCCAACTGTGCCTACCTTGTATTCGA
>Ga0209396_1005232_pt1 | contig 12328 bp, 12 predicted proteins | sample GOMGulsemesocosm_6_FD_184638 | JGI IMG/M metagenome (GOLD analysis project Ga0209396, IMG submission 184638) | Methane-oxidizing microbial communities from mesocosms in the Gulf of Mexico - GOM8C Gulf of Mexico (SPAdes) (version 2) | ecosystem: Environmental > Aquatic > Marine > Cold seeps...
TTGGATATTTATTCCACACACTCGTAATCGACATCCGTACCCAAACCAACGCTTCACCCTTTGACTCAATGTAGGAGCCGTATGCGTTAGTAGCGCACGTACGGATCTGCGCCGGAGGCCTGATTTACATTGATACTTTATAATGTAAATTAGGGCTTTACGGCGATTCAAAATCTGACTGATATTCAATGACTTTAAAGGCCCACTCATTTTATCGAATAAGAGAAAGTTCGATGAATAGAGATTATCCACAATGCATTCAAGTCTAAGCTAACCTATTAGGAGTAATTATTAGGACTTCTATTCTCCTCGAATTCTGATTGCTTCCTCATCTGTCACATTTTTATAGTGTATTCGCTGCATTACATATTTAATGTTGACAGATACCACACTACCTATCAAGATGATAGGTAGTTAATGCGTAGGTGATGAATGAGTGATAACAAACCAAAGGGTATTGCAGAGTTTCCATTAACAGAAACAACGGCTAGAAAAATCATTAATGATTTAGCTGAAAACCATACCAACAGGTTTCGTTGGAGCCGCCATGTTAAAGATAGGATGATGGCGCGAGGTGTCACTTCTAGCCAAATATTAACATTGCTTAAGAACCGTCATGCTGTCTTTCGAGAAGGGCCTTATCCTGAATCCAATGGAGATTGGAAGTTTAATTTGAAGGGTAAAGTTGCTGGGGACATCATTGAGCTGGTCGTTGCATTAAAAAATCATCATGATGATCCAAGCTCAACATTAGTAACAGTTTGGATCAAATAGGAGAACAATCATGTATCACTACACCGAAAGTGGTTTATCAAATGTTTATTTGGTAAACGGTTTTAATATTGAAGTCATTGATGGTGAAGAATACACCAGCATTGATGACATGAATGGCTTACATAATATTATTGCTCAGGCCATTGTCGACAGTAATAGTACGTTGACGCATGAGCAGTTTAAGTTTCTTCGTGTAGAGCTTAATTTGTCTCAAAAATCTTTGGCGGTTAGCTTCGGCGTCGATGAGCAGACTATCGCTCGTTACGAAAAAAATAAAACTAAGATCCCAAGAACGACAGATGCTGCTTTAAGATCTATTTATATGGAAAGTTTGGACAAAAATAATCCTGTTGGCTATTTTCTTGAATTACTGGCTGATGTCGAAGCACAAGCGGCTGCTCAAGAAATTCGCTTAGAGGAAGTTGATGCTCGTTGGAAGATAGCAGCTTAGCGTTAATGGCTTTAGCATTCTCTATTTAATAAGGATGCATAAGATCAAAAACTGAAAATTGATTTATTCTCACTGATAATTGAAACCCACAACTAAGGCCGGATATTTTTATTCGGTTGCCTTTTTACTGTATTAAGTACTAGATGTGAATACTACCTACGTTCATCAACAATGCCAACTAAAGCGCTATATCCCACAGCACTCTAATTTCTTGCATTAGCGCTTTCATTAACGGTTCGTTTTCGCTGCTTTTAGCGATGACAAAATGCAAGTTCGTTGTGAAGTCGAGTGTAGGGATAATCTGAACCTTTTGCTCTTCTTCGGCGATAATGGCATTTTCTACATCTAAAAAGCTTAAACCTAAGCCACTTTGTACCAGTGAGAGTCTGGTGCCGTCATCGGTGGATATCATCACTGATGGAACACTTCTGCCAAGCTGCGCTTTTAAAAATTCATCAAAAGGGCAATAGTCTCCCATCATTATCCACGGATGATGTCGCAGGTCTGTTTGGGTTAAAATCTTGCTCACATCAAACTCTAATGGTGCGATGGTGGTGACGCGCTGTTCCATTACCGTGATACCTGTTAAATCATCAGGAATGTTTCCAAATATATAACCGCCGCTTAGTTGCTGGTTTCTAATATCATCGATTATTTTTCCTGTTGATAGGGGATGAATTTCTAAGCTAATGCCGGGGCAGTTCTCTTGCACGTTTTGAGCAAGTTGAGACAACTGAATTTGTTTAGCTGTTAGGTTAATGCCTAGATGAAAAGTACCGATTATTTCATGTTGATTGTCTGCTGCTAGATTGACTAAATCAACGGCGCTGTCTAAGGTTTTTTGGGCTTTTTTTAAGAGTAATTGCCCTTTTTGTGTCAGTGACATGCCCTTGTTCGAGCGGATAAATAATGGCGTGGCTAGCTCTTCTTCTAGCGCTTTGATGTGCGCACTTATCGCTGGTGGGGTTGTATATAATCGCTTGGCTGCTTGCGTTAAATTACCGGTTTGGGCGACGGCAACAAATGAGCGTAAATGATAAAATTCCAACGTTAGTTCCTTAGACATACTCAAGTGCATGCGGGTTATTTTAATGATGAAAATATACATCCAATAAATAATCTTACCATTCATTTATGCTGAACACTGACTTCAGCAATGGTGAATTTCACATTTAGTTATTTTACGTAAAATTCACTCCATCCAAGGCTAATCGAAGCGCCATTAGATAGCGGATGAATTTATTGAGACTTAACTAATTAGAACATGAGGAATATGATGAAAACCCATTCAAATGCATTTGCCTACCAAGCAGCACCGAGCCAACAAGCACGCGACTTTTTTGCCACTAAAGTCGCTTGTGAAACTGATTGTTCAGATGTTTACGCCGACATTAAAGAGGGGACTCAAGACTACATATTACTTGATGTTCGTTCTAAGGATGCCTTTGATAAAAGCCATGCTATCACTGCTGTCAGCATGCCTCATAGCGAGATAACTAACGAAGTTTTATCTCAATATCCTGCTGGCACTCAGTTTGTGGTTTATTGTTGGGGACCAGGTTGTAATGGCGCGACTAAAGCGGGATTAAAAATATCTGCTCTAGGTTTTGTTGTTAAAGAAATGATTGGCGGCATTCACTACTGGGAAGATTTTGAAAGATACCCTGTAAACCGCCGTGTTACTGAAGTTCAGAAGTAACATTTAACATGTATGGGTTAGTATTTTATAACAATGCTAACCGATTTTCTTAGATAAGATCACGGATAAAGTCGATGGAATATAACATTCGCGCCGCCAAAAATAGCGACCACCTTGCTTTATTAATGCTGATGAAAGCGCATGCAGAGTATGAGGGGCACTCACTTGTTGAGACCGCGCAACACCAAAAACTCGCCATGGTTGAATCATTACCTGTTACTTTGTTTGTTGTCTGTTTAGATGAGCAGCTTGTGGGGTATATGTCTGTGATAAAACAGTATTCCACTTGGGATTTGGATTGGTATTATTATCTCGACTGTTTATATTTGACGAAAGAAACAAGAGGGCAGGGTTTAGGGGGCAAGTTAATGCATCATCTCAAGGATTTTGCAAAGGAACGTGGGATAAGTGAAGTGCAATGGCAAACGCCTCACGATAATTTTGGTGCCATCGAGTTTTATCAAAAGCTAGGCGGAGTCAATAAAATGAAGCAGCGTTTTTTCTGGTCCATTTAGATAAATTAGATGTACAACTAGGTGAGCTTGCCTATATATTTCATATCAACGTCAGATGAACATTTTATATAGAGCAAGGAAACTGTAATGAAAAAATTTGAATACAAGATGGTTGATACCCGTGATGTTGAATCTGCTGGGTTGTTTAAAGGACGCCAGCGCGTAGATATCGAAGCTTATTTAAATGAACTTGGCCAACAAGGATGGGAACTGGTTAATGTCGACTTTAGAGAACTTGAAGGGCACATGGAGTTCGCTGGCATCATGAAACGCGAGCAATAACGCCCGCGATTTTATGTGAACATAACATGAGCTAGCTTCAATGTTATGTTCGCAAATTACTTCTTACTCCAGCGCATCACACCTTCTTGCGCTGTGCTTGCGACTAATCGACCACTACGATCGAAAAACTTGCCTGTTACAAAACCGCGGCCACCACTGGCTGATGGACTTTCAACTTCATAGAGCAGCCAATCGTCAAATCTGAAATCGCGATGAAACCACATTGAGTGATCTATGGTCGCCATTTGTAATTTCGGCGTCATGTATGAAATGCCATGGGGCTGACCAGCCACAGGTAAGAAGGAAAAGTCTGAGGCATAGGCTAATAAATATTTATGCACCCGTGCATCATCTGGTAATTGGCCGTTGGCTTTCATCCAAAAGTGTCCTTTGGCGGGACCGACTGTAGGTTTGATTGGGTTATTATTTTCAACCGGACGAATTTCAATGGCTTTGTCGCAAGTGAATTGCTGGCGAATAGACTCTGGAATAAACTCTTGCACTAATCGAGCGCGCTCAACTTCAGTTTGCAAGCCGTCAGGCCCTGCGACTTGCGGCATCTCGGCTTGATGTTCAAAGGCTTCTTCTTCGACATGAAATGAGCTAGTGAGATAAAAAATGGGCTGACCATTTTGAATAGCCTTGATGCGCCGCGTTGAAATAGAGCGTCCGTCACGTATTGTTTCTACGTCATAAACAATCGGTTTGGCAGAATCGGCCATGCGCAAAAAATAGCAATGAAACGAATTGACACCAAAGTCACTAACCACGGTTTGCTTGGCAGCATATAACGCTTGGCCTATCACTTGACCACCGAATACTCGGCCAAAACCTAAATCTTGGCTGTTGCCTCGATAAATACCTTGTTCGATAGTTTCTAAGCTCAATAAATCTAATAATTGGTTGAGTACTTTGGACATAACGTTTACTCATATTAAGGAGTGAATTTAAGAGTTTATAGATAATTCAAACAAATGTTTAGTTTTATATTTTTAAAGCAATAGTTAAGCATTGTTTGAATATCATCAGCGCTTTGATTATGATGGGCACTCATTCATTCTATCAGGTTATACGTTGACCGTATTTAAGCGCATTATTTGTTTGTTTTTGTTAGTTGCCAGCACCATGCAGGTAACGGCGGGAGCGATGATGCCTTTCTCAAATTCGATGTTAACAAACACCGTAGAACATGTCGCCATGACAGCTGAGCAACAAGCACATTGTCGTGAAATGATGAACAATGGCAGCATGGACATGGATATGATGATGGACTGTGTTAGTGATTGTGAATGTTGCAGTGGTGTTTGTGCAACGCCGCTAGTTTTTATCGATTATCAACACAATATCTTGCATGAACCACTATCAAACAGCAGCATCAGCCTGCGCATTAACCAACCAATTAGTATTATCACTTCGTTATATCGTCCACCAATAAACGCTTAATCACTCAATAGATCTATTTTTATTTTGAAATCGTATTATTTATACGTGTGATTTGTATTATTTGGAGCGCAACGATGTTTGCTATTCATGGCTTATTAGCCAATAGAACCCCTACTTTACTGACAAGCTTTATCCTTGTGATGTTTGCTATGTTGCTGCCTAGTCAGTCAGCGTTGGCAACAACACTGGGATTAGAGCAAAGTATTTATACCGCCGTATCGCAAGATATTTGGCACCGAAAAAACAACGCAAAAATTGATGTGTTTACGGCACAAGGCATTATCGACTCAGCCAGACCAAATCCTAAGTTAGGGCTGGGTATTAACAACCTTGCTAGCGATACATTGCGCTTTAATCAAGAGCGCATGACGCAATTTAAGTTAAGTTTGTCGCAGCAATTCTTAAGAGGTGACAGCGCCAAGTTATCATTGAAAATGCAGCAACAGCGCCGTCAAATGTTGCCAGTGATGGCACAAGAACGTCGTGCTCAGGTCTCTTTAAATGTGGCTAAACTTTGGCTTGAAGCTTATGCGAACAACACTCGTAAGACGATGGTTGAGCAAGAGAAAACGCTGTTGAAACAGTTGATTTCTACGGCGCAGCGACGTTATGAAGCGGGCCATAAAAGTACCTCTCAAAGCGATGTTATTGTTGCGCAAATTGAATTAGCGGCGATGGAAGATCGCATTCAACAATTGGAACTGAGCGCGAATGTTTCTCAGCAAAAACTTAGGCAGTGGTTACCGTCTGAATTGGTTGATTTACCGCTGGCTGAGGGTTTTGAAGCTGTTGTGTTAGGGCTTAAAACTATGCCACAAAGCGATCAACAATGGAGTGAACGTTTATATAAACATCCCACATTATTTACGTTTATTCAGATGCATCATGCCTTAACCACAGGTGTCGACATTGTCGCGCAGCAGAGAAAGGTGCAGTGGGGCGTTAATACCAGTTACGGACACCGAGGTGATGAACCTAATGGCACGTCACGAGCCGATTTATTGTCGGTTGGCGTGACTATGGATGTGCCTTTATTTAATGACGACAGCAACGATAGCAAAATCTTAATCGCTAAGAAAAAACTCACCATGCATCAAACAGAGCGCCTGTTGCAGCTAAAGTCGATGATTGCACTCGCAAGGAGTGAGCAAGAAAAACTACATCAACTCAATAAACGATTAGCGTTATATAACGATAAATTATTGCCTCAAACAGCAAGCTTTGTGCAAGCCGCTTCAGCGGATTATCGTAATGATAAAGGGAATTTCTCGTCAATTATGAGAGCCAGTTTGGCCAAGTTAAATCGTGAAGTTGAAGCATTTGATATCTCAATGAAACAACAAGTTAGTGTATTAACATTGAATTACCTGCTCACTCAAACAACAGTGAAAAGCAGTGGAGCACATCATGAATAAGAATCTATTAATTATAATCACGTTATTTGTCGGCATCATATTAGGTGTGGCTGGTCTTTCCTTGATAAATGATAGTCAAACTAGCCAGGACGGCATGGGTAATGGCATGGACAGCAGTGAGGCCAAGCCACTTTATTGGGTAGCCCCAATGGATGCCAACTTTAGAAGAGACAAAGCTGGATTGTCGCCCATGGGCATGGCGTTAGTGCCTGTTTATGAGTCATCAGGCGACAGTGATGCTGGTGTTGTTGCTATTTCACCGACCATTGTTAACAACCTTGGCGTTCGCAGTGCGGCTGTGACGTTTGGCGAGCTCAAGCAAATTGTCCGCACCACGGGGTTAGTTCAATTTGACAATGACAACCGCGCTGATATCCATCCGCGCGTAGAGGGGTGGATTGAAAAGCTGCATGTTAAATCGATGGGCGACTCGGTTCAAAAATGGCAACCCTTATACGATATATACTCGCCAGAGTTGGTGAACGCACAAGAAGAGTTGGTGCTGGCGGTTGAGCAAGGTAACAACCGTTTAATACGCGCCGCCAGTCGTCGTTTAGGCGCTTTATTAGTGCCTGAAAAAACCATTAATCATATTAAGAAAACGCGTAAAGTTAGCAACAGTTTAACTATTTACGCCCCTATGTCGGGGATTATCGATGCCATTTATGTACGAGAGGGTGGTTTTATTAAACCGGCCACTAAGCTCATGAATATTAGTGCACTTGAGCAAGTTTGGGTGACTGTTGATGTCTTTGAATCACAAGCCAAGCAAATCAATGTTGGTGATATGGCAATGATGAGTGTAGCGGCGTTTGGTTCAAAGCAGTGGCACGCTTACATTGATAAAATCTACCCAATGCTTAATCAAGCAACGCGCACGCTGCAAGTAAGGTTGCGTGTTGAAAACAGTGATTATGTTTTAAAACCTAATATGTACGCTAACGTTATTATCAACACAATGTCAGCTGAGGCCGCGATTTTAGTACCTAATGAAGCGGTGATTAGAACAGGTCTTAATAATCGCGTGGTGATGGCATTAGGTGAGGGCAAGTTTAAGTCAGTCGCCGTTGATGTGGGGCGCAGCAATGACAAATTTACTCAGATTATTTCCGGTCTTCAGCGTGGTGATAAGGTGGTTGTTTCGGCGCAATTCTTAATTGATTCAGAGTCTAATATCACGTCAGATTTAATGCGCTATAACGGGGGCGATGCGTCAACAAATAGTACAACTAATAACGAAGCCAATAATGATGAGAACAGTGCACAAAAAGTGTGGGTAAGAGGCACCGTTGAGCGCGTGATGAATGGACTCGACATGCTCAATATTACCCATGAGGCTATTGCGGCGTGGAATTGGCCGGAAATGAAAATGAATTTTTACCTTGATGAATCATTAAATATTGAAGACTTTAAAAAGGGTCAAGCCCTAGAGTTTGAAATCATGGTTGATAGTGACGGTGATAACATCATCACTAACGTTAAAGGCCTAGTGAGAACTGAGGTCAAGGACGTCTCAAAACCGCAGAGCAATAGCGACAAAATGATGGAGCATAATCATGATTGAGTCGGTAATTAAGTGGTCTATTCACAACAGAATTATGGTGTTGTTAGCTAGCTTGTTGCTGGTGGGCGCTGGACTTTACAGCATTAAAAACACACCCGTAGATGCCATTCCTGACTTGTCAGATGTACAGGTTATTATTAAAACCAGTTACGCCGGACAAGCGCCACAAGTGGTGGAAGATCAAGTTACTTACCCACTAACTACCGCGATGTTGTCGGTACCGGGCGCGCAAACAGTACGTGGCTTTTCATTTTTCGGTGATTCTTATGTTTATGTTATTTTCGATGAAGATACCGACTTATATTGGGCACGTTCACGGGTTTTAGAGTACTTAAGTCAGGTTACGCCTAATTTACCGCCGTCAGCAAAACCTCAATTAGGCCCCGATGCCACTGGCGTTGGTTGGGTCTATTTGTATGCGTTAGTTGATCGCACTGGCCAACATGACTTGAGCGAGCTACGTAGTATTCAAGATTTCTTTTTGAAATATGAACTGCAAACCGTGGACGGCGTATCAGAAGTAGCCGCGCTTGGCGGCATGATTAAACAATATCAGGTGCAAGTAAATCCTAACAAATTACGCGCTTATAACATTCCATTGTCATTGATTAGCACAGCCATTAAAAAAGGTAATCAGGAAGTGGGTGCGTCTGTTATTGAGATGGCTGAAGCGGAATATATGATCCGCGCCACGGGCTATCTAAAAAGTGAAGCGGACATTGGCAATATCCCGCTGGGGATGAATGACCAAGGCACGCCGTTATTATTAAAGCATGTGGCTAATATGGTGAGTGGACCACAAATGCGCCGCGGTATCGCTGAGTTAAACGGCGAGGGCGAAACTGTTGGCGGCGTTGTGGTGATGCGCTTTGGCGAAAATGCCCAGCAAACCATAGATGGCGTAAAGGCTAAATTAACGCAACTTAAAAAAGGATTACCCGCCGGTGTAGAAATTGTGACTGTGTATGATCGCAGTGCGTTAATCGAGCGCGCCGTTGAAAACCTATGGTTTAAGTTACTCGAAGAGTTCGGTGTTGTTGCCTTAGTTTGCATGGTGTTCTTGTTTCATGTTCGCTCATCGATGGTGGCTATTGTTAGCTTGCCTGTTGGCATTCTTACGGCGTTTACGGTGATGCATTGGCAAGGACTCAATGCCAATATCATGTCACTTGGCGGCATTGCGATTGCCATTGGCGCGATGATCGATGGCGCAATCGTTATGATCGAAAATATGCACAAACATATGGAGAAAACACCACTAACGGATGAGAACCGCTGGCAAATTGTGCTGAAATCGGCGTCGGAAGTGGGTCCTGCCTTATTCTTCAGCTTACTTATTATTACCGTGAGTTTTTTACCTGTGTTCACGTTAGAAGCACAAGAAGGACGAATGTTTTCACCGCTCGCCTTTACTAAAACCTACGCCATGGCAGCATCTGCGGCACTAGCGGTGACCTTGGTGCCAGTTTTAATGGGTTACTTTATTCGCGGCAAGGTGATTAGTGAGCATAAAAATCCACTTAATCGATGGTTAACTAAGGGCTATTTACCGCTGTTACGTGGTGTGCTTAATTTTCCTAAAACTACGCTTTTAATGGCCTTGGTGATTTTATTAATTGGGGTATGGCCGATTAATAAGATGGGCAGTGAGTTTATGCCGCCGCTGGATGAAGGCGACATTATGTATATGCCAACGACTTATCCCGGAATTTCGGTGGGCAAAGCGCGGGAGTTGTTGCAGCAAACCGACAAGCTGATTATGACAATGCCGGAAGTTAAATCGATTTTAGGCAAGATAGGCCGCGCTGATACCGCAACCGATTCTGCGCCGCTCACCATGATTGAATCATTTATCCAGTTCAAGCCTCAGTCAGAATGGCGAGAGGGAATGACCAGTGAAAAAATTAGGAAAGAGCTCGACAAGTTAGTCAAGTTACCCGGGGTTACTAATGCGTGGGTTATGCCGATCAAAACTCGGATCGACATGTTAGCCACCGGCATTAAAACCCCGGTGGGCATAAAAATAGCTGGACCTAAGCTTTCGGTTATTGAGGGCATTGGTCAGCAACTTGAGATAATTTTAAAAGATGTGTCTGGCACCGCTTCAGTTTATTCGGAGCGAGTCGCTGGTGGACGTTATTTAAAGATCGATATTGATCGCATTAAAGCGGCCCGTTATGGACTAAACATTGATGAGGTTCAACAAGTAATCGCCACAGCTGTTGGCGGTGTTAATGTTACTAAAACCGTAGAAGGATTAGAGCGTTATCCGGTGAATGTACGTTATCAACAAGACTTTAGAAACTCTGTTGAGCAAATACGTTTATTGCCAATAATCACCAAAAATGGTCAACACATCACGCTTGGTGATGTGAGTGATATTAGAGTTGAAGATGGACCGCCGGGCATTAAAAGTGAAAATGCACGTTTAAATGGCTGGGTTTATGTGGATATCGAAAATATTGATGTGGGCCGTTATGTCGATAATGCTAAAACAATAGTGTCGGATCAGCTTGTTTTACCTGCCGGTTATTCTATTCGCTGGTCAGGGCAGTACCAATATATGGAGCGCGCTAAAGAGAAGTTAGCCTACGTGGTGCCATTAACCTTAGGGCTGATTGTGTTACTGCTGTTTATAAACTTTAAAAACGTGGCTATGGTCGCCATGATCATGGGTACCTTACCCCTTAGTTTAGTGGGCAGTGTGTGGTTGATGTATTTACAAGGGTTTAATTTCTCGGTCGCTGTTGGTGTTGGTTTTATTGCTTTAGCGGGCGTTGCGGTAGAAATAGGCGTGATCATGCTGGTGTATTTAAACCAAGCCTATGACGAGCTTATTGCTAAGTATAAATCACCCACACTAGCTCAGTTGCAACAGGCTGTTATCAACGGCGCAGGTTTGCGTATTCGACCTGTAATGATGACGGCATTGTCCATTATTCTAGGTTTGCTACCCGTGCTTTATGGCACTGGCACAGGCTCTGAAGTCATGAGCCGAATAGCAGCCCCTATGGTGGGAGGCATGGTTAGCGCCGTTATTCTAGCGCTGTTTGTATTGCCAACGGTGTATTTTATGTGGCGTAGACGCGCTGTTAATCGTTAAAGCGCTAGCTAATAGATCAGCACTTATTTGCAGTTCAATAAGTGCTGTTCATTGGTGATAATTAGTTAAAGTGTTGACTGCAAAAGGTTAGTGAGTCTTTTTGCTGCGAGCACCATGCGCTGATTAATGACCGGCGCATATTGCGCTTGGTAATTTGACGGCAAGGTTACTTTATTACGCTTGTAGCGCTTACAAACACCTTGGCTTTTTTGACAATATTTAAAGGTGCTAGCGGTGGCTATTTGATAGGACTCGTTCGCCCATTGCCACACATTAGTGGGCTGCCACGTTGTTACTTTTTGTGCATTGTATTGTGCATCGAGAAAGGGGATCCATTGAGCAAATGATTTGTTTTGTTTGGCAAGCACGCAGTCGTCCCAATACCAATGAAGACTTGTGCATCGTGTATTACTTTTCTTAGATAACTTCACTTTATTGCCGCCCCAATCATTGGCGTAACTTACATGTAATGGCTGGTGGATATCCCCCAAGTAGTGTCCTAAAAACATTAATGCCTGCAGTTTTTTCCACGGTTGTGTGTCCTCGGCAAGCTGCTGTTGATTGGTGATAATGGCTTGGCCAATGCAGTTTTCTTTACAGACCGCGTTAGCGATTTTTGATGTGTCACGAGATACGTTAAGGTAATGAGATGAGTCGTGTTTTTTGTAACGATCTAATTTTTTAATAGCATCGGCCCAGACACAAGATTTAGCAAAATTAATAGCAGATCCTTGTTTTGAACGGGTGTATTTATTAAGTAGCTTTTTATGAGCTGATGGCATGCTTTGTAATAAATTAGTTATCTGGTGTTGCTCATTGACAGTGAGATGCTCAAAACTCAATTGGCAAACGACTTGATGGCCTAACTGACCTAATGAGAAGCTTTTAAAAGAACACAGCATTAACAAACAAATGAATAGTAAACTGATGGTCACTCGTACCGAGTTTTGCTTATCTTTATTAAAATACATATCTAATCTCTTGTTATTATTATTGATGTTAATCGGCAATGTAATCCAATAACTGACAAAGCTCAACAAGGTTTATTCTATTGCTTAATATGGTAACGAAATTAAGACGTA
>Ga0209396_1005233_pt1 | contig 12326 bp, 9 predicted proteins | sample GOMGulsemesocosm_6_FD_184638 | JGI IMG/M metagenome (GOLD analysis project Ga0209396, IMG submission 184638) | Methane-oxidizing microbial communities from mesocosms in the Gulf of Mexico - GOM8C Gulf of Mexico (SPAdes) (version 2) | ecosystem: Environmental > Aquatic > Marine > Cold seeps...
ATTAATGAAATACATGCCTTGATCATGAATTGTTCAGGCGTCCTGAAACGAGCATTTTGAAGTCGTTTGGGTATAAAGGTTAAATCATGACAATACTTGCAATCACATAAGCCACAAGCGTTAAAGCGCCACCCACCAGCGCGTAAGGCATTTGTGTTTTCACATGCTCTAGTAAGTCACAACCTGATGCGATAGCCGAAACCGCAGTAGTATCAGAAATAGGCGAACAATGATCACCAAAGATACCACCACCTAAGATTGCAGCAATCACCAATGAAGGCGGCAAACCTAACGCTTGAATTAATGGTACGCCGATAGGAATTAAAATGGCGAATGTGCCCCATGAAGTACCGGTACTAAAGGAAATTACTGCCCCCGCTAAAAACAACATAGGTACTACAAGAATTAGTGGTAAATAGTCGCCAACAATACCAGCGATAAAATAGCCTGTACCAAGCTCTTTTAAACTTTCGCCAAGTGTCAGTGATAGTAAAACTATGGTAACCAAAGGCAATAATTCACCAATGCCTTTAAAACCTATCTCAACTAATTCTTTATGATCAAAGCGCTTAGAAAAACGTAATAGAAAGTAACTCACGGCCAGCGCCAAACAGGTTGCATAAAGTACCGACTTACTGCCGCTACCTTGGGTGATATCACCATCACCACTCCAATACATAAAGAAAAACATACCAAAAATCATGGTTAATAATGGCAACAACATAAAGCGTGCTTTAGTAGCTGCTACCATGCTCTCTTGTAATACGTTTTGGGATAGCACTGCTTGTGAAACTGTTGAAGCTTCTTGTAATGCCGAGTGCGCTAATGAAGACTGCTGTACCAATTCACTTTTGGCTGTATTTTTCTGTGTTCTATCTTCAACATTTAATGCTATTTCTGTCGCTTTCATCGGACCATGCACTCTATCGGTTACTACCGTATAAAGCACCATAAGCAAAGCAATGATAGCATAGAAGTTAAACGCAACTGACCCCCATAAAATAGACACTGAAGACTGCCCTAATTCATAGTTATTTAAAAGTGCTAATACGTAAGCACCCCAGCCATTGAGTAGTACTAAAATACATACTGGCGCACTGGTACTGTCGATAATATAGGCTAATCGAGCTCGGCTCATTTTGAATTTATCAAATAAATCTCGGGATAAAATACCCGCGGTAAGTACGCTCAGGTTAGACTCAATAAAAATCACCATGCCAGTAAACATGGTTAAGCCACCCACTTGCCGTTTACTTTTGGCAATGCCCTTATTTACTAGTTTTTCAACCATGGCGGTAACACCACCGGAATCTCGAACATAAGCTAGCAAAGCACCAATGAGTAAGCTAAAAACCAAAATACGCGCATTGCCGCCGGAGCTAACCACGCTAATAATACGTTCAATAAAACCAATAAAAGCGTGAAATAACGCATTACTATGATGTTGTGACGCTAATATTAACTCAGAGGTGAAAACGGCAGAAAGTAAGGCAAGAATGACTTCTTTTTTCCAAATAACAATAATAATTGCCACTAAAGGAGGCAACACTGACAACCATTCCATAAAAGACCTTAACGTATAAGTTTAATATTGAGACCGACTTTCTTGCTAATAAGCATATGATTAATCATGTAGTCGGTGAATGGAGCAGTGTGGCAAATACCTAAGGCAGATTCAATATATTTACGGAGTAATACCAAGTTGATTAAGTTATTTCCCACTCAGCGAGAATTAATCAAATTGGTAAATACCCGTTACCATTCAAAGTGCAAGATTTCAGTGGGAATTAAAATGACTTTAGGCCAGTTAAGTAATTTAAACATAGTCACTCTATGTTTTGATTATTTAACGCCGCGAAAAGGCATTTTAAACCCATCGCAGAAGCGCTTGAGCAACATCACTCCATCGTTGCTGTGATTTATAAGGGAATACCCATTATTTAATCACAGCGCCTTGAATTGAAATTGCTCAAGCACTCTGAAACATGCATCTTGATTGGTAACGGGTATAAGCATAAAAAACCCGACAAAATATAAATTCGTCGGGTTTTTGTTTATCTATCAAAGGTAAATTTTGGCACTAGCTAATAATAATCATCTTCTTTATTGTGCGCCTGTGGATCTTCAATAATATCGCTTATGTTGACTTCAAAATTAGTATTGTTATTACAATCAACCATATAAATAGTATGTGTTGAGCCATCAACCCAAGTAACAGTACCACTGCCTTTTTTACTGCCACATTTCATACCAATATGAATATCTTTAAACTCCATAAGCCCTCCTCGACGCTAACTTCAATGGTGTGCAGAGTAAAGTATAGGCACAACCAATCTGTTCGTTTTTCGAACGTTACGCATTTAAGTATAGTGTTGAAGTGATGAAATGCCAGTAGATTACTATCAGGTTTTTAGCAAGAGGTAAGCAAATTTAGCCAACTGATTCTATTTTATGACAAAATTTACGGAAGAAAACTACTGCCTAATGTACAGCTTGCTTTTGCGCCAGTGACCGCCGGCATATTACTCTTTAAACCATGGTCAAAGGCATATGCAAGCCAAGCAAAGGCCATGGCTTCAAGTTGGTCGCCATCTATTTTCACCGCTTGCATAGTATTTATTTCATAAGTGGCACCTGTACTGTTCATCATTTGCTTTAGCCCATTCACTAAAGCTGCGTTATGAACACCACCACCACACAAATAAATATTGCCTTGTGCAGCCAATACCATAATTTCGTTAGCAATGCTTTGTGCCGTAAAAGCTAATAATGTCGCTTGAATATCACTTGGGCTAAGTTGCTTGCTTGACTGAAGGTCAAACACCTTGATTTGTTGTTGGATCCAATCAAGATTGAAGTATTCTCGCCCTGTACTTTTAGGGGCGGTCGCTTTGATGTAATCATCTTGCATCAACTGAGTCAGCAAGGTTTTATTCACCTGCCCTGTTGCTGCCCATGCACCATCTTTATCAAACAAAGATTGACTATTTTGGTGATGCGCTAGATACCAATCATTGAGCAGTGCATTACCTGGACCGGTATCAAAGCCTAAAACGGTTTGCGTTGAGCCATGCGCTGGTAAAAAAGTAATATTGGCTATGCCACCAATATTAACGACAAAACAGGCATCTGATGTTTGATTAAATAGTTGTTGATGAAAAATGGGCACTAACGGTGCGCCTTGTCCACCAAGTGCCATATCTTTACGACGAAATTGCCCAACCACTCGAATACCCGTTAGCGTTGCTAATGTTTGGCAGCAGCCAATTTGTAAGGTAAATGGATGAGTTCCGGTAGGGCGGTGACGAATAGTTTGACCATGATTGCCAATAGCGATGATATCTTCTGGAGTAAGGTTTTCTTGCTTCAGCAATGCCACAATCGCTTGAGAAAAAAGTTCAGCTAATTCAACATCAAGATGAAAGGCACGGTCGACTTCATTCACGCCAGGTTGATATAGAGAGGTAATTTTTTCAGCAGTAATACTGCAATATTCTTGATAATAACTTGCCACTAATACGGGTTTTTTCTGCCCTTTAGTAAACTCAACTAGGGCTAAATCAATGCCGTCTGCACTGGTTCCTGACATTAAGCCAATATAGTATTTTCCTTGCAATGAACCTGGTTTACTCTTCATTAGGGGCAATATCACTTTCTTGTGTCGAGAGTAAGGCGTTTTTAGCACCTGATAGCGCTTCTAATCGCTTACCGGCTAACAAGGTGAATTCGGCTTTGTATTTTTTCGCGATAGGCCTAGCATCAGGTAGCTTTACTGTACGTGGATTACGATGTACGCCATGGAGTAAAAATTCATAATGTAGATGAGGTCCTGCAGCTAACCCTGTAGCCCCTACATAACCAATAGTTTGGTTTTGCTTAACACGTTGACCTTTTTTTACTGATGGTCGCTTATAGAAGTGCAAGTACTTAGTCACTATACCATTACCATGCTGGATGAAGACATAATAACCATTGTACTTACTATAACCCGCTTGGGTTACCTTACCATTACCCGCAGCGACCACTGGTGTGCCTCTTTTCGCGGCGTAATCTATACCATTATGCGATTGCACACGTTTTGTCACTGGGTGACGGCGATTGCGCTTAAAGCTAGAACTGATGTATTTAAAGTTAACTGGCGCACGTAAAAAAGCTTTACGCATGCTTCTGCCATCAGGACTATAATACTCATCATCAGTAAAACGAATCCCTTGAAAAACTTCACCTTGGTTGGTTATTTCTGCTGCTAAAATATTCCCGGTACCAATATATTCACCTTCAACATATTTCTTTTCAAAAGTGACATGAAAACTATCGCCTTCACGAATATCCAGTGCAAAATCAATATCCCAACCAAAGATATTAGCAAAGTTAATGATTTGGCTATCACTTAAACCAGCACTTAAACCAGCATTCCAGAAACTTGAATTAATAGTGCCGTAACTAAAGCCTTCACGTATTTCTACTTCTTTAGTTTCACGATGTGATTGATAGTTATCGCCCACTAAATTAATAAATAAGGTATCAGTTTTAGAAAGAGGATATTCAAGCGCCGCTAACTGCTGTTCGCTATTACTCGCAACACGTAACTTATCACCAACATTAAGCTTTTTTAATAACTTACTGTCTTCACCTTTAGCTGTACTAACGGCATAAGTCGTTTGAGCGCTAAAACCTAAACGCTTTAATATGAGCGCCAAAGAGTCACCACTACGTACCTTAACGGTTTGCCAACTTAAATGAGCAAGTTGCTCCAGTGAATCAGTAATTTTTTCTTTTTTCTTTAATTGCCCTGTCGCTAACGAACCGTCTTCTTGTGTAGTGCGTGTTTTAGCTAACGAGGGTAACTGCTCTGTTGCTACATCCTGAGTAGTTTTAGCAGTAGTTCTCTGAGGTAATACACTTTGTGTTGGTTTAGTTCCTGCTGGCACAATGTTATCGGGAAGCGCAATTTGAATGCGTTGCCCAACTTGAACATTGTCGCCATCAATACCGTCATCGCTGACCGGTACTATCAGTAACAGGAATAAAAAGAAGCTACTACCGATAATAATCGAACGATGTAACTTAGGCAGGTTTTGGAAGAGTTCTAATAATTTTTTCAACAAGATACGACTCGAAACATTCATAGGAAAAGGATAAATACACAGCAAATTCAGAAGACCTACTGACTATATCAAAACTTTTAATGAAATACCGCTACAAAATGGCGCTATAAATTAGATCCTATTCATCAAAAAATAACTATAGAAGTCACTTTAGGGTTTTATCCTGCGGCTAAAGTGCAGTAGAATTCGACCATTAAATAAATTTTGCTTAGTTAACAAATCAACTCATTCTTTCATCAACCTCAAAGTGTTTTATCATTAATCGAAACCTTGTTGATAACGTTATGATTTTACTAGGCACATTCAATACAGTCAGTGGAGTTATGAAATGACCGATGTAAACCAAGCATTTGCCGAGCTAAAGCGCGGCAGCGATGAAATATTAGTAGAAGAAGAGTTATTAGCGAAACTTAAAACCGGTAAACGACTAAAAATTAAAGCTGGCTTTGATCCAACCGCTCCTGATTTGCATTTAGGTCATACCGTTCTCATTAATAAACTGAGAACTTTCCAAGAACTTGGCCATGAAGTTATTTTCTTAATTGGTGACTTCACTGGCATGATTGGTGATCCTACCGGTAAAAATGTTACCCGTAAGGCATTAACCAAAGAAGATGTTTTAGCAAACGCTGAAACCTATAAAGAGCAAGTATTTAAGATTCTTGACCCTGCTAAAACTACCGTAGCGTTTAACTCTACCTGGATGGATAAATTAGGCGCAGCTGGCATGTTGCAACTTGCTTCACGCCAAACAGTTGCACGTATGATGGAGCGTGATGACTTTAAAAAGCGTTATGCCAATGGTCAAGCCATTGCTATTCATGAGTTTATGTACCCGCTAGTACAAGGTTGGGATTCAGTTGCTCTTGAAGCGGATGTAGAGCTTGGCGGTACCGATCAGAAATTCAATTTATTGATGGGTCGTGAATTACAAAAATCTGAAGGTCAGCGTCCACAAACGGTATTAATGATGCCATTACTTGAAGGTTTAGATGGCGTTCAAAAGATGTCTAAATCGTTAGGTAACTACATTGGTATTACTGACAGCCCAACAGAAATGTTTGGTAAAATCATGTCTATTTCAGATGTATTAATGTGGCGTTACTATGAACTATTAAGTTTCAAACCACTTGCAGAAATTGAAGGTTATAAAACCGATATTGAAAACGGTAAAAATCCACGTGATGTGAAAATTGATTTAGCGAAAGAGTTAATCGCACGTTTCCATGATGAAGCAGCAGCACAAGCAGCGCATGATGAGTTTATCAATCGTTTCCAAAAAGGTGCCTTACCTGATGACATGCCTGAATTAGAAATTACGGCTGAAGGTGGCGAAATAGGTATTGCTAACTTGCTTAAAGAAGCAGGTTTAGTGGCAAGTACTTCTGACGCTTTTAGAATGATCAAGCAAGGTGCAGCTAAAATTGATAGCGAAAAAGTTACCGAACGTGGTTTAGTGATTAAGTCAGGCACTACTGCTGTTTATCAAGTAGGAAAACGTAAATTTGCTCGTATTACGGTAAGTTAACCTTCAAGAAAATGGTTCATCCGCTTTAAAGCCAGTAATTATATTACTGGCTTTTTTATATATTTTTTACTGACCTCCCTCCCCTCCCTTCTTAATTTTTTTGATGCTAATACTTTTTTAATAACTTGTTGTTTTATCGTGCCATTAGGCTACTATTGCCTTCATAACTAAGCAAAAGGACAGCGCTAGCATGACTAAATATACCCCGCTATTATCAGTATCTAAACCTTTCCAGTCGGTTAATTACCTTTCACTTACTATCGCCGTTATATGTGCATTTTCATCAATGAATGTGTATAGCCAAGAAACAGACCAAGAGCGTATCAAAAATTTAGAGCAGCGCTTACTTGAATTGGAGCAACAAGTACAAAAAAGCCAAAGTTCAACACAAGCAGTCGCTAAAGAAATTAAAGCCGCGGCAAACAAAAAGGCAGTCGTCATACCTAAGAGTAAACAACGACCTAGTCATGACTTTGAAGCCCCAGATAAAAGCATAGTATTAACGAGTAGTGATACTACTTTGCAACTAGGTGGCCAGATTTGGTTAGACGCTATTTATAACAATGGCGAAATGACTAACCGCGCGGGTTTTCAAACATCTGCAATTGCTTATGAAAACGATGTAACCAAAGACAATACCCTCTTTCATGTTGGCCCATCTAATTTGTTTGTTAAAAGTTATACGCCTACGCAATATGGCGCTATGACTACCCGTTTTGAGTTTGATTTGTTTGATGACCAAGGTAATGCAGGTATAAACCTCACACACATATGGGGCGAAATAGGCGACTTTGGCGCCGGCCAAACTTTTACTGGTTTTATGGATATTAATGCTTTCCCTAATATATTAGATTTTTGGGGGCCAAACTCCATGGTATTTTCTCGCCAACCTCAAGTTCGCTACAGCACAGCCATAAGTAAAAAGTCTCGCATCATGTTTACTATTGAAAAATCATCGAGTGACTTTGCCGTGCCTAAAAATGCGAGTCGTGCTGGTTATGATGATGTCACTGAATTACCTGATTTTACTGCCTCTTATACCTACAACGCTGATTTTGGCTACATAAAGTCGGCTGTTATTCTTAGAAAACTAGGTTATGAAACGGCGACAACTAAAGATACAACATTGGGTTGGGGCCTTAATCTTTCCGGCAATGTATCGCTAACGCCTGACGATTCTGTGCAATTTCAACTGGCACATGGTGAAGGTATTGGTCGTTATATTAATGATACTTGTTGTAGTTATTACGCTGATGATACTGGCGGCGTTGATGGCGGGTTAGATGCTAATGGTGACTTAAGCGCTATACCTGTAACGGCTGGCTACGTTTATTATAACAAGCAATGGAATAAAAAATGGAGTAGCGCCATTGGTTATAGTTACCTCAGTGTAGATAACCTTGTGACTCAAAAAGAAAAAGCCTTAAAAAATAGTACCTATACCAGTACTAACCTTATTTGGTATCCCACGACTCAAGTTAAAGCGGGTGTTGAGGTACTTTACGGTGATGTACAAAGTAATTCTGGCTTAGAAGCTGATAATTATCGCCTGCAATTGTCTGTTGGTTTTAAATACTAATACTGAAACCTGAAATTAATAATGGAATATAAAATGAAAGTGACTAACTATACGGTAATTTTTTTGCAGCTAATGGTATTGGTCTTTGTCAGTCCAGCTTTTGCCAAAACAGTTCAGCGAGTAGACATACAGCAAGTATTAGATGAGGCTTACCATCAATTTAAAAATGATAACGCAGGAAAAAATGCTGATTATATTCCGGCATTAGCCCAAGTAGATTCTGCCTATTTTGGTTTAGCGTTAGTGACCAACGATGGCAATATCTATAGCAAAGGCGATGTTGATCAAGCCTTTTCTATCCAATCTATTTCTAAGGTATTTACGCTAGCACTGGCAATGGAGCAAAAAGGTCCACAAGTGATCTTTGATAAAATAGGTGTTAACGCCACAGGGTTAGCTTTTAATTCAATCATAGCCATAGAGCAAAATCAGGCTCGCAGTGTTAACCCTTTGGTGAACGCTGGCGCTATCGCTACGGTAAGTTTACTAGACGGTAAAGACGACAAAACTAAATGGTCTGCACTTTCTTCTTGGTATGATCAATTTGCGAACCAAAAACTAACCGTTTTAAAAGAGGTCTATCAATCAGAATCTGATACTAACGGTCATAATCGCGCTATTGCAGAACTACTAACATCTTACAATCGCTTTTATGGTGATGTTGATTTAAACCTTGATGTTTATACTCGCCAATGTTCTGTTGCAGTTACCGCTAAAGACCTTGCTGTAATGGCATCAGTATTTGCCAATAATGGTGTTCATCCGATAACAGGTAAGCGGCTGATGAGCAGTGGAAATGTCTCACGTGTACTTGCGGTAATGACCACGGCTGGGCTTTATGAAAATAGTGGTCAATGGGCTTATCAAGTGGGTTTACCTGCTAAAAGTGGTGTTGGGGGAGGAATTATTGCGGTATCTCCGGGGCAATTCTCTGTTGCTGTTTTCTCACCAAGGCTTGATGCTGCGGGCAACAGCATACGTGCACAAAAAGCGATTGATTATATCGGTGAAAAACTTAGCGCCAATATCTTTTAACCAAGCTATTGCATAAAAAAGTACAGGGCTAAATTAGCAACAGCTGAACTAATCATTACCTGAGCTCACCTTCAGCATTATCAAAGCAGCCTGATTCATATTAGGTTGCTGCTTATACCCAATTCTATCTTTAACATACAATATTTAACCTTACTATATATATGGTTAATAACCTCCCGCAGCCTAAATTTCAGCTAGCGTTACTTAGCGCTGATTTTTTGATCTACATCATAACGGCTTTATAACTTATGCGTAAACTGTGACATATTGTCGCAGCTGCTCTTTTTTGCTGCATAACTATTTATAAAACCAAAGTTATGGATGCTTGATGTTATATAGTCTCTTAAAGCAGTTTTCCAATAAAGTATCAGCAATACTAGTTCAAGTACTAGTGCTCACCCTATGTGTTGTTTTGCCAGCACAAGCGCTTTTTGTTAGCCCGCCTAAAGATCCAATGCCGCTAATTAAAGAGATCTTTCCTGAACAAACAAGAATTAGTGACAAGCAAGCCAGTAAAGAAGGTGGCTCATTAGTTTGGACCATTTATACCCAAGGCGCTAAAGACGAAGAGATTCTCGGTTATGCCTTTGAAACGAATGATTTAGCCAAAATTCCTGCCTATTCAGGCGAGCCCGTTAATATGTTAGTGGCTATAGATCCTGAAGGTACTTACCTTGCTGCAAAAGTATTAGAGCATCACGAGCCTATTATTCTCGCTGGCATTCCAGAAAGTAAACTCCACGCTTTCACAGACCAATACTCAGGTTTAAAAGTAAGTGATCGCCTCAAAGTTGGCGGTAATCAAACCGAGGGCATAGTTCATATTGATGGTCTATCGGGCGCTACCGTAACCGTTATGGTGATGAATGTCGGCATTGTTAAATCCGCCACTATTGTCGCTCGTGAATTAGGTATTATCAGCGCCAGCCAAGAAGCAATTCAACCGATGGGAACCATCTACCCTGAGGTTTTTGAAAAATCTGATTGGACAACACTTACCGGTGATGGCTCAATTCGCAAGCTGTATTTAAACCGAAAAACGGTTGATGATGCTTTTGTTGGTACTGATGCAGAACATGTTGAAGAAGCCAGCAGTGAAGAAAAACAAGACATGTTTGCTGAGGTTTATTTTGCCCAATTAAATATTCCCACTATTGGTCGTAACTTACTCGGCGATAGTGAATATGACTATGTGATGTCGTCATTAAAACCGGGAGAACATGCCCTTATATTAATGGGTTCAGGTTACTCTTTCAAAGGCTCTGGTTATGTGCGTGGCGCCATCTTTGACCGTATTCAAATACAGCAAAATAACGACGCATTCGCTTTTAGAGATTTAGACCATAGTCGTGTGCCTGATATTTATATTGATGGTGCACCTGATTTCAAAGAACGCTCAATATTTATCATCCGTGAACATCATGAATTTAACCCAGCTTCCGACTGGCAGTTAGAATTACTAGTACGCCGTCAAACGGGACCACTAGAAAGTATATTTACCAGTTTCAAAGCACAATACCATACCTTAGATAAATACCTAGACCGCCCTGCACTGATTATGCCTGAGCCAGAATTAACACTCGCTCAGCAAGTGTGGCAAGAAAAAGAAGCAGAAGTAATCATACTATTTATCTTACTTGCCATTGTGATGATGAGCTTATTTTTCCAAGATATTTTAGTGCGCCACCCAACATTTATGCACAACTTCCGTCACTTGTTTTTAATTATTACGGTGGTATTTATTGGTTGGTCTTGGGGCGGGCAACTCTCTGTTGTAAACGTATTTACCTTCTTACAAGCCTTTATGTCTGACTTCTCGTGGGACTTATTCTTACTTGATCCTGTGATCTTTATATTATGGGGCGCTGCCGCCGTTAGTATGATTTTATGGGGTCGTGCGGTTTACTGTGGCTGGTTATGCCCTTTTGGTGCCCTGCAAGAATTAATGAACATCTTTGCTCGCTACATCAAGATCCCACAATTTGAATTACCTTGGGCTGTACATGAGCGTTTATGGGCAATTAAATATCTTATCTTATTAGCGTTATTTGCCTTATCAATGGAATCACTATCTCTTGCTGAAACCTTTGCTGAAGTAGAGCCATTTAAGACAACTTTCTTATTAAAATTCGACCGAGAATGGCCATTTGTTCTTTACGCCAGTGCACTACTTTTCATCAACATTTTCAATCGTAAGTTCTTCTGTCGTTACTTGTGTCCATTAGGCGCAGCACTATCTACCAGCAACAGCATACGATTATTTAGCTGGTTACGTCGTCGTCCAGAGTGTGGTCAACCATGTAAAACATGTGCAAAAGAATGTGAAATTCAAGCGATTGACCCTAATGGCGTCATTAATATGCGTGAGTGTCATTACTGTCTTGATTGTCAGGTGACTTACTTTAACGAAGAAAAATGTCCGCCATTAAAAAAATTAGCAAGAAAGAAAGCGCGTTTCGTTGAAGAGAATAAAGAAAGAGAAATACCCGCGGTAAATGTTGGCTAAGCCATAAGTTCTGCAAAAAAACATTTCAAACAAGTTTAACTAAATTAAAAGCAAAGTGGAGAAAACCAATGAGTAAAGAAGAGTTAGTATTAGATAATGACTCCAATGAAGTGAAATTGGAAGATGAAGGACGCCGTAAGTTTTTAAGGACGCCGTAAGTTTTTCGGCAAAACTGCACTAATCGGCGCAGGTGCTATTGCTGCACCAATGACTGCGGCCATGTTTGCAACTACCGCTAAAGCACGTGCAAAAGAAGCAGGCTTAAGCCCTGTTGTTCACCCAGGTGAACTAGATGAATATTACGGTTTCTGGTCAGGTGGTCATTCAGGTGAAGTTCGTATTATGGGTATCCCATCAATGCGTGAGCTAATGCGTATTCCTGTATTTAATACTGACTCTGCTACTGGCTGGGGTTTAACTGATGAATCTAAGCGTATTAAAGGTGACAGTGCTGATATCATGATGGGTGATTCTCATCATCCTCATATGAGTATGACTGACGGCCGTTACAATGGTAAATACGTATTTATCAATGATAAAGCCAACTCTCGTGTTGCGCGTATTCGTTGT
>Ga0209396_1005240_pt1 | contig 12314 bp, 10 predicted proteins | sample GOMGulsemesocosm_6_FD_184638 | JGI IMG/M metagenome (GOLD analysis project Ga0209396, IMG submission 184638) | Methane-oxidizing microbial communities from mesocosms in the Gulf of Mexico - GOM8C Gulf of Mexico (SPAdes) (version 2) | ecosystem: Environmental > Aquatic > Marine > Cold seeps...
ATCTAAAGTCTGTTCTGTCCAGAGCCCCTCAGATTTATAACGTGATGCGAACTGTTTTGGCCAAGGCGTATATGCTTGATTTTCAGAGGCTAAGTTATTCAATATCTTGCCCCTTAATGTCGATACCTAGCGCATTTAGCATGGTATTAAATTTTGCGCCTGTTTCAGCTAACTCCTTTTTCGGGATAGATCCTTCAACTATGCCTGCACCTGCATATAATGTGACTTTGTTATTATCTATTTCAGCACATCGAATTGTAACAACCCATTCACCATCACCTTTAGAGTCGCTCCATCCCACCATGCCGGTAAATAAATTACGATCGTAATTTTCTAACTTATCAATCGCTTTTAGTGCTGATTCTGTTGGATAACCACCAATAGCTGGTGTCGGGTGCATAGCTAAAGCGATTTCTAATGAGCTAGTATCTGATGACTTTAACTCGCCCTCAATTGTGGTCGATAAATGCCACATAGTTTGTGTACTAATAATGCTAGGTTGCTTAGGTACAGTTAACGATTTACATAAAGGTTTGAGTGCTTGAACAATAGACTTAATCACTAATTCATGTTCATAACGATCTTTTTTAGAGTTCATCAATTGTTCTGTAATACGTTTATCATCAGCTAGATTATTTTGTTTCGCTTCAGATCCTGCTAATGGATTAGCGATTATTTTATTGCCTACTTTTTTGATTAATAATTCAGGGCTGGCGCCCACTAGGGTTTTTTCATTATTTTTATCTTGATATTGGTTCGCCGGAACGGCAAAAGTATAGCCTGTAGGATTAACCGTCTTTAAACGCTTTAAAACACGGGATACATCTATAGGTTCAATACTATTTATTTCTAATGTGCGAGATAAAACAACTTTATCTAATTCATTTTGAGAGAAACGATATAAAGCATTATCAACAGATTCCATAAACTCGTGACTGCTTGGCACTGCTTTAATGTCATAATTTGTTTTAATTGAAGATGTGATTGATGCTAGTTTCTCTTGCGGATTAATAGCTTTACAGTCAAATTGTGTACTCAATCTTAAACTTGAAGTTCTGGAAGTATCAAATGGAATTGCACCGATCACGATGGCGTTTTCATGGCCTAATTCAGAGGCAAATCTGAGTGACTCAAATACTTGCTGATTTAACGTATTAATACCGACATCTAACAGATTTGCAAAAGGTGCAGAAGCTAAAATTTGATCATTAGGAGATGAAAAATATGCAGTATTAATTTTTTCATATCGATCTAATAAAGTTAATTTACGTGATGAGCTATCAACATTATTTAATAAGCATTCAGCCATGATGCGTTTCCTAAAAACCTAGTGAATGAAAGTAATCCAATTTTAAAAAAGGAGTACATATTTGAAGGCCGCCACATTAAATGATAAGCATTTCCATTGCAATAGATGATAATAGTTCTTATTCACGGATCTATATTGGGGAAATATTGTGAAGTACAAAAAGAATTGAAAATACAGTAAGTTAGTTTTTTATAAAATATTAAAAAAAATCATAAATATTTATTGTATAAAATAAACCACGTTCAAATAAACAACAAAACCATGCTAAATCATTAGGTTACAATAAAATAAACACGTATTGTAATTGTGTTGTTTTCATACAAAATCTAAATTTATCTGAAAATAAAAACTAAATTAGTTTATATTCATTCACTTTTAAGCTTCATTTTCAAAAGTTTAAAACTATACAGTAACATCAAATGATAATGAATATCACTTGCATTTAAGTGTGTTTATTCGTAGAGTAAATAAAACTTAATTGGCAAATGTTAGCTATGAACTTTGAAAATCAACTCGCTATAGTTATCGGTGCATCATCAAGAATAGGTAAAAACGTTGCAAATAACTTACTGCGACAAGGTGCTAAAGTAATTCTGTTAGATAATGACAAAAAACAACTTTTTGAACTATATATACAGCTAAAAAATGAATTTGAAAATAAAGTTTTTTTCTTCGAATTTGATATAACAGATAAATGGCAAGTTTTTCAATTTTTAGATATGGTAGAACAAGATTTTGGCCCAATAAATAATTTAGTTAATTGCTCAGATACCTTAACCCTAGAGTCAATCGAAAATGAAACCGATAACAACAAACAATCAAATTTTTACGTGTGTACTTTACAAGCGATAGCTAAAAAAATGGCAAAACAAAAATCGAGTAGTATTGTCACGCTTGAAACCCAACTAAAGAATCCACTAAAACAGTCATTAGCTAATTTATCTCAAGAGTTAAACGCATTTGGAGTACGATTTAATATTCTGAATTCAACAGTATTAAATGCTCAAATTCCTGTAAAAAAAGTGATTGAATTTGAAAATAAAATATCAAATACAATCATTTTTTTATTATCCGCTAAAGCCAAGCATATAACCAAGCAAGATCTTAGAATTGATGGCGGAGCGACATTAGGATGTATTTAAAAATCACACTTTTAAAGTGAGATCTTTAAAACCATAAATTTTTACGCAATGAAAAGTGCCTTAATGCAGTGTTTCTAGCCCAACTTTCAAACCGTTTTTTGATGGTGCTTAGTTTAAAATAAACTTTATACTTAAAAGTTTAAAACCTCAGCTATGCTTTATATATACTTTTTTGAAAGGAAAATTATGGGTCGTATAGCCAGTGTTGATACTTTTCGTTTCTTTGCTGTTGTGGCAATCATTATTATCCATACCACTGCATTTGATCCTGATATCTCCCCTTATAATCAATTTTATTTATATGCTTATATCATATCTGATCAGCTATCTCGATTTGCAGTTCCTTTCTTTTTTATAATCGCGGGTTACTTTTGGGGCGTGAAAATAAACCAAGGGGGCGATCTCGTTAAAATATCATTAAAAATGGCTAAGCGTATTGGCGTAATTTTTATAGCATGGAACTTTATATACTTATTGCCTATTAACTTAAATATAATCGTAAACTTAGGTATGACTGACGCGATCAATCTAGCATATTCACATGCCATTGTTCTAATTCAACACCCTTTAACTTTAATAATGCAAGGTACTAAAATACATTTATGGTTTTTAATTGGCATTTTGTCAGCATTACTTATCACTGCTTTTTTTGTTTATATTAAAAAGATACCAATGCTAATTATCATTACTATTGGATTATATTTCTTTGGTCTACTAGCTAAAGCTTACGTAGATACACCGATAGGTATTGATATCAACTTTAATACTCGCAATGGCCCTTTTTTGAGCTCTATACTTTTTGTAACCGGGTACTTATTATCAAAAAAGACACCACAGTTATGCTGGATGAAATACGGTCTATGGATATTTACTTTTGGATGTATATTGCATTTCAGTGAAATCTTTATTTTATGGATCAATTTTGGTACTTGGCCAAAGCATGACTTTGTAATGGGTACTTATTTTATGGGCTTAGGGACAGCATTCATTGCATTATCAAACCATCCACTATTTCAATACAAAATGCTGGGAAAAATTGGCAATGTATCTTTAGGTGTTTATGCTGTTCATTATATTTTTGTTGATTTATTACTACCCATAGACAAAGCTTCTGACAATATTATGTGGGAAATTAGTTTTGTTGTTTTAGTCTTTTTACTTTCATTAATGGCAACTATACTGCTAGCTAAAAATAAATATACAAGAAAAATTGTTATATAAAAAACACCATGCGTTAAAGTAGCTTTTTATATTTCTTGTATATCCAGTATTATAAAAAACGCATAATCCTTTGATATAACACCTGTAAATCCTGCCCTTGCAAGCGTAAACCTAAACCTAGTTTTGCAAATTGGTGTAACCAAGGATAACGTTGCTTAGGCGATATCGCTTCTTGAAAATACCTATTATCACCAAAACCTAAAATACGCTCCTGCTCTTTTGTTAAATCCTTAAGAAAGGCAGCATTAAGTAGTAGCGGAGAGTATCGATTATAAGATTGGTCTAAATTTTGAATCGGAATCTCTGGGTCATGAAAATTATAAAATACGACATTGCGTTTAGTTAAAATGGGGCTATTTTGTCGATGTATCCCACTGGTATCAAACAAAAAAATAGTACCAGCTTTACCTTTAACATGTTTAACAGGTAAATTCATATTTTTCACTTGTTTTGCATTCCAGTGATCTGGGGTGAGCTTTTGCTTATGTGTCGTTTCAACATAACAAAACTCTCCAGAATCTACATCACTTAAATAAATACCCATTTTTAGTTGTGCAGGAGGGGTACCGCACGCTTGTACATCATACCAAGCATCATTATGCCAACCATGAAAGTTTCTATTGGTCCTCACAGTTTGCCAACCCCTCGCCTCTGTCATCTGAAAATCTGTACCGATATATTGCCTACATATTTCCATTATGGGATCATTCAAGACGGGAAACAAAAACGCAGGTGATAAAGTCAATAAATCTTCAATCAATAACCGCCACTTTTCATTTTGTTGATATCCAGTCCAAGTATTAAATTGAGGATGAGTAAGTTGTTGAGCAAAAGTAGTCTGCATTTTTTGTAATACTTTAACAGGTAAAGGATCTGCTAGCACAGCAATACCAGTTTCATTTAGCTGTCTTTTAACGTGATCAATATTAATCATTGTCATTCTCCGTTAAATATCTAATAACCTTTGCGGGGACTCCACCAGCTAATACATTAGCAGGTAAATCTTTAGTCACTACACTACCGCATGCAACAATAGTTCCTTTACCGATCCTGACATTTGCCATCACATTAACACCTGTGGCCAACCAAACATCATCTTCTAATATGATATTTCCAACTTGCTCATCATCTTCAGGCTCGCCGGATGCACGCCTTTTTGCATTTAGAGGGTGTCCTGGATACCCTGATAATGTACTTCTCCCAGCTATTCTGACGTTATTGCCAATAATAATTTTATTACCAACTGAAATACCAGTTTGCCATCCAATATCTACATTTTCACCAATTTGAAGTAAAGGTGTTGTTTTTGCTGCACCTCTTCCCGCAAATGTGGTTGCTGCTGAAATTCTTGAATTTTCACCCACTTCAATATCTAACTTACCTAATATTAATGGTAAGCCATCATAAATTAATAGGTTTTTAGGCTCTGATTTTAACTGACTTTTAAATAATGGGGTGTAATAAAACATTCTTAATAATTCACTGCAAAACAATTTTAAACTGTTATGGCAATAAAATATTACTTTATAAAACCACGGAATACTTGGCCCATTAAAATACCTGAGAGACTTAGCAATTCGAAACAAATGAACTGCAAGATAATTATCACTTGATTTAAGCCAATGTTTTAAACTAATACTGTTAGACATAATTATTTACTCCCAGATGAAGAAGTTACTTTATTTATAAATATGTTATGTAAATGGGTTGGGGGCACAGATAATAGCGTTTCATAATAAGCATATGTTTGCTCGACCATGGTATCTAAAGAGAAGTATTCAAGTGCATGAACTCTACCATTGATACCCATTTGAGCGCGATCTTCAGGTGAAGAGAGTAAAGACTTAATAGACATCTCTAGCTCATTTTCGTTGTCTGTTGGAATTAATAGGCCATTATAATTATGCTGAACAATCTCTGGAATCCCACCAATATCACTCGCAATAACAGGTACTGCAGAGGCGATACCTTCAGCTGCAGTTAAGCCAAATGCTTCTCCCCATAAGGAAGGCATTAGTAACATATCTGTTATACGTAAAATGTCATCTACATCAGATCGAGAACCTAATATATGAATATACTCTTTATAAGGATGTTCTTTATAAAATGCTTCAACTAATGGCCTTTGTTTGCCATCGCCAACAATGAAAAAATGAAAGTTTTTTTTCTCCTTTAATAACTTACCAATAACATTCAAACATAAGTGAATGCCTTTCTCTGTAATAAGTTGACCAATAAAACTCACAATAGGTTTATCATCATTGAAAGCCATCAATTCTGACTTTAGACCTTGCTTTTCAATATAAGTATCACAAGGTTTAAACCGATTTAAATCGATGCCATTATATAACCGATGTACTTTATGTTGTACTAAAGGAATATTGCTACATATTCTTTGTGCGACAAATCCAGATACAGGCAAGTATAAATTAATACAATAACTAAAAGTTAAGCGTTTTACTGTTTGCAGTTTTCTTTTGACTAAGCTAGGTGTTAAAGCGGGTATTAATGGATTAGAGCTATGATCTGTTACAACTATTTTCCCTTCCCAAAAACATCGACTCATTAATAAAATAAAGTCTGTCGGACCAATAAAGTGCGTATGTAATATATTAATTTTGTACTGATGTAATAATTTAATTAAATGCCAAGGGTTTTGACTTTGCTCATGCGTTAAGTAAACAATTTCACAGTCAGAGTCTTGCAATTCTAGATTAAGCTGAGGATTTACAGGCCCCAAAACACACAGTATAAATCGCCAATGTCTTCTTTTTGCTTTTTTGCTCATAGCCCATAAATAATCTTCAAATGAGCCTTTTTTATTTGGTTTGATTTGTGCCCAACAAAGTACTCTAGGTGATACTTGGGCATTTTGTACAAAATTATTTTTTAACATGCCATTCTCCACTTTATATTTATCTTAAAACTGCAAAAGATATACCGAGTGAATTCTCATGTATTAGCCATTTTTCATTGCGCATTGCGAGTAAATAACAGCGATATGATTAATCTGCGAGGCAAAATGCAAAAATTATCATAAGATTTTAAACATACAAATATGGATATTTAAGAAGATAAAGAGTGATAAATTAACTGCTGAATTAAAGAAGAGAAAAAATAATCACTCTTCTGTAAAATTAAGCTTAAAACTGATGATTAAACAAAGAGTAAGCCACTAACCACATTATGCTGCCTACTAAGATATCTATTACTCTTTGCACTTTAGGTTGCGCAAGCCATGGTGCCATTTTAGAAGCGCCAGTAGCTAAGCTGTAAAACCACAGCATTGACGCCAACATCGTGCCCACTGCAAAAGCGATTTTTTCATTACCAGCAAACTGCCCGCCCACACTGCCTAAAATCATTACGGTATCTAGATAAACATGTGGATTTAATAGTGTCACCGCAAATGTAGTTCCAACAACAGCAGCTTTGGTTTTAATGCCTTTCTGACTACCAAAACCTTGATATTTATTTTGCCAAGCAGTTTTAAAAGACATTGAACCATAAATTAATAAAAATGAAATGCCACCCCAAGTGATCGCTAATAATAGCCACTCACTACTGGCTATCAGTTGCCCGCCACCAAATACACCTAAACCAATTAATAATACATCACACACCATGCAAATTGTTGCAGCTAAGATATGGTGATTACGTTTAATGCCCTGCCCTAATATATGAGAATTTTGTGCACCTATTGGAATTATCATACTAGCGCCTAAAACCAAACCTTGAAACATTGCTGAAATCGCCATTTACTACTGCTCATTTAAAATTGATGGTGTAAATTTAATACTTAAATTAGAATAAATAAAATTAATAGTTTTTATACTTGATAAGTTTTACTTATAAAGAGGCGAAATGAACCGGCTAGATTATAAATTATTGCACGCTTTGAGCATTGTGATTAAACAGCAAAGTTTTGAAAAAGCAGCTGACGTTTTATGCATTACACAACCAGCGGTTTCACAAAGGATCAAACAATTAGAGCAACTCGTTGCCCAGCCTGTTTTAATACGCGCGCAACCTATTGTCGCAACCGAGTTAGGTAAAAAACTATTAAGTCATTATCATCAAGTGCAACAATTAGAGGCAGAGTTATTACCGCAAATTTTATTAGATCAACCTGAGTCCACTTTAACCGTCAATTTAGCAACCAATGCTGATAGCCTTGCAACTTGGTTGATTGGTGCACTAACGCCTTTAATAAACCAACACCCTATTGAACTTAATTTAATTGTTGCCGATGAATCTCGCACATTAGATAAATTAAAAGATGGCGAAGTATTTGGTGCCATCAGCTTAATTGATAAAGCAGTATCAGGTTGTGAAGTAACACAATTAGGCACTATGGAATATATATTGGTTGCCTCAGCTGAGTTTAAACAAAGATATTTTGCCAATGGCATTAATCAACAAAGCTTAAAATATGCTCCAGGTGCCGCTTTTGATCAAAAAGACGATATGCACATTAAATTTATTGAACAACACTTTGGCTTAAAAGGAGGTAGCTACCCCTGTCATACCGTACGCTCATCAGAAGCATTTGTAGAATTAGTTAAACAAGGCGCTGCTTACTCCTTAATCCCTGAGTTGCAAATTAAAAGTGAATTATCTTCTGGTGAAGTCATTAATATTTTACCCAATATAAAACTCACACAAACCTTATATTGGCACAGGTGGGCTTTAGTAAAAGGTGTTTATAAACAGATCTCTGAAGCAATAATTAAAACAGGAAAGGAAATCTTAAACCCATAAATTAATTTTTGAGGAGGTGATCAATTATTGAATTTTTTTGACTAATAATTGACTTTTGAGACCCCTAGAATCTAATCCAATAATTTTTTACATTCACTAATAATTGACTTTTAAGACTCCTAGAATCTAATCTAATAATTGACTTTTGAGACCCCTAGAATCTAATCCAATAATTTTTTACATTCACTAATAATTGACTTTTAAGACTCCTAGAATCTAATCTAATAATTGACTTTTGAGACGACTGGTCCAATAATGTTCAACGGATAAACTTAAATAACCCAATCCGAGACTGTAAAAATGATTAAACAAGATACCAAAGAGATGATCTTGGCGGCTGGCCATTCTCTGATAATTGAAAAGAGCTATAACGGATGTGGCCTTAAAGAAATACTCGACACAGCAGGTGTGCCAAAAGGGTCTTTCTACCATTATTTTAAATCTAAAGAAGACTTTGGCATGGCACTGATTGAACGTGCTTCTGATGAAAACAGTGAATTTATGCGTGATATTTTCCGCGATAGAAAGTTTTCACCATTAACCAGAATTAAAAACTTTTTTGCCCGTATTCAGCAATTCCACGATGAAGAAGGCATTGATTGCCAGTGTTTAATTCCTAAATTAGCACTTGAACAATCGAAATTAAGTGAAACCATGCGTGGTGCGCTTAAGTGTTCGCAAGATTCTATGAATGCTCAAATGGCACAAGTAATAACTGAAGCGCAAGCTGAAAAAGAATTGGCTGATAATATACATCCACAAAAAATGGCTGGTTTTTTATTTAGTGCCAGCCACGGCGCATCAATACAAATGCAAGTTGAAAATAGTGCTCAGCCCTATAATGACTTTGTAGAAATTGTATTTCAAAATCTATTAATTAAACCTTAAGTTTAAATATACAAATCCCTTGTAGGCACGGCTTTAGCCGTGCTTTTTTTATGCCTCAAACTAAACCAATCCCAATAGCCTGCAATCAATATGTATTTCACAAGCGCATTTAGAACCCATTTTAGAAACGCCCCGTTACAAAACTTATTACCTAAACCCCTTATATAACCAAAAATTTAAAATAGAATAAAAAAAACTTAAATTCGATCTTGCATCTGATCGTAAAATAATCAAAAATACACACCTAGACGACTGGTCTAATAATTCACATGTATTCAACAACAATATTGTCAGGGGATGATATGCGCCAAAATTCATTTTCAAGTTTATTAAAAGAATCGATTTTAAGTATTCTTTTAATTATGAGTGTTTCTTCACTCTTTTTTTCATATAACGCGTCAGCTAACCAAGTTGTGCGTTTTTCTAGTGTTGCACTGCAAGACTTACAATCACATAAACGTGTAACGGGTACCTTAAAAGCATTAACACAAACACATATCGCATCTGCAGAAGCAGGTGTTGTAACTAAAGTTTTTGTAAATGAAGGCGACTCAGTAGAACTTGGTCAAGTATTGTTGCAAATCGATGATCGTAAAATGCTAGCTGAAAAGGCTAGATTAGAGGCGGAACTGGCACTTGCTGAAGCAAAACATGCTTTAGCACAAGCTGAATTTAATTTAGCTGAAGACGACTATATTGCTTACAAACATTCAGCAAATAAAAATGCTATTTCAGAACAAAGACTTCGCCAAAGTAAAACAGCAGCTTTATCTGGTCAAGCTAATGTTATTGCAGCCCATGAAGCAATTAAGGCGCTTCAGGCACAGTTAAATATTGTTGAAGTACGTTTAGATGACATGAAAATTAAAGCACCTTTTAATGGTCAAATTACCCAAAGAGTAGCAGAACCAGGTCAATGGTTAGGTGCCGGTGATAATGCACTCACTTTAACTTCTCAAGGTAAATTAGAAGCTTGGTTAGATGTACCTGAGCGTTTTGCTCACACTATGACATCAATTCCAACTAAAGTAGGACTAAGTGTTGGCGATAAAATGCTGAGTGGTTTTAACATTAAAGTATTACGCAATGTCGATACTAGAGCGCGTACATTTAAAGTTGTTAGCCAAGTAGAGTCTCAAGGTTTAATGCCTGGTATGTCAGTAGAAGCTTGGTTACCAGAAGGTGCTAAATCTCAATACTTAACTGTACCTAAAGATGCCATAGTACAACGTGGTACAAGTACCTTAGTTTATAAAATAAATCAAAAAGATGAAAAGCAAATGGCTGAAGCAATCCCAGTATCAGTTGTATTTCATCAAGGTAATATAGCAGCCGTTTTAAGCCCTATGCTAAAAGCAGATGACAGAGTAATTACTGAAGGTAACGAAAGATTAATGCCTGGTCCTGTTATGGCTGTTGCAGACGAAATTAATACAAAGGCATTATAATGAAAATTGTTGAAACGGCTGTAAAGCAGCCCATTAGCGTCATTGTAGGTGTTCTACTTTCTATCATGGCCGGTATTCTCGCTTTTAATCAAGTGCCAGTACAAATGACACCTACAGTTGATTCTGTTGTTGTTAGTGTTCGTACTTTTTGGGAAAACGCTTCTCCTGAAGAAATTGAATCCGATGTCGTTGCTGAGCAAGAAAAAGTGCTCAGCGATGTGACCGGTCTAATTTCTATGACCAGTATCAGTCAAACATCAGCTGCCCAGTTACGTTTAGAGTTTGAAACAGGCACTGATATCGCACAAGCACAAGCTGAAGTAGTGCAAAAATTAAATGAAGTACCTGCTTACCCTAATGGTGTAAGCGAACCCACAGTTGAAGGCATAGATCCTATGTCGGTTGATTATATTGCATGGGTTGGCTTAGCGGCTACTGATCCTACTTTTGATAATACTACCTTGTATGACTTTATGGAGCGTCGTTTACGTCCTCGCTTAGAGAATATCGAAGGTATTTCAAAAGTAGGCATTTTAGGTGCTCGCGAACGTGAATTACAAATACGTTTTGATTCTACTCGCTTAGCTAACTATGGCATCAGTTATAGTGAACTTGTTGATGCAATTCAGCTAACTAATAGCAATTATTCTGGCGGTAAATTACCTGACGGCAAAAATGATATTCGAGTGCGTGCTATGGGTCGCTTTAGCGATGCGCAAACCGTTGCCAATACCGTTATTCGTCGTGATGTTAATGGTCCTATTTATTTAAAAGATGTTGCTGATGTTGTAGAAACCTACAAAGAAATGACCGATTGGGTACGTGCTCGTGGCGTGCAAATGCCATTTTTCAACTTCCAACTCGCTAATGGTGCCAATCTATTAGATACCATGAATAAACTAAAAGCTGAGTTTGCCCAGTTAAATGCACCCGGTGGCTTATTAGAGCAACATGCTAAAAAGCTTGGTTTAACAGGCACATTTGAAATGGTACTGACTTGGGATTCTTCAAGCTATGTTGAAAATGCCATTTCACTAGTACAAAGCAATATCTTAATCGGCGGTTTATTAGCAGTACTCACTTTATTATTATTTTTAAGATCGTTAAGAACCATAGGCGTGATTGCTATTGCAATTCCTATTTCTATGGTGGGTTCTATTGTTGTTTTAGTTGTTTTAGGTCGCTCAATTAATATTGTATCGCTAGCAGGTATGGCCTTTGCCGTAGGCATGGTAGTTGATAATGCAATCGTAGTAATCGAGAATATATTCCGCCATTTAGAGATGGGTAAAAAACCATTAAAAGCCAGTGTTGAAGGTACACAAGAAGTAGCCGGTGCTGTGTTTGCGTCAACATTGACAACACTTGTGGTATTCATTCCTATTTTAACGATTCAAGATAGCGCAGGTCAGCTTTTTAGAGATATATCCTTAGCCATTATGGCTGCTGTTTCTATCAGCTTCATTGTTTCAGTATTAGTAATACCTGTTGCCGGTGCACACTTATTAAGAGCGCGTTCTGAAAGTAAACAAGTCAAAATTAATA
>Ga0209396_1005246_pt1 | contig 12303 bp, 5 predicted proteins | sample GOMGulsemesocosm_6_FD_184638 | JGI IMG/M metagenome (GOLD analysis project Ga0209396, IMG submission 184638) | Methane-oxidizing microbial communities from mesocosms in the Gulf of Mexico - GOM8C Gulf of Mexico (SPAdes) (version 2) | ecosystem: Environmental > Aquatic > Marine > Cold seeps...
AAGAAGGGGAATTTCTTAAATGATTAAGTCTTTGTAAATATACATCATATAATACTACGGAGCCAAGTTGATTTTTTTTAAGTTGAGTGAAAATTGCAATGGCATCAAGCCATTGGCCTGAATTGTATGCATTTATAGCTTTTTGGTATTGTTGTAAGTTATTTATTGTTATCTCATCTAAGTCATTTAATTGTCCTAGGGGCTCATAAACTTTAACGGCAGACTGTTTCCCTTTAACTATAATTTTGTCGATGACTCTAAATACCATGCTTTTATCAGTTATTTGAGAAAGGGTATTTTCAGTGATCAGAATATCGACACCATAATATTTAGTTAATGACTCTATTCTAGAACCTAGGTTTACTCGATCTCCTAAAACGGTATAGGCTTTGCGGTAGGTTGAGCCCATGTCCCCGACATTCATTTCTCCAGAGCTGATGCCTACACCAAGTTTTACGGCGGGCCAGCCTCGTTTTTTAAAGGTATTCGATAACGACTTTGAAACATCAATCATGGCTAGTGCCGTGGATACAGCGTTTGTTGCATGTTCGTCGTCGTCGAGCGGTGCATTCCAAAAAGCCATTACCATATCACCAACATATTTATCGATAGTACCTTTGTTTTTGAAAATTATGCCGGTAACTTCATTTAAATAGATGTGCATGAACTCACTTAATTCTTCAGGAGTAAAGTTTTCTGATAGCTGAGTAAAGCCACGAATATCGGCAAATAACACCGACATGTTTCTTTTTTCACTCTCTAAAGATAAGCTTTTACCTGCTTTGATTAACTTGTCTATATAAGCTGGAGGAACGTATTGGTTGAACATGCCTTTGATATTTTTTCGTTTATAGTTCTCAATCATAAAACCGATACTTGCAAAGTAAAGGGTCATAAGCGCGACTAATAATAAATGTTGAAACAAGGGGAAACTAAATTTAATGAAGACCCATAAGGACCAATTAATGGTTATATGAAGTATAAAGGCAGCCAAGCTAATAAATAATATATTACTGGGTGTTTGTTTGGTCATTGAAAAAGCGAGAATAACGCCAGTGATAATCAGCATTAATAATGACGCAGCTAAACTAATATCTGGTTCAACGGTTAGTATTTCAGGGTGTATTAAGCTTTCGAAAACGTTAGCGTGAATTTCAACACCAGGATATTGCACACCTACTGAAGTGGTTCTTAAGTCTGCAAGTCCTACTGCTGAAGTACCTACAAAAGCGATTGCACCATCAAGCTTATTTTTAGGTATTCGACCATTAAGTACATCAGTAGCTGAAATATATTCAAAACTGCGTGCTTTACCTTTAAAAGGAATGAGGATTTGGCCTTTTTCACTGGTAGGAATAATATGTTTTCCAAAACGTAAACCTTGTAACCAAGAAAAATTTTGGCTGGATGTGGTGATGGTATTAATTGAGTCGTTTAATGTATAAAGCCTAGCGGCTTCAAGTGCTAATGATGGATATAGTGAGTTGTTATAATTAATTATCAGGGATGCTTTCCTTATAAAACCGTCGCTTTCAGGTACTGAGTTGATAAAACCAGCCCCCATAGCTGAAGTTTGCAACGGTTTAATATTGGCTAAAACATGAGTAAATGTTGATATTTCTGAGGCGTCTGATGTGTTTTTTTGCCAGTTGATTGAGCTAGGGGGGAGGTAACCGGTGTTTTTGGCGTTATTATCAAATAAGTATCCCAAAACGACCTCTGAGTTTGATAAAACTTTTGAAAATTGATTGTCGGCATCAACAGAGTTTGCGAGCTCAGATAGTTTTTCTACAAAAGAGGGTGTTAATTGACTATTGCTTTGGAGTATTTCGTTAACCGGGTTTTGTTCGTGTTCAGCAAAAAATATATCGAATGCGATAACAACTACACCTTCTTCATGCAGTCTTTCTACCAGTTTTGCTACTTTGTTTCTGCTCCATGGGTATCGACCTTGCTCTTGCATACTTTTTTCATCAATATCGATAATGACAATATTTTCGTCAAATTGACGAGGCGTATCTGGCAAGGTGGTATTTAAACGAACGTCATACAATATCCCTTCAACTCGTTCAATAAAGTTTTGTATGGGCGTTAAGGTAATAAATTGTAGGCTTATAACTAATAGGGTTATACACATTCCTACAAAAAATCGAGTGGTGTGAAATCGTGTATTGAGTGTGTTAATGAATGATTTAAAGAACGACATAGAAAAGGATTAATCCATAATGCTAATGTTAGTTGCTGTCAATTCCATCTTATTGATATCGTAAACCGCTCCTTCTTTAGCCCAAGCCACACTCAGCTTATTTTGTAATGTGTTTTGTAAGGCTAGTTCTTGCGCTGCGATCTCTTTATCTGTTCGTTGTGGATCGTGACTGATAAAAAACAGTTGTTTTACCTTCGCCTGTAATGCCAACTGGGTAACTTGTTCGAATGTGCTATGGCCCCAGCCATGTTTTAATGGCATATCTTGGTTATTGTATTGTGCATCATGAATGAGTACATCAGCATCAGCAACAAAATCAACCCATTCATCCCATGTTGTCGATTCAGCGTAAGGAGGTATAAGTTCATTATCGGTAACGTAGGCAATTTTTTGGTCATCACCATATAAACAATAAGCGGTTCCACCATCAGGATGGTTTAGTGCCTGAGTAGTAACGCTAAAGTCGTTCAGAGTAAATTGGCCTTTGTGAGCTAGTTGTGAATTTAGTGTAATACAAGCAGGGAGCTGATGATATTTAACTGGGTGATTTGTACCGGACATTTGGCGCAAAATCATGTCGTTATCATTATTGTCAGTAACTCCAGTGATGATATTGATAGATGTATTATTTTGATAAATAGGTTGAAAGTAAGGGAAACCTTGAATGTGATCCCAGTGACTGTGGGTTAGTAATATATTAATACTGTGATTTTGACTGTTATTGCTAAATTTTTCGCTTAATTTAGCAATCCCTGTTCCAGAGTCGAGGATAATATGCTGTCCGTTATTTAGTTCAACATATACGCAAGACGTATTACCACCGTATATAACCGTATGTTCGCCCGGAGAGGGCATAGAGCCCCGTACACCATAAAATTCTATTTTCATGTGTTTGTTATCTCTTAATCTTTACGCTAATCAACATAATCAACATCATCAACATCATCAACGACAGTTATAGTAACAGTAGCGAGATCTGAGTTATCTGCATCATCAACCAAGCGGTATACAAAGCTGTCTGTTCCGACAAAATCGGTATCTGGCGTGTATTCTATATCACCATGTTTTTTTAGCTTTAATGTGCCGTGTGATACGTTAATAATGGGTGTTTCATCAATATCTAAATGACTGCCTTCGGGGTCACTGTCGTTATCAAGCAAAAATTTAGCTTTGTACTTACCACTGTTTTTTTCAATGGTGAAGCTATCATCGTTAGCTATCGGGGCGTCATCTATGGCATTAATGGTTAACATGACTATTGCCGTAGAGGTTTTATCGTAGATATTGCTCACTTCATAACTAAATGAGTCGTCGCCGCTATAATTTTCATTAGGCGTATAAGTAAAACTGCCATCATTTTGTAAAATAAGATTACCATTATTCGGTTGTGAAACAGGTGTCGTGGTTACGGTCAACTCTGTTGTATCGTCACTGTTGAGTAAATCACTTTTGTCATTATTTAACAGTGTAGATTCAATGAGTGTTGTATCTTCATCAAGGCTATAACTATCGTTCATTGCTGAAGGGTTACCGTGTGCACTTGGGTCTGGAACAACGGTAATATGAATTAATCCTTCATCTTGTTCTCCATTTCCATCATCAACTCTATAACTAAAACTATCAGCGCCAAAGAACCCTGTTGCTGGCGTATAGATAAAAGTACCGTCAGTAGAAAAAGTAACGGCCCCGTTTGATGGTAATGATACAAAAGAAGTGTCTACCGATAATGTGTCGTCATCTTGATCCGTATCGTTAAGTAAAACAGATGCAGCATTGAGTACATTACCTTCAATCATATTATAGTTATCTGGAATAGCTAAAGGTGCAGCATTAACATTAACCACCAAGATATTAGCTAAACCGGAGTTGACACCGCCATTTCCATCTTCTACTTGATAAGTGAAAGAATCAGTGCCTGAAAAATCAGCATTAGGCGTATAAGTAAACTCACCGTCTGTATCTAGCGATAATATGCCATCAGAGGTGCTCGTGCTTGCTCCGACATTGACGGTTAAAGGATCGTTGTCGTTGTCAGTATCATTTGATAATAAGGCATTAAAGTCTGATGCGATAACGGTAATAGGCGTATTTTCTAATGTCGAGTAACTATCAGTAGTTGCTACAGGAACGTCATTGATTGAAGTAATGGTTAAATCAACTTGTGCTGTAGAAAACCCACCTTGGCCATCAAATAAGGTATAAATAAAACTGTCGGTGCCGTTATAGTTTTCTTGCGGGGCATAACTAAAAGTGCCATCAGATTGAAGGACTAATATGCCATTGCTTACGTTGCTTTGTGGTGTGGTAACAATGCTAAGTGTGCCGCCGTCAGAATCGTTATCATTTGCTATTACACTGCTGGCGTTTAAAGTAATATCTTCATTAATGGTGTAACTATCATTGGTAGCAGTAGGGGCTGTGTTTGAACTGCCCACTTGAGATACGTTAATTGATACGGTCCCACTACTGGATAATCCAGCCGGATCCTCAATGGTATAATCAATACTTGCGACCCCGCCAAATGTTATTTCGGGAGTATAAACAAGTTGATTGCCCACAATGGCAACACTGCCATGCGAAGGAATTGTAGTCGCGGAAGAAATAGTTAGTGTGTCTCCGTCTATATCGATGTCGTTGGCGAGTGCATTAATTGTTAACTCTGTATCAGACAGTGTTACACCTGTATCGTTAATAACTTGAGGCGTATCATTAACTGAAGATACGTTAATGGTAACCAGTGCTGTGTTATTTCCACCGTTGTTATTCAAGGCTTGGTAAGTAAAGGTGTCTACACCATTAAAATTTTCATTCGCTATATAAGTAAAACTTCCATCATTGTTTAACGTAAGTTCACCTTGGCTGGTTGAAGTAACGGGTGCAGAATTTACTGTTAATGTGCCATTATCAATATCTACGTCGTTGGAAAGAAGTCCGCTAATCACATCAATATTCAGTGTTGTATCTTCACTTGTCACATATGAGTCGGTATTGATGATAGGCATATCGACAACAGGGGTTACTGTTATGCTAACAAAGGCTTGCGCAGTTTCACCTAAAGTATTTTCTATTTCATAATTAAAACTGTCGATGCCATGAAAATTACTATTTGGTAGGTAAGTAAAAGTACCATCGTTGCTTAGTGTGAGATTTCCATGGCTGGTTGTTTCAATTAATGTGTTTTTTAATACAAAACTAAGCATATTAGGATCTGAATCATTAGCTAATATACCACTGGCGGTGGACGCTATATTTAAAGTGGTATCTTCGTTAACCGTATATAAATCGTTTACAGCGCTTGGTACTGTATCTTTTCCTGAAGGTAATAAAGTGACTAAAGCGTTACTGGTTCCACCATTATTATCGGTAATTTGATATTCAAATGAGTCGCTTTGTGAAAATGTTCCATCAGCAACATAAGTTAAACTACCGTCAGAAAAAAGCTGTAATGTACCGTGTAATGGAGAAGTAATCGGCGTAATGTTGACGAATAATAAGTTGCCATCAATATCAAAGTCGTTTGATATTAAAGCATTTTGATCTAGCGTTAACGTTTTATCTATTTTAAGATTAAAAACATCTTCGCTTGCAATAGGTGCATCATTAACATTATCAACGATAATTGAAACACTTCCTTGAGCGGTATTACTTTCATCATCAACTATTTCATAACTAAAAGAATCATTACCGTGAAAGTTTATATTCGGGCTATAAGATATTTCGCCATTACTTTGCCATGTTAAGCTGCCATTTGTAGGCTGCACTACAATTGAGGAAACCGTGATTGTTTGATTTTCTGGGTCTACATCATTTTCAACAATATTACCGCTAAATGTCGTGTCTTCGCTCACCTCAATTTCATCTGTTACGGCATAAGGGGCTAAATTTTCAGTAATGACAGTAGAAGGAATTTTTAATGGGGTGCTTAATCCACTTTCGCCAGACTCGTTAATTGCAGTAATTAAAATATAATAATTTTGATTTGGACTTTGGTCTATAAGTTCTACTTCTTGAGTTGTAATAGCGAGTCTTTGGACGCCGTTTTCTAACGAAAGAGCATTTGTAGGGGTTAAGTTAGGCTCTGTTGCCGCGTACACATTGTATCGATTGAGTGTTGACTCGCCTTGCCAGCTAATTAAAAGTTTATCTTGATCGCGAATAGTATTCACAGAAGAAATTGGAGTAGGGCGCCAATTTATGGAAAGTGCATCAATTATTGCAGTATTGTTTTCATTATCAGTAACGTAGAGTTCAAGTCGTAAATTACCTTCCTTAACACCTGATAACTGAGGATTAAAACCGGTAAGTGTTTTTGTAAAACTCTGGCCGCAGTTTGTTGTACAAAGAGGAATACTAATTTCAACATCAGGTAAGTACAGGGAAATATTGGTAATACTGTTAGGTTCATCTACTTTTACACCAAAGGTTATATTACCGGTATGTTGGGTTGCAGTAGAATTGAAAATAAAGTGTCCGGTTGCGTTAGAGAATTGTGCATCAACAATGGCTTTTTTAGGTTTTACTACGCCATTAACTTTTTGTTGGAGTACTTGCTGTATTCCTTTAATACCAGAAAGTGAAAGGGTATCGGTGGTGGTAATTATACTATTGCTTGAAGGTAACGTAGTTGTTGATGGTTGAGTTAGTTCCGGTAAAGAGGAAGGTTGTTCATTTTTTTCTGATGAGCTACCACCGCAACCGGTAACTAATATACTAGCAGTGATAAGAGGAGCAGTAATAAAACATAATTTACGCATAGCTAGAATCCTAATGTTGATATCTTCAAATAAATCTCGCTTCTTTATTTTATTTTAAAAGAACCGTTAGCTTGTATTGTTGGATTTTCAATTTCGTGTAGGTCAAAACGTCCGGTGATCTCGTCTAATCCATTTGAAAATGCAGCCGATATATCACCCTCTACTTTTTGGTTTGCATGAGAAGCAAAGTTAATTCCGAGCGCTAATTGCTCTACATTAATTAAACCCGAATAAGTCGCAAACCATTCCCCTTGAGCATCTGTAAAACTTAGGGAGCCACCTGGAACTGTTGCATTGTCAAAATTTATTGCTAAATTCATTGAAAAATCTTGAACGCTTCCAACAGAAGATGTGACATTACTTTGTAGCACTTGTTGGTAATCGAACGTTCCTGTTCTTTCCGATATTAACTCTGCTAGTGATGCATTGCTGACCCCTTGCCATTCTGACTCAGCATATAATTGTGAATTTACTGCTAAGTTGGCGACAACAGTTAAGGGCTCAGGTTCTGCAGTAGCTGTAGAATATGCTTCTGAGGAAACTGTAGTTGATGAGCTTTCGGTTGACGAATTTGGGTTTGATGAAGTGCTATAACCTAGAGCGAGCTCTTCTGGTGCTTGCGTGAGTAATGTTATATCACCCAATTCGTTAACTGAAGCAAAAGAATAACTTTCACTTGTGCCTAATGAAAGTATTTCATTAGTTGCGAGTGTTACATCAATATTGCCACTGTAGACACCAAATAATACATTCTCGCCGATAACGTCTACTGAAAAGTGAGTACCTCTAATACCAATAGAGCCGACAGGTGTTTTAATTTGATAATCACCCCCTGACTTTTTAATTAAGCCACTAATCGAGCGTAATCCGCCGCTTATTATTTCTAATGTTGCAGAGCCTTGCTGACTTTCTTTATTAAATACGTAGTTATTTATGCTGATCTTAGTATTTTCTTTTAAAGTAATTAAACCACCGTCAGACATACTAAATTGAGCTTTACTGTTTGCTCCCGTGACAATATTTTCAACTGAAAATATATTTGAACGACGTTTTAACACTCTAGAATCATCAGTTGTTGTATTAATCGCGTTAACCTTACCTTTAGCTAATAATGTTTTTCCAGCTACAACACCCGTTGTTTGGTTATTTTCCCAACTATGCGAAGAATATGCACATGTAGTTAAAATAGCTATTGTGATTACTTTGCTAAAAGTGCGACTTAAATGAGAATTATTGCTGTGTATTTTCATCATCAGTACCTTTAAAAGTTAAACATAGCACTCAGGCTAATATCTGAACGTTGATAAGAAAACAGGCTTATGTTGCTGTCTTTGTCTAAAACATTTAATGAAAGTCGGTAAGACCATTTAGATGAATGTTTATATTGGAGCATTGCCGAGGCTAGCCACAAATCATCTTGCCTTTTGGTAAGAAAAAAAGGATGGTTTTCATCATAACTACTTTTTTGAAAACCTATCTGGGATGTCGCACTCCAATGATTATTAATAAGCCATAAGGTTGTGTATTTGATTGTGGTCAGTTGTCTACTATTGTGATTGTAATCTACTAATTTACTGGTTTCATTAACGTAATCTATACCAATTGAGTGCTTAGTATTACCGGAATAATAATGAGTAAAAACATGTGCTGACAATGTATCATTATTTAGGGTGTTATTAATTTTATTATTGATCTCACCTATTGAAATACCAGAAGTTAATGTCCATTGATGATTGATTGGTTTATTAAAGTCGATTGTTATTGCTGATTGAGTTCGATAAAAATCATCATCTAACCATAAAGGGGTTACTTTAACTCCAAGGGCGACTTTTCCAAAACTAAATGCATGTTGATACTTGGCTGATATGCGAGCAAACATACGGTTGTACTCTGTCGCTTGAGAAAATTGCTGTAATGTTGCTTGCCCTGAAAAGAGTACTTTTGATTTCTGTGATAGCGTTTTTTCACCCGTTAATTGATAGGTTAATGCGCCGTAAGTATCACTGTTTTCTTGACTCGTTTCAGAAAGAGGAATCTCGGCCCTTAAAAATGGCAGGTATATACTGTCTTCATTCGTACCGGCATTGATATTTGAATCGTGACCTAAATTTAAAGATATACTGTTAGCTATATACAAGGATTGTTTGTCTAATTTAGCTTGGGCTAAATGCATTAACTCTTGAACAGGTTGTTTTAACTCACTTGGCGTACTTTCATGGCTTAACAACAACTGACCGCCATCGATTGCCGTTTGGTAATTTGAGATTTGGTAGTTGGCTTTAGCTAATAAGTAATGCGCGTATAGCCAACTAGGTTGATTAGAGGTGACACGCTCAAATGCAAAAACAGCGTGTTCAGCTTGGTTATTAGCTAATGCAGCTACCCCGTAAAGAAAATCAAATTTGGGCTCACCCAAATATTTATCAGCGTGCAGTGTAGCCGTAGACCAAGCTGAATCATATGTTTGGTTGTCTATTTCGCTTTGAAGTTTATTTAAGATATCTTTTTCTGACAACTCAGCTGAATGTACTGAAAATGTTAAGTTGAGAAATAATGTTATGACTAAAAATATTTTAGATTTTTTCATAATGGTTACAGCATTTACCAAGTTATGTTGATACATAAAGGGCTTTAGGATGATATAAGTTATCCTTAACGCCTCAACATCAATATTTATTCTAAAGGTATTGTAATAAAATGTCGCTTATTTGTTGTAAAATCAACTGTTTTATACATTTTTTAAGTTTCACTAACCTATTTATAACAGTAGTGTTTTTTCAACACAAATATAACCGCAATGAAACTTAGTTTAAATACGTACGAGCTTAAACGTAAAAAGCTATTGAATCATTTCAATAGCTTTTTTAATATCTATAAACTTTCTAATCTATAAAGACCAAGCATAACTCACTTTACTAAAGAAGGTTTTTTCAGCTCGTGAGACATTTGTTAGATCATCATCTTGATAGCTGTTATCTGAATACCCTAAGAAGAATACTGTTTGAGGATTGATTTTATAGGAATAAATTAATTGTGTTGATAAGTCTTTATTGATTTGATTTGGATTGAAATTCGGGTTGTTATTAAGGTTCATGTCTATGTCGGTATAGACAATACTTAATTTTAAAAAACTCTGTACGTCAAACTGGTATGCAAGCTTCAAATTAGTTAAATTTGCAGAATATACATTCTCATCTAGCTGTGTAGTAGATGAGGTAGCATTTAATTCACTATAAGTATGTGATATCTCAAGACGTAAATGATCTGTGGGTTGTATATTCAACTCAAGGTAAACTTCATCAAAAGAACCTAAACGATCATTTTGGTAATCGATTTTATCACCAAAGTCGTAACCTATTGCTGCATAAATACGGTTAGTTAGTTGTAGCTCTGCATAGGCTTGGTAAAATTTTTCATCAAACACCGAAGTATTGTGTGTTACTGCTAGCGTTTCATCATCAATGCGTAAGCCAACTTTTGTTGCCTGAATGTGGTTAAATTCAAAATAGGAAAGCATAGGACCTGAAATACTAAAGCCGCCAGTGAGTGAGCGTTCAATAAACTCACCCTGTTCACTTTTTCTGTTATACCACTCTCCCAGAAGTGTTGCTTCAGACCATAAATCGTCAACTTCGCCATAAAAGGTACGAACAACATCTATTTTGTTTTGCTGGTAGTCTACTCTGTTAATAAAACCTAAATCAGCTCTAAAAAGGCTACTTATATTTTCGTGACTAGCATTTGCAGTCCAATATTCAGAGCTGTGCTCAAAATTCACTTTATATGCTTGATCACTAAAGTTATCGTCAAATTTAGTACGTAATACTTGTTCATCATAACTGTCGTTAGTTAAATGAAGAGGATACTCAGTATCTGAATGTAGCACTTGAGCGGTTAATGTATTTGAGTCATCTAGTCTGTATTTAGCATCAACCCCTGCTACTGCATTATGATAGCTGTCAGATGTACGCAGGGTAGATACCATACCAAGTGTAAATTGGTCGTTTATATTATAACGGTAGTTAAAGGCACCGGAATGACTCTCTGTGTTAAGTGATGCTACCGAACCACCAAGGTTACCAGGAACAATAAAGTTAGTTTCGGTATCGTTTGTAACAAAAAAACCGTAGCTATAATCTTCTGTCCTACTAGTTAATTTAACACCGTAGTCTGGGTCAGCAATGTTTCGGGTATAAACTAAATTGAAGTTACTACTAAAGTAGTCTGAATTTTCGAGAAAGAAGCTACGTTTTTCATCGTATAACAATGAAAAGGTCTTGTTCACACTCAGCTGGCCGGAATCAGACTCTACAGTAGAAAAATCTGGATTGATTGTTGCGTTAAGTAATGTATTAGCGTTTGGCCCCCAGCGAATGTCGACACCGGCATCAACATTATTCTTTTTTTCCCACGGAGAGTTGGCAGTATATACATCACGGCTTTGATTTCGTGAAGCAACAATAGATGGAACCACCGATATATTTTTACCAATGTCGGCGTCTTTAAAGCCTTTTATCTCAGGTATTTGACACAACCAACAGTTATTATCTTTATTGAGTGCAACGTGAGAAATCCTTAAACGTTCGTCACGCGGGTACAGTCTTATAAACTCAATTGCCCACGTTTTTTCGTTATTGGATTCGTCAAAATTTAAAATATTGTAGGGAATAGCTATCTCGACTTGAAAGCCGGTAGATGTTTTTTTACCGTAGGAGTACCAAGTGGCATCCCATAATCGATTAACATCGCCAGTCACTTCATTGGAAATTTGATCGTTCTGAACACCAAAAGGGTTAACAAAAAAGTTATAACTTAATTGTCTGCTATTAAAGGTATCGAGTTTTATACCAACTAAATCTTCGCCCCAGGTAGTATCTCGATCAGCCAAAAAACCTTGAATTTTTTCAGGTTCAGGATCTGAAGCGACAAATGAAATATAGATGAATTCACCATTTTCTATGATCTTTGCTTCAGTTTTTACCGGGCTGGCTAGGTTATCCCAAGGACTATTGACGAGGTCTAGGGAAATACTCGATGCGTTATTCCATAAGTCATCGGTTAATTCACCATCAATTTCAGCTTGTTGACTGGTATGCGGTATCTGTAAATTTTCTACTGCTTGCGCGTTAGAATACAAAAAAAATAGTAGTAAAATTCCGACTATCTTATTTGAACAGCTATTCCTTAGCTTTTCCATTAATACTCCAATTAGTTATTATTTATATACATTGGGGCTATATTTTTCGGCGCGGATTGTTACAAAGTTGAGTAAGTAATACAACCATTTGTTACAGTATTTATATAACTTTAAGGCTATATTTTACACCGAATGTATTTATTATG
>Ga0209396_1005253_pt1 | contig 12295 bp, 6 predicted proteins | sample GOMGulsemesocosm_6_FD_184638 | JGI IMG/M metagenome (GOLD analysis project Ga0209396, IMG submission 184638) | Methane-oxidizing microbial communities from mesocosms in the Gulf of Mexico - GOM8C Gulf of Mexico (SPAdes) (version 2) | ecosystem: Environmental > Aquatic > Marine > Cold seeps...
ATTATTTGAACGGCATGTTATTTGAAACTGATAACGATCAATTACGCACCGTGGCAACAGACGGGCACCGTTTAGCGGTGAGTAGCCGTCAAGTGAATATCAACTTGCCAACTAAACAAGTGATTGTCCCGCGTAAAGGTGTGGTTGAATTATTACGTATTATCGAAGCGACCGACGAGCCTGTCACCGTTCAAATAGGTGAAAGCCTATTACGGGCATCCATCAATAATGCTATTTTTACCACTAAATTAGTTGATGGTCGCTTCCCTGATTATCAACGTGTGTTACCTCGCGGTGGTGATAAGATTATTGTGACCTCACGCATGGAACTTAAACAAGCGTTATCGCGAGCGTCAATCTTATCCAATGAAAAATTCCGTGGTGTACGTTTTAATTTCTCGACCAATGAGTTAAAGATTACGGCGAATAATCCAGAACAAGAAGAATCTCAAGAAATTGTTGATTTGAGTTATCAATATGATGATTTAGAAATAGGATTTAACGTGAGCTATGTGCTTGATGCGCTAAACGCGCTTAAGAGCGATGAAATTCGCTTTACCTTAGGTGATGCTAACTCTAGTGGTTTGATTGAAGCCTCTGACAGTTCAGAGTCCATGTACGTTGTAATGCCAATGCGCCTTTAGTTATTTATCTGTACTATTTGAATTGTCTTCTGCGTTGTTTGTGCTCATTGACTAACGTCAACTCCGCGCAAACGGCCTTGAAGCTTAATCCAAATAGTTTTTATAAAAGAACTAAATAATTCCTCTTGATCAGTTTTCTAAACTAGGTACTTTCTTTGCTACTTACCCAATTATCCATTCAGCGGTTACGAAATTTAAGTGATGTTACTTTAGAGTTTGGCGCGTTGAATGTTATTTATGGGGATAATGGCAGTGGTAAAACGAGTGTACTTGAGGCTATTCATTATTTGGCGCTAGGGCGTTCTTTTCGTACTCATTTAGCCAGTCGCGTTATTAATTATGACCATGACGACTTTTTGTTATTTGGCCGTGCTAACGATAATGCATTGGGTCTTCAGCGTTTTAAAAATGGTGATGTAACCGTAAAAATTAATGGTGAGAAAGCTAAAAAACTGACAGAACTGTTAGATATTCTTCCGCTCCAATTAATGACCCCTGAAAGTTTTGAATTATTAACCGGTGGCCCTAAAATTAGGCGTCAGTTTGTTGATTGGGGCGTCTATCATTTAGATGACAAATTTCTCCCCATTTGGAACAAATGTAAACGGTTATTAAAACAACGTAATGCATTGTTAAAACGAAAAGCCCCTTATAAAGAGATCTCTTTTTGGGACATAGAACTGGTCGAAAGTTCGTTGGCTCTAAGTGAACTCAGAAACCAGTACATTAATTCATATAATCTGGTTTTACAGGGTATAATAGAGCGTTTTTTGCCTGACACCAACGTCACAGTAAGTTATAGTCAGGGGTGGGATAAAAAAGCTGATTTGGCTCAATTATTAGAGCGAAATTATTCGCGTGAATTAACCTTAGGTTACACTCTTTCAGGTCCTCATAAAGCAGATTTGAAACTGCGTTGTGGTGCTATTCCTGCGAGTGATGCATTATCACGTGGACAGTTAAAATTATTAGTCTGTGCATTAAGAATTGCACAAGGAGTTCACTTAAAAGAGCAAGTGAACAAGCAGACAATTTATTTGGTTGATGATTTATCGTCAGAGCTGGATACACAAAAACGACAACTATTGATTGACCAGCTTGTTGAAACACAGGCTCAGCTCTTTTTGTCGGTAATTGATGCTACTCAAATAAAACAACAAACCAGTAAATATCAGACCCACATGTTTCACGTGGAACAGGGTGTGATAACACCGGACAACTTAGAACGAGAATAATATATGTCAGAAGAGAATAGTTACGATTCGTCGAGTATTAAGGTTCTTAAAGGACTTGATGCTGTACGTAAACGCCCAGGAATGTACATTGGTGATACTGATGATGGTTCTGGTTTACATCACATGGTTTTCGAAGTTGTGGACAACTCGATTGATGAAGCATTAGCAGGCCATTGTAGTGAAATAACAATTACTATCCACGTTGATGGTTCAGTGTCTGTAAAAGATGATGGGCGTGGTATTCCTGTTGATATTCATGAAGAAGAGGGTGTATCTGCAGCCGAAGTTATCATGACGGTATTACATGCCGGTGGTAAGTTTGATGATAATTCTTATAAAGTTTCTGGTGGTCTACATGGCGTAGGTGTTTCGGTAGTAAATGCTTTATCTGAAAAGCTAGAAATTACTATACAGCGTCAAGGTCATACTTATTTTCAAGCTTATGTTCACGGTGAACCTGTTGAGCCATTAAAAGAAGTTGGTGATAGTGATAAGACCGGCACTCAGATGCGTTTCTGGCCAAGTCATGAAACTTTTACCGATACGTTGTTTCATTACGAAATTTTAACAAAGCGTGTTCGTGAACTCGCCTTCTTGAACTCAGGTGTTTCTGTTACTTTGGTTGACGAACGTGGTGAAGGTAAAAGTCAAAACTATTGCTATGAAGGGGGCATATCTGCCTTTGTTGATTACCTAAATCAAAACAAAACCATGGTCCATAAAGATGTTTTTTACTTTAGTGACGAACGTGAAGACGGCACGACAGTTGAAGTGGCTATGCAATGGAATGATGGTTATCAAGAAAACGTATTTTGTTTTACCAATAATATTCCACAACGCGATGGTGGAACCCATTTAGCTGGTTTCCGTGGTGCATTAACGCGTACGTTAAATAGCTACATGGAAAAAGAAGGCTTCAACAAAAAGAACAAAACGAGCGCGACTGGTGATGATGCCCGTGAAGGTTTAACGGCTGTTATATCTGTTAAAGTACCTGATCCTAAGTTTAGCTCGCAAACCAAAGACAAACTAGTATCTAGTGAAGTTAAAGCCGCTGTTGAACAAAGCATGAATGCTAATTTAAACGACTTCTTGTTAGAAAACCCTCAGGTTGCTAAAGATGTAATCGGTAAGATTGTTGATGCTGCTCGTGCTCGTGAAGCGGCTCGTAAAGCCCGTGAAATGACACGTCGTAAAGGCGCATTAGATTTAGGCGGCTTACCAGGTAAGTTAGCCGATTGTCAGGAAAAAGATCCTGCGTTGTCTGAACTATATATCGTGGAAGGGGACTCTGCTGGCGGTAGTGCTAAGCAGGGGCGTAATCGTAAGAACCAAGCTATTTTACCGCTTAAGGGTAAGATTCTAAATGTTGAAAAAGCACGTTTCGATAAGATGTTGTCTTCACAAGAAGTAGCAACACTAATTACCGCATTAGGTTGTGGTATAGGACGTGAAGAATATTTCCCTGAAAAAATTCGTTATCACAAAATCATCATCATGACCGATGCCGATGTCGATGGTTCTCACATCCGTACATTGTTACTAACATTCTTCTACCGTCAAATGACTGAAATGGTAGAAAATGGTTATATCTATATTGCTCAACCGCCACTTTATAAAGTGAAGAAAGGTAAGCAAGAGCGCTATATTAAAGATGATGAAGTTTTAAGTGAGTATCTAACAACAATCGCATTAGACAACAGTTCTTTGCATGTTAACCCTCAAGCGCCTGGCATTAGTGGTGTGGCTTTAGAGTCGTTAGTTAAAGAATACCGTGTTGTTGAAGCAGCTATTGAGCGTCAACAATTACGTTACCCATCAGATATATTAAATCAATTAATCTATACACCTAAGTTGGCTATTGATTCGTTGAATGATCAATCTGTTGTTAATCAGTGGGTGACTAACCTCGTTGACGTGCTTAATGAAAAAGACGACAAAGGTACTTTATATTCTGGCGAAGCGATTATTGATGATGAGTCGCAATTATTCTTACCACAAATAACGGTTCGTATGCACGGCGTTGATACCATTTTTGTGTTGGATAAAGTTTATTTGGCTTCTGGTGATTATTCAAAAGTAGTTGCGCTTGGTCTTAATATTGGCGACTTACTTGAAGAAGGTGCTTTTGTTAAACGTGGCGAACGTAAGAAAGAAGTTGTGAGCTTTATTGAAGCCCTTGAATGGTTGATGCACGAATCTAAACGTGGTTTGTATATTCAGCGTTATAAAGGATTGGGTGAAATGAACCCTGAGCAATTGTGGGAAACTACAATGTGTCCTGAAAATCGCCGTATGCTTAGAGTAACTGTTGAAGATGCTATCACAGCAGATCAATTATTCACTTGTTTAATGGGTGATCAAGTTGAACCGCGTCGTAATTTCATTGAAGAGAATGCATTAAGAGTTGTTAACTTAGACGTTTAATTTATCAAAAAATATATGGAAGGAGCTTAATAAGCTCCTTTTTTTTGGCCTATACTTATACCAATCTAGCAAAGTAATTGATCATTCTTAACGGCCTAAATAGATGATGCCTTCGTTATTTATTTTCTATGTAGAATAACTACATACGTAAATAAATGCCTTGTCCTAACCTATTTGTTCTCGTAAAAAAGTAGACCACTTATTTACCTAGATTGGTATTAACTATCAATCCACGAGTTATATTGAAGAGGATTATTAGCATGAGTTGGTTTACAGAACTGTTAGAGCGTGGTGCAAACAATGATACAACAACAAGTCAATCCACTGAGCCTGAAATTATTGATGCGCCGCCGCCGACTATTAAAGTAGATTTAGTTAACTCTGAACATTTATTCTATGATTTGTTGTTTGGTGAAACAGCCAAGTGCTCTGTCAAAAATGACAATATAGAACGAGCTATTATAGACCGTGTCTCAGAAGTTCTCATTAATCCCCAAAAAATTAACTTTCAATCTTTTCCAAAAGCGCTCAAAGATACACTAGATAAAATTGATAATAATGCAGACATCAAAGATATCCAGCAGTCATTAGAGCAAGACCCCGTATTATCAGCGGATGTGGTTAGGTTAGCTAATAACACATCATATTCTCGTGCTCCGGTTCAAGTCACTAGCCTACAAGTTGCTATTTCTCGAGTTGGTCTTAAGTCATTAAAAAAATTGGTGACAGAAGCGACCTTTGAACGGTTAATGACACAAGTTAGTCCTATCTATTTTAAGTTGTTTGGTGAGAAAATTTGGCAACATTCATTGCTCACGGCAAAAGTGTGTGAGCAGAAAGCTAAGCTACTAGGTATAGATCCATATACCGCTTTCTTTGTAGGCATTATTCACGATGTCGGGAAAATTGCTATTTTTAGTGAGCTTGTCGACGCTGTTCAACAACAAGAGGATGATAGTGAACCTGGTTCATTATATTTTAGAAAATTTATGACCTCATTATCAAAGCAACTAACGTACAATATTGTGCGCAGCTGGGTCTTGCCGAAGGTTATTATAGAACCGATAAAACAGCATGTCGTTTATGGCGAAGCATCGAGTGATAATAAGTTGGTTGGTGTACTTGTTGAAGCTAAATTGGTGAGTGAACTCAGTTTATTATATCGAGAGGATATGATCACGTTAGATGAGGTAGCGTTGATACTTGAAAGACGAGGTTATGATTCATCAAATCTCGAATTCATTGCGCAATATACTTAATTGTGATGTAAAGAATAAAAAGGCTGACTTCAATATGAAGTCAGCCTTTTTTTGTTAAAGCTAAATGTAGGTCTAGCTTTGTAAAAGCGAAATATCAGCCACATTTAAAAACTGATTTCTTAGAATATTTAATAAAGCTAAACGATTAAGTTTGGTAGCATTATCATCACACATAACCATGACATTATCGAAGAATGCATCAACAGGATCTTTAAGCTGAGCCAATTGTGTTAGTGCTGTGTTGTAATCACTAACTGCAAATACGGGCGCTAAGTCAGTTGTTAATTGCTCAACAACTGTCGCTAGGTTTATTTCAGCCTCTTCAACGAGTAATGCTGAATCGACGTTATCTGCAATCGCATCATCTGTTTTCGCTAAGATATTGCCAACACGTTTATTAGCAGCTGCAAGCGTTTTAGAGGCTTCTAATGCTCTAAATGCTGTAACGGCTTCAATTCGCTTGTTGAAATCACTAGGGCGCGTTGGACGACGGGCCATTACTGCTTTAACTATGTCAGTAGCAACGTTTTGATCTTGGTACCAAGCATTGAATCGACCTAACATGAAGTCTACTACGTTAGTTGAAACATCACTTGTCAGCTTGTCACCGTATAATGTTGTTGAAGCAGCTACCAATTCTGCTAGATCAAGATCTAAATCTTTCTCAACAATAATACGTAATGCACCGATGGCTGCACGGCGAAGAGCAAATGGGTCTTTATCGCCTTTCGGGATTTGACCTATGCCGAAGATTCCTACCAAGGTGTCAAACTTGTCGGCTAATGCAACTGCACAGCTAACAAGTGAACCAGGCAATTGGTCGCCAGCATAACGTGGCATGTATTGCTCGTTAAGCGCGATAGCAACATCTTCTGACTCACCGTCAAAGCGGGCATAATACATGCCCATAACGCCTTGGACATCAGGGAACTCAAGCACCATATCAGTCATTAAATCAGTTTTACATAACATGCCGGCGCGTTTTGCATCGACAGCATTTGCACCAATTTTTTCGGCAATAATAGCGGCAAGTTCAGCGATACGTGTAGATTTCTCTTTTAGCGTACCCAATTGTTTTTGAAAAAGAATAGTGTCTAAGCTATCAATTCTACTTTCTAGGGTATGCTTTTGATCTTGGTTGTAAAAGAACTCTGCATCAGCCAAGCGAGGACGAACAACTTTCTCGTTTCCTTCGATAACTTGTCTAGGCTCTTTACTGTCGATGTTAGACACAAAAATAAAACGAGCCATTAATTTTCCATCATTATCGTGTAATGGGAAATACTTTTGATTGTCTTTCATTGTGTAGATTAGCGCTTCAGCAGGTACGTTTAAAAACTTATCTTCAAAGCTACCCACATAGGTGATTGGCCATTCAACGATAGAGCTGACTTCTTCAAGTAGATCGTCGTCAATTTCAGCAACGCCATTTTCTATAGATGCAGCAGCAATCACTTGCTCTTTTACAAGCGCCTTACGAGCTTCATGATTGGCAATAACAAAGCCTTCATCACGCAGTAACGACTCATAATTATCAGCATGATCAAGAACAAGTTCTTTATTACAATGAAAACGATGTCCGCGGATAATACGCGCTGATTTACAACCTAAAACAGTGCCTTCAATTAATTCACTACCTAATAAAATGGTGAGTGTTTTTGTTGGGCGAATAAATTGCATTGAGTTATTGCCCCAACGCATTGGTTTAGCAATCGGCATCTTATTTAACGCGTGCTCAACCATGGCGGCTAAAAGGGTTTTGGTTTCTTGCCCTTTAACTTGAGCTTTGAAAAGTAACCATTCACCTTTATCTGTCTTTAAACGTTCAGCTTGTTCAACAGTGATACCGTTTGAACGCGCCCAGCCTTGGGCTGCTTTAGTCGCATTACCTTCAGCATCAAATGCTGATGAAATTGCAGGACCGCGCTTTTCGACTATCTTGTCAGCCTGACCCGTAGCCAGTGCTTTAACTGATACGGCAAGACGACGTGGCGAGGCTAGAAAATCAATAGACTCAAACGCTATGTCGGCTTTTTCTAGTTGCACTTTGATGCCGTCACGAAAAGCTTCAGCGAGTGTTCTAAGGGATTTTGGTGGTAACTCTTCAGTTCCAAGTTCAATAATTAGATTTTCTACAGACATTATTCGCTGTCCTTATTGTTTTTACATAACGGGAAACCTAACGCTTCACGTGAGTCATAATAAGTTTGTGCCACCGCTTTAGATAATGCGCGAACACGAAGGATATAACGCTGACGTTCGGTCACTGATATCGCATGTCTGGCATCAAGTAAATTAAACACGTGAGAGGCTTTCATTACTTGTTCATAAGCAGGTAGCGCCAAACCAGCTTCAATTAATTTTTGACTGTCTTTTTCACATTGATCAAATTGACCAAATAAAGCATCTACATCAGCATGTTCAAAGTTGTAAGTTGATTGTTCAACTTCATTTTGATGAAATACATCGCCATAAGTAATACGGCCTAAAGGTCCGTCTGTCCAAACAAGATCATATATACTGTCAACGCCCTGAATATACATAGCTAAACGTTCTAAGCCATATGTAATCTCACCAGTAACTGGTGAACATTCTAGGCCGCCAACCTGTTGGAAATATGTGAATTGAGATACTTCCATGCCGTTTAACCAAATTTCCCATCCAAGTCCCCAAGCGCCAAGCGTTGGTGATTCCCAGTTATCTTCAACAAAACGTATATCGTGCACTAAAGGATCTATACCTAGCTCTGTCAATGATTCAAGATATAGCTCTTGAATGTTATCTGGGTTTGGCTTTAGCACTACTTGGAACTGATAATAATGCTGTAATCGATTTGGATTTTCACCATAACGGCCATCGGTAGGGCGGCGACATGGTTGCACATAAGCACTGCTCATTGGCTCAGGGCCTAATGAACGTAAAAATGTTTGCGGATGAAAGGTGCCTGCACCTACTTCCATATCTAATGGCTGTACTATGACGCAGCCTTGACGTGACCAATAATCCTGTAACGCCAGGATTAAACCTTGAAAAGTTTTTGTATCGTATTTAGGCATAATATTTACTTATTGCTCTTGCCGATGGTGAGAAAATGGTGTTGATTATAACATCGACATGTATATCGTAAATAGGGTATTTTAAATTCCCTAGTATATATTTGGATATTGTGATGAATCAAAAAGAACCTAGTATTTGTCCTTGGGTGACTGCAAGTGATGCTACCTATGTGGCCTATCATAATGATGAGTGGGGGCGTCCAGTTTATGACAGTAAATTATTGTTTGAAAAACTATGTTTAGACGGTCAACAAGCTGGCTTATCGTGGATTACTATCCTGAAAAAGAAACAAGGTTATCATGATGCATTTTGTCAGTTTGAACCGAAAGAAATAGCACTACTGACACCTGTTCAGTTAGGTAATTTGATGAATGATTCTAACATTGTCCGAAATAAGTTGAAGATTAATTCAATATATAAAAATGCATTGGGCTATTTAAAGATGGAACAACAAGGGATCAATTTTAGTGAATTTCTTTGGGCATTTGTTGATGGTAGTCCAATTCAAAATAACTATGAATGTAGTGCAGATGTACCAAGTCAGAATGACGTGTCATTGGCCATGTCAAAAGCATTAAAAAAGAGGGGGTTTAACTTTGTGGGCCCAACAATATGTTATGCATTTATGGAAGCCGTCGGCATGTTTAATAATCATTTAGTGAGTTGTGATTACCATAAAGAGTGCCAATGATTAAACACGTCTATCATCCGTTAAGATGATAGACGTGGTGAAGGGTTATTTACTCTTATTTTCAAAGTAGAAAGGCTTTCTTTTCTTCTCTCTATTTCCTACTTCATTCATGGTATTAGCATCATACAAACGACCATTGATCATAGTGTAAGTGACATTTTTGGTCGTTCTGATGTCTTCCAAAGGGTTGCCATCTATGACAATCATATCAGCTAATTTTCCCGTTTCTATTGACCCTATCGCATGATCTAACCCCAGGTAATGTGCGGGATCTATCGTTGCAGTTCTTAAGGCCTCTAGTGCTGACATACCACCCTGTTTAAACATCCAAATTTCCCAATGAGCACCTAAACCTTCACGTTGACCATGACCACCAATGTTTGTTTTAACGCCTAAGTCCTGCAATTGCTTGGCAACTTCAGCATTACTTATGTGATTGTAATGATGGTCAGGCGCTTTTGAACGTCGCATAGAGGCTGGTTTAAAGTTTCTTGCTGGTACAAACTTGTTTAATTTAGGTTCTGTCCAAACGTCAGTTTTGTCATACCAATAGTTCTCTCCCCAAATTCCGCCGTAGGCCACAACTAATGTTGGTGTGTATCCTACGTCTGTTTGGCTCCAAAATTGTTTAATATCATCGTATATTTTGGCGACAGGAATCGAGTGTTCAATGCCAGTATGACCATCGGCCACCATGGTTAAATTATGTTGAAGTAAAGAACCACCTTCAGGAACAACCATCATTTCCAATTGACGTGCCGCTTCAACAATTTGTTGACGCTGATTTCTACGTGGTTGATTGTAGCTCTTTACACTAAATGCACCGGCTTTTTTTAGACGCTCTATATGAAATTTTGCATCCTCCAAGTTATCAACATGCGAGCTGTAACCGACACCTTCTGCACCATACAAGATAGTTCCTGTTGAAAATATTCGTGGCGCTGTTATTTTTCCTGCTTTTTGTAGTTCACTTGCAGCAAATACTTCGGTGGTATCATTTGACGGATCATGTGTAGTTGTTACACCATAAGTTAATTCCGCATAATTCTTCCAGTTTTGCTGAGGGATTATTTCATTACTCCCTTGGCTAGCGTGTGCGTGCACGTCAACAAGTCCGGGCATTAACGTTTTACCGGTAATATCAATCACCTTGGCAGATGATGGAATATTCACTGTTTCTTTACTCCCAACCTGTTTTATTTTGTTACCTTCTACAATGACAACACCATTATCAATTACTTGTTTTCCATTCATTGTAATGACTGTTCCACCAACAAATGCAATTGTTCCACGTGGAACATCAACATTTTTATTGAAACTAATGTTGAGGCCATTAGCGGCTTTAATTGAATCTGTCGTATCATCCTTGTCTTTTAATGAGAAGAGCACAGAAACATTTGAGTGGTAAAGCTCTGGGCCTAAAGACCAATATAAGTTGTCGCTGTTCTTCGTCCAACTAATATTCTCACCTGCACGTGAAGACAATTCTTTTACGGGAATATTTTTGGCAGACGGAGAAATCGATATTGAATTACCAGTAATTGAGAACGGCGTAATATAAACTTTGAAACGCTCTGCAAACGCTAGGTATTCACCATCGGGGCTGATCTTAAATTCTGTCGCTAACTTGCTTTCATAATACTTACGACTTTTATGACCTGATAGATCAATGCTGTTAAACGATTGTTTTTCACCATAATTCATATAGAAAATGCGCTCGTTGTCGAGCCCAAATTGAGGCATATACCCAGACTTGGTGATTAGCTTGTTTGTTCCACCTTTTGATGGTGTTTGATATAACCCAGTGTTTAAAGACCATTTAGTGGGTAAAATCCCACCCGAACTAGCTTTTCTATATACAATTGTTTTGCCGTTAGGTGAAAATGTCGGCTCAACATATTTACCTGGTTCATTTGTTATGTCTTTACCACGACCATTTCTACTAGATACAACTCTGATACTACCTTGCGTTTGGTCATTCCAAGTGGCATAAACAATTTTTTTACCATCTCTAGACCACTGAGGGAATAGTTCAAAATCTGACTTTTCTTTAGTAAGGCGTTTGGGTTTACCATTGGGTAATTTTTTGATCCAAAGTTTTCCTAAGGCTTCAAAGATAACTTTTTCGCCATTAGGTGAAACTTGCACATTTCGGAGCATTTTCACATCGAAGTTATCTTTTTCAATCGGCTGTGCGAAACGTAATGCTTCTTGAACCTTTTTAGTAGTTTGAATACTAAATGGTATGTTACTCACAGATTTTGTTTTTACATCAAGCTTATTTATCTTGCCTCCGGCCCAAAATACAATGCTTTTGTTGTCTGGCGTCCAGTCAATTGTAGGGTAGACACCATGAATGGCCCATGTCTCTTGCATGTCACGATCCAAGTTATTGTAAACTTGAGTATTATCTCCAGATGCTAAATCATAAATGTAAAGTGATGACTTAAAGTCATCTCTGGCGATATAAGCAATTTTTTTACCATCGGGACTTGGTGTTGGTCTGATTGCACCACCCATTCCACTGATGATTGTTTCAATATCACCAGTCTCTCGCTCAAGGCGTTTTATTTTGTAAATACCTTTAACTGAATCTTTACTGTAATGGAATGTCTTGCCTGGCGTGGCATCTTGACTAAAATAAACATATTTTCCATCAGGAGAAAAAGCGGGTTCTCCTAAATCTTTTTGATCATTTGCTCGTTTCGTTAGTTTTACACCACTGCCACCAGTTTTATGGTACATCCATACTTCACCTGCGCCCAATGAGCGTGATGCCGTGAAATGCTTTCTGGCCACGATGTAGTTCCCGTCAGGACTCCATGCAGGACTATTTAATAACCTAAAAGTTTCTTTGGTGACTGCACGTGGTGAAGTACCATCTGCATTCATTAACCATATATTATCGCCGCCGCCTTGATCTGATGTGAATGCAATATGTTTACCATCGGGGCTAAACTTGGGCTGCATATGCCACGCAAT
>Ga0209396_1005261_pt1 | contig 12289 bp, 11 predicted proteins | sample GOMGulsemesocosm_6_FD_184638 | JGI IMG/M metagenome (GOLD analysis project Ga0209396, IMG submission 184638) | Methane-oxidizing microbial communities from mesocosms in the Gulf of Mexico - GOM8C Gulf of Mexico (SPAdes) (version 2) | ecosystem: Environmental > Aquatic > Marine > Cold seeps...
CTAAATGATATCACTAAAAAGCTTAATCAGATTTTTAAGGGAAGCAGCATAGATAGCTGCCAGAGTAATAAATAATGTATACAGAACAAGCAAATATATTATCAGAACATTTTGGGCTAAATAATAACTCAGATAATAAAGTGACCATTAAACCTATTGGTAACGGGCATATCAATACCACTTTGTTACTTCAAGGTGCGAATGCTCCCGTTGTTGTACAAAAGCTCAATAAGTATGTATTTCCAGAGCCTAATGAATTAGTTAATAATGCGAGATTAATAGAACAACACTTAACTAATAAAAAACAAGACAATAACTATGATCTCGAAATCATCAAACATGTTGCCACTGTCAATCAAGACTATTTAATTGATATAAAAGGTGATAGCTGGCGTGGCTTAGAGTTTATTGGTGGTAGTTATAGTGAAGATGTTGTTGCTAATGTACAGCAAGCAAAAATTGCAGCAAATGCGTTTGGTCAATTTGCTGCGGCTTTAGCTGATTTTGATGCGACACAGCTATTTTCAGTGATCCCTGATTTCCATCATTTAGCTAAAAGAATTGATGCTTTAAAAGAAGCTGCTAATTTAGATAAATCTGCTCGGTTAAAAAGCGCACAGGATGAAGTAGATTTTTGTTTGAGTCAAAATGCATTAATTGATGAACTTGAAACTTTAAAGTCTCAGTTGCCATTAAGGGCATGTCACAATGATACAAAAATCAACAATATGCTTTTTTGCTCTAAGCAACATAATGCAAAAGCGGTAATTGATTTAGATACTTGTATGTCGGGCTATTGGTTATTCGACTTTGGAGATATGGTGCGTACCTTTTGTTCTCCAGAAGAAGAAGATTCAACAAATTTAGATAATGTTGTTATTCGAGAAGATATTTTTGCAGCAATTGTTGAAGGTTATGTTACGCCATTAGAAAACTTGATTACTCAAGCTGAAAAACAAAGCTTTTGGCTTGGTGCAAAAGTCATGTGTTTAATGATAGGTGTACGCTTTTTAACTGATTATCTAGATGGTGATAATTACTTTAGTATAAAGCGTGCAGGTCATAATTTAGATCGCGCTAAAAACCAATTTGCTTTGTACCAAGATTTATTGAAAAAAGAAGATAAATTAAAAGCGTTATTAGATTAAAAAATTGTAGGCGGGAGTTTACTCGCGCGGAGTTATTGCTATAACCCCACGCTTCGTATAAATTTATATTATCATTGCGTTAAACGAATAAACTTTTCTGCTAACTCATCTAAAGACTCTACATGGTTAGGGTCTTTTTTTATGCAGTCAATGGGACAAACACTGACGCATGTCGGCGTATCGTAATGGCCAACACATTCAGTACATTTATCGGGATCTATTTCAAAGATCTCTTTACCGAGCGTAATAGCCTGGTTTGGACATTCAGGATCACACATATCACAATTGATGCATTTATTATTGATTAATAAAGCCATTTACTGAACTCCTAAACAGCTTTAGCCTGCTTAAATGGGTTACGTGTATCTTGGCCTTCATCTAAGTTTCTTAATAAAATAGCCTTATCTAAATCGATATTTTCAGGTAATGGAATTTTAACGATATGACCTGAACCTTTTGCATCAACAATTGATTCACCTTTTTTATTTTCCATATGATCTAGTTTAAAGCTAATATTTCCTTGTGGCGTCATAAGCTCTAATGAGTGACCAGTACAGAATTTATTTTTAACATCAATTTCAACTAAACCATTGTCATGACGGCCAATGACTTCACCAACAAATTGCTGTTGCTCTGAAACTGAGTGACCATAATCATAGTTTTGATAATCCTGATGTGCATGGCGTTTTAAGAAACCTTCGGTATAACCACGATGTGCTAGGTTCTCTAAGTTACTTAATAGACTAAGATCAAAAGGGCGACCAGCAACGGCATCATCAATGGCTTTACGGTAAACTTGAGCGGTACGCGCAACATAATAAAATGATTTAGTACGGCCTTCAATTTTTAAGCTGTGCACACCCATTTTAGTTAATTGTTCTACATACTGTACTGCACGTAAGTCTTTTGAATTCATGATATAAGTACCATGTTCATCTTCAAATGCTGGCATATATTCACCTGGGCGGCCTTGTTCTTCAAGCATGAATATTTCTTTAGTTGGTTCACCCGCACCTAAAGTTGGGATCACTGCATTAGGGTCAATTTTATGTACGATATCGCCAGTTTCGTTTTCTTTAGCTGGTTTTACATCATATTCCCAACGACATGAATTAGTACAGGTCCCTTGGTTAGGATCGCGCTTATTAATATAACCTGATAATAAACATCGACCAGAATATGCCATGCATAAAGCGCCATGAACAAAAATTTCAAGTTCTGTATCAGGACACTGTTGGCGGATCTCAGCGATTTCTTCAAGTGATAATTCACGAGATAGAATAATTCTTTCAACACCTTGTTTTGCCCAAAATAATACACTTGCATAATTAACCGCATTTGCTTGAACTGATAAATGAATTGGCATATCTGGGTACTTTTCACGCACTAACATGATAAGGCCAGGATCAGACATAATAAGCGCATCTGGTTTCATCGCAATAACAGGCTCGATATCACGCATGTAAGTTTTTATTTTTGCATTATGAGGTGCAATATTTGAAACAACGTATAGCTTTTTACCCAGATCATGGGCTTCACTTATGCCTATCTCTAAATTCTCTAGATTAAACTCATTATTTCTTACACGTAAACTGTAGCGTGGTTGGCCTGCATATACAGCATCTGAACCATAAGCAAATGCGTAGCGCATGTTTTTTAAGCTGCCTGCTGGAGATAATAGCTCTGGAGTAAATAAACTTGGTGAATTTTCAGGAGTAAGAATAGCTGACATTGTAAAACCTCATACATAGAACTGGGTATAAACCAATTGCATGGATTATTTAATTGATAATTATAAAAAGCGCGGCATTTTATAAAAACTCACTAAATATCGGTTTGATCTAGATCATCTTTCTCAATTAAAACGAAATTAACAAAAAGCATTACGGTCATATTTTTAAAATAATAGTATGAGATAGTGCTATTTGAATATAATTTCGACAATTAAGATAGGATCTTTGAGTTTTATCGCGTATAATTCGCGCCCACTAATATACGGATGGTCTTTCATTCGTATAAACCATATTCTTTTAATTTATTGGAGCAAATAAGATGGCTTTAGAGCGTACTTTTTCAATCATCAAACCTGACGCAGTAGCAAAAAACCTAATCGGTCAAATCTATAACCGTTTCGAAACTGCTGGCCTTAAAATCGTAGCTTCTAAAATGGTTCACCTTTCTCAAGAGAAAGCTGAAGGTTTCTACGCTGAGCATTCAGAACGTCCTTTCTTTGGTGCTTTAGTTTCATTTATGACTTCTGGTCCAGTTATGGTTCAAGTTTTAGAAGGCGAAAACGCTGTTCTTAAAAACCGTGAAATCATGGGTGCTACTAACCCTGCTGAAGCACTAGCTGGTACTATCCGTGCAGATCTTGCTGATAGCATCGACGAAAATGCTGCTCACGGTTCTGACGCTTTAGAATCTGCTGCACGTGAAATCGCTTATTTCTTCGCTGACGAAGAGCTTTGTGCACGCACTAGATAGTTCTTTGTAGTGTCAGCTTAGGCTGTACTTCACTACATGGATTGTAGAAAAGGGCTTTATGCCCTTTTCTTGTCTTTTTTATAAATAAATTATTTGGTTTTGAGTTATTTATAAAGTAGATAATTTTTATATATTTACTCATTAAAAACATTAAAGTCGTCATTATGGTAGAGGTTTTCATGAATACCACAAAAGCTAAAATTAACTTACTTGATTTAAATCGCCAAGGCATGCATGAGTTATTTGCATCATACGGCGAAAAGCCATTCCGTGGTGATCAAATAATGAAATGGATTTACCATTTTGGCGTAGATAACTTTGATGAAATGAGCAATATTAATAAAAAGCTTAGAGCACGCCTTAAAGAAGAATGCGAAATCCGTGCGCCGGAAATATCAGAAAAACAAGTTGCTAGCGATGGCACTATTAAATACGCATTGATTCTAGAGGGGGGCCAGGAAGTTGAGGCTGTTTGGATCCCTGAAAAAGAACGTAAAACATTATGTGTATCATCTCAAGTAGGCTGTGCTCTTGAATGTACTTTTTGTTCTACTGCGCAACAAGGTTTCAACCGTAATTTAAAAGTGTCTGAGATTATAGGTCAAGTTTGGCGTGTTGCTAAAGATATAGGTTTATATGCTGATAGTACAAATAGACCTGTTACTAACGTTGTTATGATGGGAATGGGTGAGCCATTACTTAATCTAAACAATGTTGTGCCTGCTATGGAACTAATGATGGATGATTGGGGCTTTGGTATATCTAAACGTCGCGTTACCATCAGTACTTCTGGTGTGGTACCTGCTCTTGATATTTTGAAAGAAAAAATTGATGTTGCTTTAGCTATTTCTTTACATGCGCCAGATAATAAATTGCGTGATGTATTAGTGCCAATTAATAAAAAATATCCAATCGCTGAATTTTTAGCTGCATGTCGCCGTTATATTGATGGCTCAAAAGCAAATAAAGATGTGACAATTGAATACGTAATGCTTGATCACATCAATGATAGTACCGATCAGGCACATGAATTAGTTAAAACGCTTAAAGGTACACCTTCTAAAGTTAATTTAATTCCGTTTAACCCATTCCCGGGTAATGATTATGGTCGTTCGAGTAATAGTCGAATAGATAGATTCTCTAAAGTATTACAAGCAGCAGGTATAACCTGTATTGTTCGCCGTGCACGTGGTGATGATATAGACGCGGCATGTGGTCAATTAGTTGGTGATGTTAAAGACCGTACTAAGCGAATCATGAAAAAGAGAATGCAGCAAGACAATGGGATTGCAGTTAAAGTAATGCCAGCTAAATAATATAAGCATAAGTTAGATTGTCATTTAGTGAAGTCTATCAGGTTTAACTAAATGACAAAAAGTGATGCAGTTAAGGTACTTTTCTGTAAACTGTGCTTTCATTATAAGGAATAGTTACTTATTAATTGATAACCGAGATAAATTCAACCGTTTATGCTAACTCGCTTTGATTGTTTTATCTTGTTTATTAATAAGGAAATTTATATGCGTCACTTTTTATTTTATCCGCTTGTACTACTTTTTTTGTCTGGTTGTGTGACTCAAAATACATATGATGGCAGTAAAAAGCCGGTAATTACTAAAAAAATTGATAATACCCAAGCCGCACGTACACGTATATCATTAGCGTTAAAATACCTTTCTATGGGTGATAGTTCTCAAGCTAAATATAATTTAGAAAAAGCACTTGATTTTTCACCCAATCTGCCTGAAGTACATTATACAACAGCCTATTTTTATCAATCAGTTGGCGAACCTGATAAAGCGAAACAATCTTATGAAAGAGCATTATCAATATCACCTAATGATGCCAACACCCTCAATAATTACGGTGTGTTTTTATGTGATTTAGGTGAATATGATCATGCAGTTGATAACTTTTTAAGTGCGATTGAAATTCCAAGTTATTTGAGAGTCGCTGAAAGCTACGAAAATTTGGCTTTATGTGCGATTGATTCAGATGACTTTGATAATGTTGAAGAATACTTAAAATCATCAGTAAAACATAGCCCAATGCGAGGTTCTTCATTAATAAATTTATCTGCTTTTTATTATGCTAAAAGTGATTTACATAAAGCACAAATGACGCTGAAACGCTACGGCGCTGCAGGTCGAGTATCATCTAGATCTTTATTATTATCTTATTTAATAGAATCGAGTATGGGCCATATAGAACAAGCTCGTACTTTAGCGCTAACCATAGAACAAACTTATACAACTTCATTGGAAGCTAAAATTTTACGTGAACGTAAAATGAGAGCAAGTGAATTTGAACAGTTAAAAGAGCAATATCGTAAAAGTGAATTAAGAAAATTACAAAAAGATATTCTATCTAGAAAAGATAAACCAAAAATTAAAATCATTAAAAAGAAAAAAGCACCGAATACAACTCAAGTGAAGAAAACACCTGAAAAAGTGACTCAATTAACAAGAAAGGTTCAAGTTATACCATCAAAACCGCTTACTGCTGAAATAAAGCAAGAGAGTTCAGGTATGGAATCTGAGTCTGTTATATTAGTTGAACAGTTAAAGGTTGAGGTATCTGAGCCATTAGTTGAGCTACCTGTAGCTAAAGTCCCTAATAAATCAATATTAATAGAGCAGCAGTTAGCTTTTAAAAATCGCAGTATAACAGAAATAGAGGTGCCATTTCATATCGTTAAAAACGGCGAAAACCTATTTAGTATATCGGTTAAATATAACGTTAAATTACCAAGTTTATTGCATTGGAATAAATTATCCGAATCAGATCAGGTTTACAAAGGAACCAAAATCTATTTAAACAATCCAAATATATATCACCAAGTAAATGAGGGTGATACTTTGTTTAGCATTTCAGTAAAATATAATATTTTGATGAAAAAACTACTTGAATGGAATGCATTCGAAGAAAATGTATATTTAACACCAAACAATAAAATTTTATTAGTGGATCCAAAAACATATATATTATGACAGATAAAACATTAGAGCAGGATCAAGAGCAAGCCAAGCTGAATTTAGGCTACATATTAGTTAAAGGCCGTGAAGCGGCTAATATTTCCGTAGCGTCTTTGGCGAGCCAATTAAATTTAGATGTTTCTCAATTAATTGATTTAGAAAATAATCAATACGACAACTTAGGACCTGAAATTTTTGTAAAGGGTTATATTAAATCTTATTGTAAGCTTTTAGATCTAGACGAAAATGAAGTGATGCAGAGTTATCAATCAAGTGAGCGTAACTCAAAAGAAAAAGAAATGCAGAGCTTTTCAAATCGCTTTGAAAAGGAAACCCACGATAGCCGTTTAATGATCGTAAGTTATATTGTTTTAAGTATTGTTCTTGGGTCTTCAGGCATTTTATGGTGGCAGAACCAGAATTCTAAAGATGAAGTTGTAATAAAGTCATCTGAAGTGGATGTGGCATTAAATACGCCATCCGCTATGGTTAACGCTTCAGTAGTGGCTGAGTCAGAACCAGACTTAGGAAGAGCTGAAGCCGACTCTAAGCCGACTAAAGAAGAAATCACAGCTGTTAAAGCGCATAGCCCTATTATCGATCTTAAAATTGCAAAGGTAAATACCAAAGAAGTCGTTACTGAATTAAAGCAAGAAGCGATAAAAGAGGAAAGTATCCCTGAACTATTATCTGAAGTTGTTGCTGTAGAACAAGCTCAAAAAGAACCCGTTAAAGATGAAATTATCGTTAGCAAAATCATAATGAGTTTCTCAGGAGATAGCTGGGTTGAGATTTTTGATGCCACAAGTGAGCGAGTTGCTTTTGGTGTTAAAAAATCAGGTTATGTTATGACTGTTAATGGTGTTGCACCTTTTTCAGTAGTCTTAGGTAAACATCAATTAGTAGAAATTGAATTAGATGGTGAGAAAGTCGATACATCTAGTTTTCCAACAAACCGTTTAGCAAAATTCCAACTGCCTTTATCGCTATAATTAGACTGAGTATATTATGTTTTCTGAAACACCCATTAAAAGAAGAAAATCCAGCCGAATTTATGTAGGTGATGTGCCAATTGGCGATGGTGCTCCGATTGCTGTGCAGTCAATGACTAATACAGATACTATGGATATTGATGCCACAGTCAAACAAATTCAAGATATTCAAAATGCTGGTGCAGACATTGTACGTGTATCAGTGCCAACGATGGCAGCAGCAGAAGCTTTTAAAAGCATCAAACAGCAAGTGGATGTGCCTTTAGTTGCCGATATTCACTTTGATTATCGTATTGCACTAAAAGTTGCAGAGTATGGTGTGGATTGTTTGCGCATTAATCCGGGTAATATTGGTTCTGAAGAACGTATTCGCGCGGTTGTGGATGCGGCACAAACGCATGATATTCCAATTCGAATTGGTGTAAATGGCGGTTCTTTAGAAAAAGATATCCAAGAAAAATATAAAGAACCGACACCTGAAGCTTTATTAGAATCAGCAATGCGACATGTTGAAATATTACAACGCCTTAACTTTGATAAATTTAAAATATCAGTAAAAGCGTCAGATGTATTTTTAGCTGTTGGTGCCTATAGACTCTTAGCTAAAGAAATAGATCAACCGTTACATTTAGGCATTACAGAAGCCGGAGGTTTTAGAGCAGGCGCTGTGAAATCAGCTGTTGGTTTAGGCATGTTATTATCTGAAGGTATAGGTGATACTTTACGTATTTCACTTGCTGCAGATCCTGTGCAAGAGATTAAAGTAGGCTTTGATATCTTAAAGTCATTACGCATTCGCTCTCGTGGTATTAACTTTATTGCCTGCCCAAGTTGTTCGAGACAAGAATTTGATGTTGTTAAAACAATGAACCAACTTGAAGAAAACTTAGAAGATATCATCACACCAATCAGCGTTTCAGTGATAGGCTGTGTTGTAAATGGCCCTGGTGAAGCACTTATAAGTGATTTAGGCTTAGCTGGCGCTAATAAACGCTCGGGTTTATATATAAATGGCGAACGTCAAAAAACACGTCTTGATAACGCAAATATTGCTGATCAATTAGAAGAGCAAATACGTGACTTTGTTAAAGCCAAAGAAGAACAATCGCTCATTGACGTAAAAATAGTAGAGTAATAATTACCGGTTGCAATCACTAGCTAGAAGAAGAGGCGAATTTGGTTTATAATTCGGCTCTTTTGTTTTTAACGCATGTTATTATTTTCAGCGTTTTATTATTTATCAGTAACAAATGAATTAGGACCGACAGTGGCTAAACAAATCCAAGCAGTACGTGGTATGAACGATTGTCTGCCAGGCGATACACAAATTTGGCAGAAACTAGAAGCAACATTACGTGAAACCGTAGCTTCATTTGGTTATCAAGAAATCCGTTTTCCTATTGTAGAGTCAACAGATTTATTTAAACGCTCGATCGGAGAAGTAACTGATATCGTTGAAAAAGAAATGTACTCTTTTGACGATAGGAACGGTGACAGCTTAACTTTAAGACCAGAAGGAACAGCAGTATGTGTTCGTGCTGCTAACCAAGCTGGCTTACTGTATAACCAAGAGCAAAGGCTTTGGTATATGGGTCCTATGTTTAGACATGAGCGTCCACAAAAAGGCCGTTATCGTCAATTTTACCAATTTGGTTTAGAGTCTTTTGGTTTCTCTACAGCTGAAATGGATGCTGAAGTTATTATTCTAACTGCGCATCTTTGGAAAAAATTAGGCATAGATAAAAATGTAGCATTAGAGCTTAACTCATTAGGTTCAAGTGATGCTCGCTTAAAATATCGTGAGATCTTAATTGCATTTTTAGAAGAAAATAAATCGCAATTAGATGAAGATTCTTTACGTCGTATGTACAGTAATCCATTACGTGTTTTAGATAGCAAAAACCCAGAGGTTCAAGCATTATTAGTTAATGCTCCTAAGTTGTCAGAAAACTTAGATGAAGAATCAGCAGAACATTTTTCAAATTTATGTGAACGATTAGATGCCGCAGGTATCGAATACCAAGTTAATGAAAAGTTAGTACGTGGTTTAGATTACTATAATCGTACTGTATTTGAATGGGTAACTAAAAATCTTGGCGCTCAAGGCACTATATGTGCTGGCGGTCGTTACGATGGATTAGTTGAACAACTTGGTGGTAAAGCAACACCAGCCGTTGGTTTTGCAATGGGTATGGAACGTTTAGTTTTACTATTACAAGAGTTAGAGTGTGTTGGTGAGCTTCGTAGTAATGTAGATGTATATTTTGCAGCTATGGGCGATAAAGCCAGCATTCAAGCACAAGTAATAGCACAGCAGTTCAGAGATCAAGTACCAGGTGTGCGTATTATGGTACATGCTGGTGGTGGTAACTTTAAAAAACAATTAAAGCGTGCAGATAAAAGTGGCGCACAAATCGCCTTAATCATAGGTGATGATGAGCTAGAACAAGGCATTTTGACCATTAAATATTTAAGAGAAAAGAAAGACCAAATAACATTAAATATTGATGAAGTCAGAACTCTTTTAACAGATTTGGTAGGGTAGTATGGAAGTTTATTCAACAGAAGAACAACAAGCAGAAGCGATTAAAGGCTTTTTTCGTGATAATGGTGTAGCACTTGCTGTAGGTGTTGTATTAGGTCTAGGTGGTTTATATGGCTGGAAAGCATATAACCAACATACAATTGAAACAACTGAATCATTATCCGACTCTTATACGCAATTAGTTGAAAATGCAGGTCAAGAAGGCTCAACTTTATTAACTGATGCAGACGAGTTTATTAAAACAAATAGCAATTCTAGCTACTCTGTTTTAGCTGCTTTTGTAACTGCTAAAGAAGCGGTAGAGAAAGATGACTTAGACAAAGCGGCTGAGAAACTTACATGGATTTCAGTAAATTCTAAAAATACAGAGTTTAAAGCTTTAGCGTTTACCCGCTTAGCACGTATTCAATTAGAGCAAAAACAATTTGATGCTGCTTTAGCAACTTTAGCTAATACTTTACCTGAGAGCTTTAAAGCAACAGTTTCTGAGCTTAAAGGTGATATATACGTTGCTAAAAATGAAAATGAACAAGCACGTAATGCTTATCAAGCAGCTGTTGATGCGGGTGGTTTAGAAAATAATACATTACTGCAAATTAAACTTGATAATTTAGCTGTTACTGCTTTGAACGTACCAGTATCTGAAAAATAAGGTTAAAGTCATGAAAAAAATTACCATGGCAACACTGGCCTTATGCATGGCCTCATTAATGGGTTGTTCATCTAATGATGATGAAGAGCCTGACGAGCTTGTTTTACCCGTTATTGTTAATAAGTTTGAAACGAAAGTTCTATGGCAAGAGTCTGTAGGTGATGGTGTCGGCCATTATTATTCAAAACTTTCTCCTACTGTTTATAAAGAAACTGTTTATGTTGCAGATAGAAACGGCAAAGTAAAAGCGCTGTCTTTAGAAACGGGTGAAGTAATATGGCAAAAAGATGTGCGTGCAAACGTTGCATTTTGGCCTTGGGAAGATAGCGATAACGCAAAACTTTCAGGTGGTTTATTACAAGCATTTGGTAAAATATATGTAGGCTCTGAACATGGCGAAATTATCGCATTAGACAGAGAAACTGGTGAAATAGTTTGGCGTAAAAACGTCCCTGGTGAGGCATTATCGAGTCCAGCAGCAGGCGATGGATTAATTTTTGCTAACTTAGGCTCTGGACAACTTGTTGCCTTGCATCCTGATACCGGTGAGCAACGCTGGAAGTACGAGCAAGAAGTACCTGCATTAACTTTACGTGGCATGAGCGCTCCTGTAGTTGCAAATGGTGGTGTATTAGTTGGTGAAGAAACTGGAAAGTTAACAGTACTTATTTCTGAAAGTGGTTTTTCTGCTTGGAAAGCTGATATAGCTGTGCCTAAAGGTTCTTCAGAATTTGAACGTTTAGTTGATGTTGATGTTCAGCCTATTGTTTCAGGCTCTATGGTTTATACTTTGGCTTATAATGGTAATTTAGCTGCTGTAGATATCCGTTCTGGTAACGTGGTATTTAAACGTGAATATAGTGGTTATAGAGAGATTTCAACTGATGGTCAAAATATCTATTTAGTTGATAGCTCTGGCGGTATTTTTGCTTTAGATAAAAATTCAGGTATCGAACGTTGGAGTCAACCGGCTTTAGTTGGCTGGCATTTAACAGGTCCAACCGTTATCGGAAATAATTTAGTATTAGGTGATAATGAAGGTAATCTACATTGGGTAGATAAAACCAGTGGTGACTTAGTTTCTCGTGAAGAGTTTGATAGTTCAGGCTTTTATGTAGAAGCAGTGACAGCTGGTAATAAACTTATTATTACTACAAGAGATGGTGAAGTTTCAGTTATTGAAGCACCATAATGTAACGTTTTAGTTAATCACAGTTTAACCTGTGATTAAATAAGATAATTTTAAAGGGCTTCGCATAGCGAAGCCTTTTGTTGTTTTTAGTTTTCATACTAAATTAAAAAGCAAGTCATTGAAAAGTGGTTTAAATTTGTATTTAGTATAATTTTAAGGGGTTGTTTATGCTTCCTGTGATCGCTCTTGTTGGGCGACCTAATGTTGGTAAATCCACATTATTTAATCGTTTAACTCGTACTCGTGATGCGTTAGTTGCTGACTTTCCAGGTTTAACACGTGATCGTAAATATGGTCAGGC
>Ga0209396_1005275_pt1 | contig 12269 bp, 10 predicted proteins | sample GOMGulsemesocosm_6_FD_184638 | JGI IMG/M metagenome (GOLD analysis project Ga0209396, IMG submission 184638) | Methane-oxidizing microbial communities from mesocosms in the Gulf of Mexico - GOM8C Gulf of Mexico (SPAdes) (version 2) | ecosystem: Environmental > Aquatic > Marine > Cold seeps...
TACTGCTTTTACTTGCTTGGCTTTTTTAGCTTTACCGTTTTTCTCTTTACCTAAACGGGTGATTTCATCAGCAAACTCACTAATATCTTCAAACGATAAATATACAGAAGCAAAACGTAAATAGGCGACTTTATCTAACTCTTTTAGCTGCGCCATAATTAAATCACCCAACATTTCACTGCTAATTTCACGTTCACCAGTAGCGCGCATTTGTGATTTTAATTTATTAACGGCGAGTTCAATTTGTTCCATGCTGACGGGGCGTTTTTCTAGTGCTCGTGTTAAACCACTGAGCATCTTATCTTCATTAAAAGGTTCTCTGCTGCCATCACGTTTGATAATACGAGGCATAACCAGCTCTGCACTTTCAAAGGTAGTATATCGTTCATGACACGCTAAACATTCACGGCGTCGTCGAACTTGATGACCATCAGAAACTAAACGTGAGTCGATAACTTTAGTGTCATTCGCGGAACAAAATGGGCAATACATGATTTACCTTCGAAAATTATAAGCTAAAAGATACAAGCGGTAAGTTTATGGATAAAAACGAAAAATGGCCGCTCAAGGCGACCATTTTAATATAAAACAAGCGATTAAGCTAAATAATCTGGATTCCCGATAAAAGACTTCGGGAATGACGTTAATCAGCAATCAATTCAATTATTTTAAGTAATTATTACCTTTAAGCTGTATGGTTAAATTTAAAGGAAAAAGCACGGAGTTGACGCTAGTCAATGAGTACTTTTGACGTATAAATTTCACTTTACAGCAACAAGGTGATGATTACTTTTGGTATACAGGGAAGTTGGCACAAAGTGCTTTAACTTCACCTTGAACACGCGTGATAACATCTTCATTTTCGATATCATCAAGAATGTCACAGATCCAACCTGTTAACGCTTGAGTTTCAGTAGTACCAAAACCACGACGAGTGATTGCTGGTGTACCTAAACGTAGGCCAGAGGTAACAAACGGAGAACGAGGATCGTTTGGTACAGAGTTTTTGTTTACTGTGATGTGTGCTTTACCTAATGCGGCATCAGCATCTTTACCAGTAATATCTTTATCAATTAGGTCAAGAAGTAATAAGTGATTTTCAGTACCGTTAGAGACAACTTTGTAACCACGTTCTTGTAATACTGCAACCATCGCTTTAGCGTTAGCTAAAACATTTTGTTGGTATTCTTTAAACTCTGGCTCTAATGCTTCTTTAAATGCTACCGCTTTCGCTGCAATGATGTGCATTAATGGGCCACCTTGGCCACCAGGGAAAACTGCGCTGTTAAGCTTTTTATAAATAGCTTCGTCATCACATGCTGAAACGATTAAACCGCCACGTGGGCCAGCTAATGTTTTATGGGTAGTTGTAGTAACTACATGTGCGTGTGGTAACGGGCTTGGGTAAAGACCTGCAGCAATTAAACCAGCAACGTGAGCCATATCAACGAAGAAGATAGCATCAATTTTGTCAGCAATGGTACGCATACGTGCCCAATCAACAACACCTGAGAATGCTGAAAAACCACCAATGATCATTTCTGGTCTATGTTCTAGCGCTAAACGCTCTAGTTCTTCGTAATCAATATCGCCAGTTTCAGGGTGTAAACCGTATTGGAAAGCTTCATAAGACTTACCAGAGAAACTTACGTGAGAACCGTGAGTTAAGTGACCACCGTGAGCTAAGCTCATGCCTAATACTTTTCCGCCTGGTGAAACTAGGGCTTGGAAAACAGCGGCGTTAGCTTGTGAACCTGCGTGCGGTTGAACATTGGCATAAGTAGCACCAAATAATTCTTTTGCACGGTCAATAGCTAATTGCTCAGCAACGTCAACATATTCACAACCGCCGTAGTAACGCTTGCCTGGGTAACCTTCAGCGTACTTATTAGTAAGCTGAGAGCCTTGTGCTTCAAGAACACGAGGGCTACAGTAATTTTCAGAAGCGATTAATTCAATGTGCTCTTCTTGGCGAACAACTTCATTGCTTATTGCTTGAGCAAGTTCTGGATCAAATTCAGCAATATTCATTTCACGAGTAAACATGGTTTATTCCTTAAGTATTTCAGCCCAAGGCTGCAAACGATAGCTTAGCCACTGCTTTATACAGATAACTAAGACATACAAAAATTAGTGGCAGTATTCTGCCTGATTTTTACCTGCAAGTACACGGTAAAACGGCATCGCTTTAGTGCATTTTATACGGGGTTATAGCGTAAATGGTTAAGCACCTACATATGGTTGTCGTATAAAAGTTTCCATTAAAGCAAGCAAACAGACTATAACCAATAAGAAAACAAGATACAACGAATATAAAACAACAAACAAGATTCAACTCCGAATAATAATCGGAATCAACAAGTAAAGTGCAAATATTTCATGGTCACTGTGAATTTTATTACTTTAGTAGTTAGCCATGCTTGGCTGTAGCGACTGTTTAGTCCAAATAGCGTTAAATCGAAGAAAGTTACACAGTACTAAGCTGGGCTAACTCTTTTTTTCGTTTTAGATGAAACCAGTGAGTAAGTGACCACATCCCGATAACGAAGCTATTAATAACGATAAACGACGGCCACGATGACTGCTCTGACTCTGCAATCATGGCGTAGATATACCAATTAACCGCAGGCAGTAACAAGTAACAAGAGAGTTTTGTTAACTTTATATATCGAATGGATGACTCTATTCCTGAAATTGCATTGGCAACCGCTTTATCTGGGCTATCACAGCAATGTTGCCAAATATGTAGACGTATTTTAACCTCATAATAAACAAAAACTAACGAACCAACACTACCAAAGGTAAGATAAGCAATGGTTGCCGTCCCCCAATCACCTTGAAATAGGCCTACCAGTAAAGCAACAATTAAACCCAGGGTAGCGACAATATCAATAGCCAGCAGTGATTTCGCTAATAAGGTACGATTTTTAGTTTGTTTTAGTAGTACTTCAACATCTGTTTTTTCATAAGGCTGAGTTTGCCAATCTTGAGAAAGTAATAGCCAGTCTTCATCTAATGACTGCTCACCTGATAATGGTTGTTCCTTATCTTTTATTGAATCAGGCGAACGTTTTTTTGGCGGTAAGGAAAGTACATCAATAGATTCACCTTTCACAACAAGAGTGTTATCGGTTTCAGATTTCCTAGACTCAAGCGGCGATGTATTTTCACTTTGAAATGGTGATTTATCCATTTTCTGCTCCCTCCAATAATTTCGCCAATGCTGATTTTGCTCGCTGTAAACGTACACCAACTAAATTAGTTGTTATAGCTAATACCTCAGCAATTTCTAAATAACTCATACCTTCTAAAGCAAGGGTTATCACTTGCTGTTGTTCGAGTGTTAACTGACGAATTGCACTGAGTAACTTTCGCTGACGTTGGCTCTGACTGAGCGACTGGTATGGTGTTAGATGGCTATGATCCTTTTCATCCTCACCACTAATCTCCGTTAACTCTTGATCAGCCTTCACCGTCCTAATCGATTTAGCGACATGGGTAGCAAGTACATTATGGGCAATACGGGCAACGAAGGTTTTCACTGCAGAGTCTTGACGAAACTTAGGTAAAGCACGCCAAATATTTAAGGCGACCTCTTGAAAAAGCTCATCTTGAATAGCTGGCTTAGCTTCAAAACCCGTTATAATATGACGAAGCAATTTTTCATACTCCGTCATCCATTGAGTAAATACAGCTTGATTATCTAGCTGTTGGCCTTTTGTATAAGAGCGATTCAAGCGACTTCCTTTGCTATCATTTTCATTAGCCATAGCATAAGAAAATTGAGTTTTCGATATTGTTAATTGAAAAGAACTTAACATATTAACCACTTTAGAATCATCTCTTATTAAGCCAGAATTAGCTCAGCGCCATCACTACTTTTTCAGACTTAAGCTTTTTAGCCAAACCAAAAACGAGTGCGACAGTTAAAGCGATAGTTACCGAGCTTGTTGCAGCAACAGCTAACCAATTAACATCGACACCTTTAAAAACACTTTCAATGATCATTGATTGACCAGAAATGGGTAACCAATCTAACCATTGAGGACGGTCATCCATCATAGAGACAACAAAAGGAATAAAGGCTGGGATACCAATTAACATACCCACAGTAGACTGAGCTTCTTTAAAACTTTTGGTTTGAAAAGCAACAAAAAGCTGACAGGCTGAAGCAAAGAAACAAATAGGTAATAGCAGTAACATTAAAAATACTGCTGTTGACATATCTAAACTAAACGTTGCGCCTATTTTAGTTAAATCGACAAAGCCAACAGAAAGCGAAGTAAGTACTAACACTAACACCACCCCTAGAAAAGAAACGGTTGTTGCACCAATCAGTTTTGCTATCACTATTTTCAAGGTACTTACTGGTTGGCACAATAACATTTCAAGCACATTACGTTCACGCTCACCGGCACTTGAATCAATGGCTACTGACAAGCCAGACATAAAGGCTGCCATCATCAAATAAAGTCCAAGCATCATTGAAATGAGCATAAAGGTCGCATCCGGCTTTGCTGTGTCTTGTTCAACCAGTTTAACCGGATTTAATAAACGGATATCAACACCTCGCAGTAGCAATCGTTTATAACCAATAGATAGTGAAAATTCACGCACTGCACTATTGATGCGCCTTACCGGCGGTTGAACGGCCTTGTCAGTAAAGTCAGCTTGTAAGTGCAATTTAATAGGTCTTCCTTCAGCCATGTACTTCGCATAGTCTTCAGGTATCTCTACTGTTAAATTTCTTTCATCCCAAATTCCTTTATCATCATTTGGTACATCATTAAAACTAAACAGGTTTTCCTTAGCCAAATGCTCAACTAATTGTGGTGCATATTCAGCGCCGGTAAATTTAATATAGACAGGTGGCTCATCAATCGCTTTTTCAATGATTATTTTCGACATAACCATGATCATAACCGGTGCCATGAAGGCCATCATCAAAGCAACCATCAGGGCACGCTTGTCACGAAAAGCTTCTCGATATTCTTTTAAGATTAAGGCTTTTAGCTGGTTCAAATGTAAATTCATTATGCTGCTACCCCTTCATCTGAGCCAATTAACTTAACAAAGGCTTCTTCTAGGTTCTTTTCTCCAGCTAACTCACACAACTCTTGTGGTGTGCCTTGTGCAGCTAACTTTCCATTAGCAACAATAATTACTCGGTCGCATAAGGCAGCAACTTCTTGCATAACATGAGAGGAAAACAAAATGCAGTGACCTTTAGCTTTAAATTTGGCTAAATGATTACGTAAAATACGGGTACTCATGACATCTAATCCACGAGTAGGTTCATCAAGTACAAAGTTTTGTGGTTGGTGGACAAGCGATTGTGCCAAGGTGACTTTCATCCGTTGTCCTTGAGAGAAACCAACCGTTTTACGGTGTGCTAAATCACCTAACTCTAAATCTTCGATTACTTGTTCTATTGCTGCTTTTTTACTTTTTCCTGTCATACCATGAAGACTCGCAAAGTAGTCAATTTGTTCATAAGCAGTAAGGCGTTCATACAAGCCAAATTTATCAGGAAATATACCTAACTTTGAACGCGCAGCAAGTGGATCTTCCGTAACACTAATACCATCAATAGTGGCGAAACCATCATCAGCTGAAAGCAAGCCGTATAAGGTACGCAAACACGTTGTTTTTCCTGCGCCATTTGGACCTAGAATCCCCGTTATTTCGCCATCTTTTGCCGTGAACGAAAGACCATCAAGGGCTTTAACGGTATTTTTTTTATCTTTCTTATCAATAAAGCTTTTATGTAAATTATTTACTTCAATCATTACTCTTCCCTTTAAACATAATTTATTCTTATCATTACTTGTCAGTGCAAGCGCTTTATTGAATACCGTTAATACTGGTCATAAAGGTTTCTTGAGGAATGTCTTTTAAGCAGGACTCATCAAGTGCTTTGGGATCTTTTATCGTTAAAAATTCATTAACAATCTCATTTGCACAAGTACTCGTAGCAACAATATGCGCAGTATTTTTAACAACGATATGGTGACTATTAGGTAAACTCTTTGCTGAATAATCACCATTACTAGGCGGTGTGACGGGATCTAAATTACCAGATAAAATGAGGGTTGGGATATTAGCCGTTACACTTTGATAAAAATCATCACTCGGACGGTATTTGGGAATCAATGGACAAATATTTTCGAAAATAAAGTGGCCTGTATCCTCATCAAAACTGTTACTTGCATCAACGGCTTTCATTTCTTCTGATATTCTCGGCACATCTTCATTACAAACAATATTAAAATGTAAGCCAGTATAGACTTGTTCTTCGCCTTCAGTACTCGCCATTAGCCCCATTAACGGTCGGTAATTACCAAGATAAGCTTGGTTTATAACTAGTGGTATTAATGAACGACCGCTGGTGCTGTATAATTGAATACGTAAGCTAGTAGTAAATTTTTCATCATCAAGCACAAACTTAGTAGGTGTACCTAAACGAGGGTGTTGAATATCAATAGATACCGGAGCGCTTGCTAAACGTGACTTAACCAGCTGAAATTCTTCAACTAGATTTGGAAAAGCTTGATGACAAGACTCACTTTTTTGGCAGTTTTCAACTAATAAATTAAATGCTCGAGCGACACTTTTCCCAAATAAGCCAATGGGTATTTCAATTGGGCCAACTCCATCTAATACAACACTTTCAAGTGATTCGGGAAACATTCGCATATATACTAAAGCTGCACGAGTGCCGTAAGAGCCGCCATAAACATTTAGCTTTTCATGACCTAATGCCGCACGAACAGCATCAAAATCACGAATAGCATTTTCAGAGTTGTACTGACTTAAATCACCTTCAAATTGGCTCACACACTTATTTACATCACTTGCCTTAAAGTCTTTAGTCAATGTACTGTAAACACTTTCTTCTTCTTCAAGATCACAAGACAGCGGATGACTTTTACCGGTACCGCGTTGATCAACTAAAATAATATCGCGGGTTTTACGTACTTCACGAAAAGCTCTATTTAAAAGCATTGCTAACTCTGTTGCAGCTTGACCGGGCCCTCCGGCTAAAAACATTAATGGGGTTTTAGCTTCACTATCATCAATCGCAGGTAACACGGCAAAGTTAACCAGAATTTTATCGCCCGCTGGCTTTTGATAGTTTTCAGGTACTTCAAGCTTGCCACATTTCACTTGTGAACGAATATCACCTAAGTGGCAATTTCCGAACGTTAATTTATCATCACTAGCCCAACTTGCTGCACTAACAGACAATAAACTTAGCATTAGCATTTCTTTCCACATTGTTTTCATACTATCTTTCCTTAATAAAGCGTCCAACAGTTAGTCTTTGCACTGACAAATTTATTACAGAAAAAATAATAAAAATTCTAAAAATGACATAATGAACTGATAAACCTGAATTAAACCATCAACAAATTAATTTATGTTAACGACTTATTACTGATGTTCTGAAATAGATGAAAGCTGAGCTCTTTAGCTAAAATGCTGTTAATAAGTATGCATTCCGCTAGTTTATCCACCATACAGTTAAAAAACTTCAAATAGCCATTCCCAAACACGTAAATAAGCGATATGGTTTAGATATATTATTTTAGCTAGTGCAGGAGATTACATATGGAATTAAATCAGTGGGTAGATGAATTATTTGAAGTGTTTGATGAAGATAAAGATGGCGTAATTAATCGCACTGAATTTGTTGAGTTGATTGATGTTTTATTACAAGACAAAGGCATTCGTATGTGCGAAACCATTTTCAATCGTTTCGATAAAAATCACAGTAACTCGATCTCTAAAGATGAGTTAAAAGATATGGTTATTGAATTAGCGCTTTAAGTAGTCTTAAAGGTTACACAAGTACTTCAAGGCTAAATTCTATTTTATAGCGATATTTTAGCCTGAGATATTTTACCCTTAAAGTTTAGATTTATATAAATCTCTTTCCTTGTTTTATTATTCGGCATACACTTGTACACCGAAAATATTAAAACGATTATCCATGCCTACAACAAAAGCTATTGCCCCAAAGCATACGCTAATCACTTCCTACAGTCGAAGTGAAGAAAAGCTCAATGCACTTAGCCATGCCTTTGGTTTATTGCTCAGCTTTTTAGCACTCTTTTTACTCTTAAATAAAAGTCCTAGTGATACCATTCGCCTTATTAGTTTTAGTGTATTTTCCGCTAGCGGAATATTACTTTTTTTAGCTTCAACGATTTACCACAGTCTAGAGGATGAAAAAGCAAAGAAGGTATTTAAGCTACTTGATCACTGTGCTATTTATTTATTGATTGCTGGTACATATACACCACTACTTGCCATCACCCTCGCAGGCCCTCTTGGCTACACACTACTAACTTTCATTTGGCTCTTTGCTACTGCAGGCATACTTTTCAAAATAAAGTTTGCAGATAAATACAAAAAAATATCACTGGCCACTTACCTCGGTATGGGTTTTATAGCACTAGGTATTTTAGGAGAGCTATATGAAGCTTTGCCTGAAGAAGCTATTTGGCTATTAGCGTTAGGCGGCTTAATTTATTGCCTAGGGGTATTTTTTTATGTTAAAAAAACGGTGCCCTACACCCATGCAATTTGGCATCTTTTTGTACTAGGTGGCGCTGCCTGTCATTTTTTGATGATTTATTGGTATGTTTAATATTCGCTAAGTCTCATAGAACAGATGTTTTAGCCTTTTTCCAAGTACCGATATAAAGTTATAAACTAGTGCATTCTCCCTAGAGCTAAGGAGATGATAATTAGTGACAAGTTTCGATCTCACTTTCACCCCATGATGAGGTTGCGCTTACCGCAACTATTGCCACTTTATGAATATTGTCAGTAGAAAATATTGGCTCATTTGTTTAGATTTGACTATTAGCTCGCTTGGAATTTCATCTGCCACTGCCCAACCCTACACGGGCAACCAAAATAGTTAGATTTATCTTGTTCAATTCTGATTAGCAATTTATTATCTTTATTCTAATAGTCAGTAAGTCGTGATAATTTTTGATGTCTAAACCGCAAATACTCGTTGTCGATGACAGCCCCGAAATTCGATTAAGCGCCGCATTCATTTTGGAAGATCAAGGGTTTACAGTACTTGAGGCCGAGAATCATCATTATGCTCAAACCACTCTGGCCGACAACAGCGTCGATTTAATTTTACTCGATATGAATTTTTCACTCGATACTACGTCGGGCGAAGAAGGCTTACGCTTCTTAACGTGGCTGAGTAAATCTAATTTTGTTATTCCTGTGATCGCTATGACAGGTTGGTCAAATGTCGATCTAGCCGTCAATGCAATGCGTTTAGGCGCTTGTGATTTTGTAGAAAAACCTTGGAACAACCAACGGTTGATTCAAATTATACAACAGCAGCTTAAGTTAGCCGGTCTGCAAGTACAAAATCAAAAACTGAAACAGCAACTAGAATCGGTTAACGAGCAAGACTTTACTTGGCGCTCCGCTGTCATGGAAAAATTATTACAACAAATAGATTCAGTAGCGGCAACTGACGCCAGCATCCTATTAACAGGTGATAACGGCACTGGAAAAAGTCATTTCGCGCAACGTATTCATCAAAGCTCTGCACGCGCCGCTGATACTTTCATCTCAGTGAATATGGGAGCTATTTCAGAGTCCCTATTTGAAAGTGAAATGTTTGGCCATAAAAAAGGCGCATTCACTGACGCAAAAGACAATCGTATTGGGCGTTTTGAATTGGCTAAACATGGCACCTTGTTTTTAGATGAAATTGCGAATATCCCTCAGTCTCAGCAAGCTAAACTACTACGGGTATTGGAGTCTGGCGAATATGAAGTATTAGGCTCAAGCCTTACTCAACATGCTGACAGTCGTATTATTAGCGCAACCAATGGCGATATTGCTCAATTAATAAGTGATGGGACCTTTAGAGAAGATCTTTATTTCCGTTTAAATACTATCGAACTTAGAGTGCCATCATTGAAGGAGAGGCAACAAGATATTGCCCCTTTAGCAAAGCATTTTCTTGCCTTGCATGGTAAAAAATACCAACGTGAAGAGTATACACTGACAACCAGTGCACTAAAAACTTTGGAAGCATACCATTGGCCCGGCAACGTGCGAGAGATGAGCCATTTGATGGAACGCGCCGTTTTGTTAGCCCAAAGCAGTAGCTTAGGGCCTGAAGATTTACATTTATCAAACCTGAAGCACAGCAACAGCCTACCAATGATGACCTTAGATGAAGCGGAACAAAAACTGATAGAGCAAGCATTAGCGCTTCATCATAATAATGTACCTAAAGCGGCGATAACATTGGGACTGACTAAGTCGTCTATGTATCGACGGTTAGAAAAATATGGTATCAAAGAATAGTATCGTTGAATGATGACTCACCAAGTGCCTTGCAAGCTGAAAGTAAATCGCCTAAAAATCACTAAAAAGAATCGCAAATTATGAAACTATTTGTCTTTAAGTCGTTAGAGCAGCTATTGAAAGTATGTTTCATTACCACCGGTGTTTTAGTGGCTAGTTTGTCGGCCGTAATCGGCTTATTGCAACATTGGTCTTTAACTAATATTGTCATAACAAGCTCAGGTGTAGCGATAACATGTTCGTTGTTATTTTCTTATGTCTATAAACGAACCCTCATTGCCTTTAAACGCGCCAGCATGCATCTTGAAGCGGTAAATAATGATGATTATTGCCAGTATGCCAAACCTGCTTTTAGTGAAGGTAAGGTTATTAGTTTTCATCAGGATCTCGAAAATTTAAGCGCTCACTTACAGCGTTCAAAATCACGCTATGATCAAAATATTTTTCTAGTCTATCGACTTATCGATCAACTCGACAGTCCCATTTTAGTCTTTGACCAACACCCCCAGCTAACTTATGCCAATGGCGCTTTTAATGAGTTATTTCCCCAGCCATGGCAAATATTCAGAAACGCTTCGCCTAGTCTCTTAGGACTTGAATTAGTCGATAATAAGTGGTGCTTTAAAGAGCAGCAAGGTGACAGTAAATGGGAAATTAGGCACAGCGAGTTCATCGAACAGGGACAATCGCACCAATTAATGGTTTTTGTAAATATTGAGTCTGCCCTGAGACAAAGTCAGCTTAGTGCATGGCAACAGCTTATTCGCGTATTAGGCCATGAGATCCACAATTCATTAACACCGGTATCAGCACTAGCTCAGGGCTTGAGTTTAAAGGCGAAAAGCGATAGAGAGAAGCAGGCATTAACGGTGATCACAGAGCGATGCCAGCACTTGCAAGATTTTGTCAGTCGCTATGCTTCTATTACCAAACCATTTCACTTAAATTACCAGAAGCTTGTCGTCGCTAATATCGCTAAGCGTATTAAAGGACTACTCAAAGATGTTCACTTAGAAGTAACTTTAAAAACAGAAAACTTATGGGCTGATCCTGCCTTTATTGAGCAAGTCTTAATTAATTTAATTAAAAATGCAGACGAAGCCTCCGAGCCTAATTCAACAATAAAGCTAATCTTTAGTGAGAGTGCTAATAGCTCACTCATTCAAATTATTGATAGCGGTCACGGTTTCGCTAATTTGAATAATCTGTTTGTTCCTTTATATTCAACCAAGCAAAATGGTCAGGGTATAGGACTGAGTTTTTGCCGTAATATAATAGAACATCACAAAGGCACTATTGAGCTGACTAACAATTCCAAGGCCAATAGTAATAGCACTGGTGTTACCGTCTCAATATCTCTGCCCCTAACTCCCTCTGCCAGATCTTAATTTCCTAAAACCCTTCATTTAATATTACCTCACCCCTGAATTTGTTCTTTGAATGGGGAGTATACCCGTCACCATTCAGGATGCAGGGTGCTTGAGCAACGTCGCTTCTTTGATGGGTAACGGGTATAAAGATTCTCTTAACTGATTCAGTTCAGTTCAGTTATGGGTCGAAATAGTTCACTAGCGGACCAATCGAATATATATACACACTAACAAACACCTAACAAATTGTATTTAAAAGAAATTACAATTTGGCACAAAATTAGCTACATGGTTAGTAAGTATATAATTAAGGTGTCTTCTAAATGGATGTAAAAAAAAGCAAAGCCAAACAACGCAAAGTAAATTCAAAGCCGATTATAGGTGGTTTGGCTATTTGTTTACTTGCCGTTATGACCTGGTATGTCAGCGCTAACGCAGGCGGTAAATCAGTTAAGCGTAACAACATGCTCTTTGGTACTGTCAAACAAGGCGACTTACAAGTAGAGATAGAAGGTTATGGTGCTTTACGGTCAGACAAACAAG
>Ga0209396_1005278_pt1 | contig 12268 bp, 8 predicted proteins | sample GOMGulsemesocosm_6_FD_184638 | JGI IMG/M metagenome (GOLD analysis project Ga0209396, IMG submission 184638) | Methane-oxidizing microbial communities from mesocosms in the Gulf of Mexico - GOM8C Gulf of Mexico (SPAdes) (version 2) | ecosystem: Environmental > Aquatic > Marine > Cold seeps...
AAGCAGGCACAATTAATGATCTAATTCGTATCAGCAAGTTATTACCAAAACTACAAATTCGTATGGCTAAACTCGGTACAAGTGCTGATCATGTCGGTAAGAGTATCAGCGCGATAACCATGGCGTTCACTATTCGCATTATTGAAATGTCCGAAAAAATATACGGCAGAGCACCTGTGTCCTATGCGTGGCTTGCTTGTGGTTCACAAGGACGACAAGAGCAACTTGCTCATTCTGACCAAGACAATGCTTTGATTATTTCTGATGATGTTAAACCTGACCATGAAGTTTGGTTTGAAAACTTGGCATCTTTTGTATGTGATGGCCTAGCCGCTTGTGGTTTTGTCTTGTGCCCAGGCGATATCATGGCAACCAACATTAAGTGGCGTCAACCACAAAAAATATGGCATAAATACTTTGAGCAATGGATAAATACACCTAGCCCACAAGCTTTATTAAATGGCTCAGTTTTTTTTGATTTAACCACAGTACATGGCGATGAAAGTTTACTTAACGATGTGCGTAGCAAGTTACTAAATAAGACTAAAGACAACAGCCTATTTCTCGCACACTTATCACGAAATGCTTTGATATTACGTCCTCCGGTAGGTTTCTTCCGCGATTTTGTTTTGATATCTGACGGTGAACATAAATCAAGCTTAGACATTAAACACAATGGTATTGCGCCGATTGTTGATTTGGCAAGAATTTATGCATTAGCAGAAGGAGTTTCGTCAGTAAATACTATTGAACGATTACAAAAATCTGCGGGCTCAGCTTCTATTTCTAAAGAGTCAGCGGCTAACTTAATCGATGCATATGAGTTCTTGGGGGTTTTGCGTTTAGAGCATCAAGCGAACTTATTGCAAGCAGGAAAAATGGCAAATAATTATTTGTCACCGAAAACACTGTCTAAGCTCGAACGTGAACACCTAAAAGACGCTTTTAAAGTGATAAAAGTGCTACAAGACAGCAGGCAGTCAACTTATTAAGGGTAAATATGATCAGCAATCAATCGTTGCTTTATTGGTTATTAGGTTATGAAGCACAGCGAAAGCGCGCTTGGCGGCAAGCACCAGCAGGGGCATTGAAAGATTTTTTGTCTGTGCCATTTCCTGCGCCTGATACGCCATTCTCTGACGTTGAGTTATTGTCTGTCGATTTTGAAACAACAGGCTTACATGCGATCAATGACAAACTGCTTAGTGTTGGTTTTATAGGCGTAAAACAGCATCAAATTTCAATCAAAACCAGTTATCACCAAATAATAAATACCAGAGATGATTTATCTGCTGATAATGTGGTTATTCATCAAATAACCGATCAACAGAAAAACCAAGGCGCGCCATTAAAAGAAGTGGTTGAAGCATTGCTCGAAGCTTTAGCAGGGAAGGTTATGGTCGTACATTTTGCACGTATCGAGCGTCAGTTTTTGCAACAAGCCTGTATAGAGCTTTACGGCCTAGCGCCACCCTTCCCGATGATCGACACGCTAATGGTAGCTAAACGTCAGCTAGATAAATATGATATCGCTTATGACCCGTCAACTTTAAGATTATCGGCTTTGCGACACAAAATGGGATTACCTAACCACTTTGCTCATAATGCACTTAATGATGCTATAGCAACCGCAGAATTATTAATGGCGCAAGTGAGTAACCTGCCTGAACAGAAAAGCTTACCGTTGAAAGCGTTACTCTTGTAATACATGGTTTATTTTATTTATACGGTGACAAACTATATGTTTATTTGATAACTGTATAATCAACGTTTGAGAATAAACTTTCTGTATATTTCGACTGCACCAACAAGCTGAGCATAACAATTATTTCAAATATTCAATAATAGTTATGCTTTATTGGGAGCAGGTGCTTTTGCATTTGCTTTGATTACTTCGATGTCTACTTTATCAAGCAGTAATAATACATCTGCGAGTTTTTTTCTGAGATCAGCTGATAATTTCGTCGGAAAATTAGCTTTTCTAGATACCGCAACAGATTCTCTGCGAATAACCGCATTCAATAAATTTTTAATAGAATCGGCGTTGGATAACGCTAATGGAGGAAGCGCTTTTTCTGACGCTTGATTGAATAAATTGTATGCTTCTTGTAATGCTTCTTTTGCTTGTTTTAATCTAGTCATATACTCACCTGTCTTATTATTGTTGAGGTCTACTGAATTTTCAAACACTTAAATTGAAACGTAACATCCATTATCTACAATAAATACATTTAAAATTTTGTCTAGTGTTATTGCGTTAGTTTTTTCTTCTGCGCTTATTAATTCCTTATAAGGCTGTTATTTTATAGATAAAAAAAATGAGCGTTTTAGCGCTCATTTTAAATGAATTGTGAGGTGCTATTGACCTACTATTTTTTCAGGAAAGTAAACTCTTTAGGTGGTGTAGCGCCCATTAAGTGTTTAACAAAGTAATCCCAACGTTTACGCATCATGTAAGGTTCACGAGCAAAGCCGTGGCCACGGTTTGGTAGCATTAGCATGTCGAAATCTTTATTCGCAGCAATTAACGCTTCAACTACGATCAAGGTATTATATGGAGGTACATTGGTATCGGTTGTACCATGAGCAATTAGTAATTTACCTTTTAAGCTGTCAACAGACAACTGGTTAGCCTGACTGTCGTAGTTACTGGTGCCATCTTCACTCTTAACTTCAACGCCATGGTATTTTTCACCCCATTCATCAGCATAGTTACGGTTGTCGTGATTACCTGCTTGCGATACTGCAACGCTGTAAAAATCAGGGAAAGTGAGTAAAGCACGAGTTGACGCGAACCCACCACCTGAGTGGCCCCAAATACCGACACGAGTAGCATCAATCCAATTGTGGCGTTTAGCGAGTTGTTGTATCGCCGAAACTTGATCAGGAATACCACTGTCGCCCATGTTACCGTAGTAAAATTCATGGAAGGTTTTTGAGCGTCCAGGTGTACCTAGCGCATCAATTTCAATAACAATAAAACCTAATTCAGCAATTGCCTGATTGTCGCCGCGAGAACTGCGGAAATGACGGCCACGAATACTGCCGACTTGTGGACCCGGGTATAAATAATTAACCACAGGGTAAGACTTACTCGCATCAAAATTCTTTGGTTTATACATTAAACCGTAAATATCATGTTCACCGTTACGGTCTTTAACAACAAACTCAACCGGTGCTTGCCAGCCAGAAGCTTTTAACTTGCTAATATCCATGTTTTCAACGGTAAGCTCTTTAGCACTGTTAATCGCGCGAACTGTGCTTATTTCAGCAGTGGTTGGTGTTGCAGAGCGGTCTAAAAAGTGTGTACCCGCTTTATTTAAAGTAATACGGTGATGTTTTTTCTCTGGAGTTAATAAAGTTAAATCAGAACCATCTTTATTGACGCTATACAAGTAATGATAATAAGGGTCACTACCTTCTTTACCGGCACCGGTAAAGATAAGTTTGCCTGTTGTGCTATCAACATGTAGTAATTCAATAACGGTCCAGTCACCTTTTGTTATTTGATGTTTTATTTTTCCTGTAGACAAATCAACAAGATATAAGTGTCCCCAGTTACTTCGCTGTGAAAACCAAATAGCTTCATTGCTTTTTTCTAAGTATTGCCAGCTGATACCCGCAACACCTGATTCAAAAAAGCTTTGCTGTGTTTCTGTCATCACAGTTTTTACTTTACCTGTTTTTGCATCAGCAATTTTCAATGTCGCTTTTTTATGGTCACGACTTGAAGAAACAAAAGCAAATGTTTTGCTGTCAGCTGCCCAGTCAATATCTAGCAACTCGCCACTGCGGCCCGCAACATGGTCAGTAATGGTTGAGCGATGTGCATCAGGTGCCATATCAAGAGGTGTTATTTTTTTGCTGTCAACATCTATAACCACACGGTGAATGGCAAAAATATGTTCGTCACCTGGTAGCGGGTATTTCCAAACGTCAATATTTGGATGCCCAACGGCAGTAGAAACTATGCCCATATCGCCAACTTTGCGGCCATCATGCTTAAAAGTCGTCAATTTTGTTGAATCTGGTGCCCAAGTTACAACGGGTGAATCACGACGTATCCAACCAGCATTATTGGTAGCATAGCCAAAATCTTTAACGCCATCTGTAGTTAATTGGCTTTCTTCATTGGAAGTTAAATCACGAAGCCACAAGTTATGGTCACGAATAAAAACTGCACGTTTACCGTTGGGCGATAAATTTTCATTACGCTTTTTACTGAATTTATCAAGCTGACATAAGTAGTTAGTTAGCTCACATTGGTAGCTTTTACCTTTAACTGATATTTTGATTTTGTTCGCAGATGAAAACGTAACTTGATAAAAAGGTAGTTTATCGTGGTTTACTTCACTTTCGGTGATACGAGCTAGCGAATCTGCTAATTTTTCATGGTCAAAAGCGAGTGATTTTTTATTATTTTTTATATCCACTTTAAAAAACTGATTGCCATTTTCAGTATGACTACGATAAACCAAAGTGCCATTTTTAGACCAAACAGGGTAATCAACCGTGCCCGTGACTAATTTACTGGTATGACTGGATAACTGTTGCTCAGCTCTTTTGTAGTCGTCAGTTGTAAGTTGATTCGCCGATAAAAGTGCTGGAGCGAGTACTGAAATAAGCGCAACACCTTTGGCGAAAACAAGAGATTTCCTCATCTAAATTTACCCTTTTTTTATTTTTAGTTGTTTATCCGGCGAACTTACGTATAACACCGATAATATTCTACTAAGCCTAACATTTTCATGTGTTCACTAGAATTATTATCGGTAAATAAGCGATTAAATACGATGAAATAATGGCTGTTCGCAGTAAAAAATATCTCCTATAGACTTAGGTCTAATTCCTAAATGTCCAATATCGTTTTAAGTTAGAAGCATAAAATAAAAATAAAATGATAAAAATGGCCGAAAGATCGTACCTGCAGTTTTCTGAGGCTAATAACAACATATGGGGATAGCAAAATGTTCAATAAGAAAAAATTATTATTAGCTACAGGGTTGGTCGTACTTGCTGGATCTGCAAGTGCAGCTTACGAAATTAAACTAGAAAATAACGATAGCATTACTTTCGGCGGTTACATAAAAGCAGATGCACGTTATATCAATGGCACTATTGCGGCAACTGATTACTGGTACGGTGGTGGAACTGCTTTAGATGAAAGCATTTCAAATTTTGGTATCGCGGTAAACGAATCGCGTATTAATACTAAGTATAAGCACGGTGATTTAACTGGCTTTATTGAAATGGACTTCTACGGCGACGCTGTAAAAGGTGGTGGTAATGAAATTATCTCAAATTCGTCTAATCCACGCATTAGACATGCATTTATCAAATATAAGGATTTATTAATTGGCGAAACATGGTCCACATTCGTTAACACTAGTGCATTGGCTGAAGCTGCTGATTTTGGTGGCCCACTAGTTGCCGCTGCATTTGTTCGTCAAGGCCAAGTTCGTTACACCATGGGCAATTTTCAAGTAGCCCTTGAAAATCCAGAATCTTATGGTGGTATTAGTGGCAACGATTCAATGCCTGACATTGTTGGTCGTTATAATTTTAAAGGAGATTGGGGGAACGTCGCTATTTCTGCTGTTGCCAAAAAGCTACAAACAACTGGTGGTAATGAAAAATCAGCGTTGGGCTACGGTATTTCAGGCCGTATAAATACATTTGGTAAAGATGACTTCCGCTTTCAATTTCATGGTGGTGAAGTTGGACGTTATGTTGGAGTTACTGCATCAAAAGATTTAATTGGCGAAGAGGTTGAAGAAACAACTTCAATCAGTGTTGCTTATCGTCATTTTTGGTCTGAAGGTTTACGAAGCACAGTTTTCTATGGAAATACTACAACAGATGTTGCCGATTATGACCGCACTCACTGGGGCGTAAACTTATTTAAAAATGTCACTAAACAATTATCGTTTGGTATTGAAGTGGGTAATTTTGAAATGGAAGATAAGAATGTTGACTCTGACTATCTTCAACTGTCAGCAAAATATGTTTTATAGGTAATATCTACAAACAAACAAGATTAAAGAAATTCATACGTTCTTGTGTAAGTTGACCTCCTGTTTTGAGGTTGTTTGGGGAAGCATTTGCTTCCCCTTTTTTATGTACAGGATGTACGGTATGTCGTTATGCCAAGGATGGCAAGGATGGCAAGGAACGACGAATATACAGGGTTCATCGAATATCTTTATTTCTTCAACTTAGCAAAGGCATCAGCAAAGGCGTTACCCATCGCAGCATTATCATTTTTCTTTGGCTGCTGCCTCGCACTGCGCTGATTATTGGGCTTAGTATTTTTAGCACTGTGGTTTTGTGAGCGGCTTTGAGGTTTGTTCGGCTGTTTATTATGATCAACTTTCGTCGTAATTGCTTCATCTAAACGCATGGTCAAACTAATGCGCTTTCTCGCGGGGTCAACTTCTACGACTTTTACTTTTACAATATCGCCGGCTTTAACTATTTCACGTGGGTCGCTGACAAATTTATCGGTTAGTGATGAAATATGAACTAAACCGTCCTGATGAACGCCTAAATCCACAAAAGCACCGAAGTTCGCGACGTTAGAAATAATGCCTTCTAATACCATGCCGACACTTAAATCGTTAATGGTATTCACCCCTTCTTTAAAATGTGCTGTTTTAAATTCAGGACGAGGATCGCGGCCGGGTTTTTCAAGTTCATTGACAATATCTTTAAGCGTTAACTCACCAATACTGTCAGTCGTTAATGCAGGGATATCAATATTATTAAGCTGGCTGCTATCACCCATTAAAGTGCCAATATTGCTATTGAGCTGAGCAATTATTTTTTCAACAACGGAATATGACTCTGGATGTACGGCTGAATTATCTAGTGGATTTTTTCCACCAGATATACGTAAAAAACCAGCGGCTTGCTCAAATGCTTTCGGCCCCAATCGCGCGACTTTCTTAAGTTCTTTTCGATCATTAAAACGACCATGTTCATCACGATATGTCACCACATTATCTGCCATAGTTTTATTTAAACCAGATACACGTGTTAATAAAGCTGCTGAAGCGCTGTTTAAGTCAACGCCAACATTATTCACACAGTCTTCAATAACATTGTCGAGGGTTTTGCTTAATTGGCTTTGGCTAACATCGTGCTGATATTGACCAACACCAATAGCTTTCGGGTCAATTTTTACCAACTCGGCAAGCGGATCTTGCAAACGACGGGCAATTGAAACAGCGCCACGTATGGAAACATCTAAATCAGGGAACTCTTTTGCGGCAAATTCAGATGCGGAATAAACCGAAGCACCTGCTTCGCTGACCATCATTTTTTGTGGTTTATTCATCTCTAAGGCCTGAATAACTTCACCAACAAGTTTGTCACTTTCACGTGAGCCCGTTCCATTTCCAATAGCGATTAATTCTACTTTATGTTGTTTACACAAATTAACTAAGGTTCGTAATGATTTGTCCCAATGATTTTGCGGAGCATGCGGAAATATTGTCGCAGTTTGCATAAGTTTACCGGTAACATCAACAATCGCTACTTTACAACCTGTGCGCATACCGGGATCTAAACCTAAAGTGGTTTTAGCGCCTGCCGGAGCGGCCATTAATAAATCACTTAAATTAGTCGCAAATACTTTAATTGCTTCGCTTTCTGCTTTATCACGTAAATTGCCTAATAATTCAGTTTCTAAACTCAAACTTAATTTTACTTTCCAAGCAGCACGGACAACTTTTGTTAAGAATACTGCGCCAGCTTGTCCTGTTAAGCGTAAATTGTAGTGCTCACAAATCAGTTGTTCAGCGCTTGAGTAGCTGTTGACGTCCTGACTGGGATCAACATTAATGTTGAGTTGTAACATGTTTTCATTACGGCCACGAAACATTGCTAAAGCACGATGCGACGGAACATTTCTCAGTAACTCTGAATGCTCAAAATAATCACGGTATTTAACACCTTCTTGCTGCTTTCCTTTAGCGACATTGCTCGATAAGTGAGCTTGCTTAAGTAAATGTTTACGTAATTTCTGTAATAAGTTCGCATCTTGTGCAAAGCGCTCAATCAAAATATAAGTTGCACCTTCAAGTACTGATTTTTCATCAGTAAATCCTGCTGCCTTATTAATAAAAGTTCTTGCTTCGATTTCAGGTGTTAGCGTCCAATTGTTATATAAATTGTTAGCCAAAGGCTCTAATCCAGCCTCAATAGCTATTTGTCCTTTAGTACGACGCTTTGGTTTAAAGGGTAAATATAGATCTTCTAAGCGGGTTTTATTGTCAGCTTGTGCGAGCTCTTTTTCTAAAGAAGGCGTTAATTTTCCCTGCTGAGAAATACTGGTAATAATGACTTTTCGACGGTCTTCAAGGTCGCGTAAATATTGTAAACGTTGATCGAGATGACGTAGGTGATTGTCGTCTAATCCTAGTGTCGCTTCTTTACGGTAACGGGCAATAAAAGGTACCGTTGCGCCGCCATCAAGCAAGCTAATTGCTGAGTCGATTTGAGAGGTTTTAACGTTAAGTTCTTTTGCGATGAGTTCAGCAATGGAAACCATTAATTGATGAGCCTTATTTATGAAGAAAATGTTTTAATAGCGCTATTTTGCCATTGTTCCTAACGCGCTTCAATTTGCTTGTTAATTTTTTGATGATTAAAATAAAAACAGCATTATAGATGAATGCTGTTTTTGTTTTTATTTGTAAGTAACAGGTTGTAACCTATTGTTATTTACTTAAATTGTGTTTATTTACTATCGTATTTTGCTGCTTGGTTCTTATTCGGTAACGATGCTTTAATAAATTGACGAATATCGTCGTTAGCCGCTTTCAAATCTTCATGGCGAAGATACATCATATGCCCACTGCGGTAGCCTTTAAATGACAATCTATCTTGCATTTTACCACTTTGATCTAATTGCCACATAGTGTATTTAGCATCAAAATAATTAGTTGCGCCATCGTAATATCCAGACTGGAACATTACGTTCAAATAAGGGTTTTGTGCCATGGCTAACCGCAAATTCTTACCGGTATTATTATTGCTACGATCCCAAGGGTGCACACTACCAAACATATTATATTTAATATCTGTTTTATAATTTAATTCTTCACGTAAGTAATGGTTAATCGCAGGCGTGAAGCTATGCAGCCAAGAGGTTAATTCTGCATTGTAGTCTGGACGCGAACCTGTAGCCTTTTCGTCGATGCCTAAATAACGAGAATCTAAACGACCAATAGTTTGTTCGCGATCACGTAGTAGCTCTTTCCAAAAATAAGAAGCACTAATATCTAAATTACTTCGCAATACTTCGGTCACAGAAAGCCCAGAATAAAATGATACTTTCTCTGCAATAGCTTGTTTTTCTTCGGGGCTAATAAAGCCACCTTTCGCTAACGCTGGCATATATTGTTCGATAGTGAACTTTTCTACTTCAGGTAAAATTGCGACTAAGTCTTTTTGTTGTAAATCATTGTTTAATGCCTTGTGGTACCAAGCCGCAGCGGTAAAGTAAGGTAAGCGATTCGCTGCTTTTACTGGGCCGTCACGTTTAATACCGATGTCGGTCGGAGAAACTAAAATTACGCCGTTTAAATACATCCATTGGCGAGATTGTAATTCTAGAGCTAGGCCTGATACACGCGTAGTACCATAGCTTTCACCAATTAAATATTTCGGTGAACGCCATAACTCGTTTCTGGTCACAAAGGTATTTACCCAATCGGCTAAGTACTTTACGTCAGCATTAACGCCAAAAAACATTGATTTTTGCTTGTCTCTTGATGGCATTTTTCCGTCTTTATCAGGCAATACTCTCGAATAGCCCGTATTCACAGGGTTAACAAAAACAATATCAGCCACATCTAAAATAGAGTAATCGTTAGTTTTTACTCCGTAGGGTTGTAAAGGATATCCTTCGTTATCAACATTCAATACCCGAGGGCCAGTATAAGCAACGTGCATCCAAACCGAAGCAGAGCCTGGGCCACCATTAAATGAAATCAATAATGGGCGTGAACTTTTATTCTTTACATCGCTACGTTTATAATAAGTATAAAACAAGCTGGCAGTTGGGTTACCTTCGCTGTCCCATACCGGCTGTGTGCCGGTTGTTGCGGTATAATTGAATTTTTTACCATTCACTTTTGTACTATGTTTAGTCGTCGTTTTTTCGTCGATAGGTAATGTTCGTTCGTTATCTGCATTTGACAGTGGCGAAAATACTAATAATAAGGTAAATACTGTGACCAAATGGTGTGCTTTCATTTTTAATGTCCTGCGTATTAATTTTTATGGGAAATAATAGTGACACTGTAAAACAGAAAGGCGCTTGGCGCTGAAATAATAGTTAAAATAACAAATTTCAGCGATAAACTCCTGTTGTAACTAGTTTGTTATGCAGGCAAGTCAAAATAAATAACAATGAGCTGTCGTCCTTCAATGGATAAATTATTTGCTTGTGGATTCGATAGTTTCAATAAATGTCCTGAAGCTATCGTTTGTGGTGGTAGGTGTGAATCACGTAATATATATTCACCTGATAAACTATAAACAAAGCATAAATCTGCGCTGTTTATTTCAACGCTTTGTGATTTATTGTAAGTTTCAACTTTCACTAGGCATTTTTCTTGATGACTAATAATATTGAAGTCAGTAATTGCGCCTGCGTGTAAATTTCCTACTGTACGACAAGCACCATCGAAATTGGCGACTTCAAGTAAGTTATTAAGTTTGTCTATTTTATTATCATCATGTTGTAAACTAATGCCATTACCCTCAATGAGCACTAAATTGCGTTGGTAACCTGAAAAGTCTGAAAAAACTCCGTCTTCAACAACACTTGCCATACTTAATCGCCAAGTAAAGTCATCTAACGTGCCGCCGTCATTGATGGCTAATTCAATAGTTTCACCTTTACCGTTTTTCCAAGGGATAGTTTTAAAGCTTTCGGGCGAAAATACAGTGTTCATTATGGTTTTCCTTGTTGATTTTTAACGCGGTTTTATACCTTTATATAATGGCCGCAATCATAGTAGATCAGTTTGTATAAGCATAGACTTTGTTGATTATTACTGTTTAGATTTTTCCTCGATGAGCCTTTTTTGTACAATAAACTATACTTAATTCTTCTTTATAATTAAGTTGCGATAAGGGTGATTTATGTCTAATGAAAATAGTTGGGCACTGTCGATGCATCAAATAGAATGCTGTAATTGTAGTCATGGTTGTGGATGTCAATTCGGTGGTTTTCCTGACTCTTCAGATGGAAGTTGTGAAGCTTTGTTAGGTTTTTCGATTATTAAAGGTCACCTTGACGAACTTGATTTATCAGGGCTAAAAATGGTTTTTGCTGCTATGTGGCCAAAAGCAATTCATGAGGGCAATGGTAAAGGTGCGTTATTTATTGACCGTTCAGCTACCAGTGAACAAGTAACAGCGCTTGCGACTATTATGTCGGGTCAAGCGGGTGGTATGCCCGTTGAAGCTATTGCAGCTACATTTACCGAGTTTGACGGCCCGATAATTACAGATATTCAGATGAATACTGATGAAAAACGAGCGTCATTCTCGATCAAAGATGTTGTTGAGGTACAGCAAATCCCGCTAGTAAATCCTGTTACGGGCGAAGAACAAGAGGTACATATTACTTTCCCTAACGGTGGTTTTATGTGGGACGACGGAAATATTGGTAATTCATCTTTGATGTCTATATCGCATGGTAATATCAATTTTAACCATGCAGGAAAATTCTCAGCGAAAGCTATCTCAAATTGGGGTAATTAGTCCTGTGTTATCAAGTAAAGCTTTTGATGTTCAGTTAAGTCGAGTTTTTATTATTTTATCGATTTCATTACTTGTTTTTTTAAGCTGGTATTACATGTTCTTTGAAATGACTATGAACATGAAAGCAATCGGCTTATGGAATGAAGACGACTTGCTTTCATTATTTATAATGTGGGCAATTATGATGGCAGGTATGATGTTGCCCTCTGCTACTCCGGTCATCTTATTAGTGGATAAACTCAATCATCAGCGAAAATTGAGACAAAAGCTTTATACGCATTCGTTTTACTTTGTTATGGGCTACTTGCTAGCGTGGATACTTTATAGTGCATTAATTACGTTGGTTCAGTGGGGGTTACACACCGTTTCCTTACTCTCTCCTATGATGATCAGTAGTAACGATATTTTCAGTGGTTTATTGCTAATTATCGCTGGTCTTTATCAATGGAGCCCACTGAAACAAAAATGCTTGCAGTTATGTCGTACGCCT
>Ga0209396_1005280_pt1 | contig 12263 bp, 11 predicted proteins | sample GOMGulsemesocosm_6_FD_184638 | JGI IMG/M metagenome (GOLD analysis project Ga0209396, IMG submission 184638) | Methane-oxidizing microbial communities from mesocosms in the Gulf of Mexico - GOM8C Gulf of Mexico (SPAdes) (version 2) | ecosystem: Environmental > Aquatic > Marine > Cold seeps...
TATTTAATTTCATCTCTATTTAATTTCATGACTTAGTTTAGTTTTTTGTCTTATCAGACAAACAAGGTGGCTTTTTTAGCTTTTATTGCACTGCAAGATGATGATTTCTGTCGAGCCTGATAAATAAAATATTACCGTTAAATCCATCAAAATGTCCCTTTAGGGACATGGGGGGGAGTGAAAGTCCTGTGCTAATTTAGATTTAAATCAAAAATAAAAAGGTAGAAGATTTATGAAACATTCTAAATTAAGTAAGACTTTGGGTATGTTAGCCATAGCCGCCTCATCCTTAGTTGTGACATCAAGTGTCGTCGCAGCTGATAGTTATCCGAATCGTCCTGTGAAATTTATTGTGCCTTGGCCTCCTGGTGATCTAGAAGATGTTTTAACGCGTGTTATTGCTGAAGAAATGAGCAAGGAAACAGGTGTGCCGGCTACTGTGATTAATAAGCCTGGCGGAGGAGGAGTGTTAGGTGCTGCAGAAGTCGCGAGATCACGTACAGATGGTTCTGTGATCGGTTCATTTGTCGTCGACCTTCTAACGACGAGTGTCATGTCAGGAAATGCACCTTATGACAGGAATGATTTTGAACCTGTTGGCATCTTCTTAGATTACCCTTTTGTATTAGCTGTTAGCGCAGATGCGCCTTATAGCACGTTAGAAGAGTTGGCAGATTATTCTCAAAAAAATAACGTTTCGTTAGCACATTTTGGCTATCAAAATTTACCGACAGCATTGACCTTCAAGGCAGCAGAACAACTTAATATCAAGTTCTCATCTGACGCGGCATTTGATTCCAATGATTGCTCCACATTGGCCAATGGTGATGCGGATGTGATCAATACGACAACACAGCAGATCTTACCTTGTATTCATTCAAAACAGGTCAAACTGTTAACCTCTTTTACCCATGATAGATTGTCAATTGCCCCAGAAGTACCCACGTTATTTGAAAAGACAGGTATCTCACAAACCCCATGGAATGGCTTGTTTGTAAAAACAGGTACATCAGAAAAAATTAAAGAGACTATTGCTCGAATTTCTGAGAAAGCGCTACAAAGCCCTAAAGTGGTTGAGTTGATTGAAAACACAGGTGCTGTGGTTTATTGGACGGGTTATGAAGATGCCCAAAAATTGGTTGAACTTGATTATGACAACTCAAAACAACTGATTAAGTACATGAATAAATAAACCCTTTAATAATATTTAGGGAGTAGATGATGAATAGGTTGTTATCAAATATGTCAAATAATGAATATATGTTTACCGGTCTACAGCAAGTTGATGTGATCAATCCTGCGACTAAAGAAGCGATTGCTAGTGTGACATTAAGTGAGGCTGAGCATGTTGACCAAGCGGTACAAAAGGCACATGAAGCGTTTGTTAAATGGTCTGGTTTTACACAAGCTGAACGTGGTCAATGCTTACATAGATTGGCAGATGCGATTGAAGTTGCACAGACTGAATTAGCCGAAATAATAGTTTGTGAACAAGGTAAGCCTTTGCCATTAGCCATGATGGAAGTGGGTGGCGCAATCGGTTGGACCCGCTATCATGCTGAGTTAGAAATTCCAGTCGAGGTGTTAGAAGATAGCGCTCAAAGGCGAGTTGAAGTACAGCGTCAACCGGTTGGTGTTGTTGCGTCAATCACACCTTGGAACTGGCCTTTGATGATCGCCTGTTGGCATATTATGCCAGCGTTAAAAGCCGGTAATAGTGTGGTCATTAAACCCTCAACCTTTACTCCTTTAAGTACCCTTAAACTGGTAGAGATTATTAACCAAGCCCTTCCAGCAAAAGGGGTTGTTAGTTTAGTTTTGGGCGAAAAAGAAGTCGGCGAAGCACTGTTACAGCATAAATCAGTTAACAAGGTGGTATTCACCGGCTCTACACCCGTGGGCAAACGCATAGCCAGCTTAGTGGCACCTGATCTGAAAAAAGTCACCTTAGAGCTTGGTGGTAATGATGCTGCTATCGTCTTAAAAGGGGCCAATATTAGCAAAATTGCGGAACCAATTTTTAATACAGCCTTTATTAATATGGGCCAAACCTGTGCGGCACTAAAACGCTTGTATGTACATAGAAGCCAGTATGATGCGTTATCTTCGGCTTTGATTGAACTTGCCTTGAGCCAAACTGTGGGTGATGGCATGGCTGACGGTGTGAGTTTTGGCCCAGTTCAAAATGCAGCGCAATTTAATAAAGTCTCTGAATTAATTGATGAGGCTAAAGCGTCTGGCGCTGAAGTCGTGAGTGCAGACTTACCGACTCATTTAAATGGATACTTCATTGCTCCAACGATTGTAAAAGGCGCAACGGCTTCAATGCGTGTTGTCTCTGAAGAGCAGTTTGGCCCAGTATTACCCATTATTGTTTATGACGAACTGGATGAGGCGATTGAGCAGTCGACCAATACAGATTTTGCCTTAGGTGGTTCTGTATGGGGTGAAGCTGGTGAGGATATGGATTACGTAGTGAACCGCTTAGATAGCGGCACAGTGTGGATTAATAATCATGCTGAAGTATTGCCTCATGTTCCTTTTGGTGGCAATAAAAGTTCAGGTTATGGGGTTGAATTTGGCCTTGAAGGATTGTTAGAAAATACTGTGCGAAAAGTGGTTAATCTAGCAAAAGTTTAAGCTATTAAAAAAGGAAAACGTTAGTTTTCCTTTTTTTTATGGAGTATCTGATGAATAAAAATTTTAATACGATTCTTTATTCTTCCGACTTAAATCGGGGAAGTCGAGATGTCTTTAAATTAGCGGTTAAACAGGCGATACAAAACCAATCGACCATCTTTTTTTTACATGTATTTGAACCCTTTATTCGAGATGATGGGGAAAGATCTAGCCAGTTTCGAGTGAAAAACGCCCATAAAAAACATCTCGATTCAGTCACTAAGGATATGAAAGCCTTATTAAATAAACGTATTTATGACTTTATGCTGGAAGAGTTGGATGGTGATGAGATTGCTATCGAAGCCATTGAAGTATTGGTTGAGTTTGGTGAAGCGAGTCAAACGATTATCGAAATGTCTAAACAGCATAATATAGATTTAATTGTAATGGGGGACCGTCGTGTTAATGCCTTATCTCGCATGTTTTTGGGGTCGACAGCACAAAAAGTAATTCATAGGTCAAAAGTACCTGTTTTGATTGTGCCTATCTCAAACCAACTTAAAAATAAGAAAGAGAGTTCGAGCAATGGCACCTACTGATAAAAAATCTGATTACTTATTTATCTATATCTTTGTGATTACTCTGATATTGATATTAATTTATCCGACTCAGACAAAAGAAATGACATCTAGTCGGGGTTGGTTTACTCAACCCTATGTAGCGCCCTTATTTGGTTTATCTATCTTAGGTATTTTTTCTTTCATCAAATCAGTGCTCTATATTAAAAACACCCATGACTTATCTGATTTTTCATTTGATGTCCTGATGACAGCGTTATCGAACTACCGTGTCATGATTATTACCTCGGGTTTATTCTTTATTTATGTCTCAAGCATTTCTTTGCTTGGTTTTTTCTTTTCGACTCTTATTTTTGTCCACCTCTTATTGTGGTTATCACGACTGTTAAGCCCTTTTTGGTCCCTTTGGGCCTTCTTAACTGTGATTGGTGTTGTACTCATCTTCCGTGTGGGAGTGAATATTTGGTTTCCAGACGTTGCCCTTTATGAAGCCTTTTTTGAAGGTGAACTTTTGTGGTTCATGAATAAATATTTTTAGGTTAAGAGACGCTTATGGAATTTCTCACATTAGGTATCAATGAAGTTTTTAGTAATGGCGTCATTTTTGCTGTTATTTTAGGTGCCTTAATTGGTGTCACCATTGGTTCTATTCCTGGGTTGGAGCCTGCGGGAGTCATGGCGATTCTGTTGCCATTGACCTTTTCTATGGAGCCCTTGTTTGGCGTGACTTTATTATTAGGGGTATATGGTGGTGCTTGGTATGGGGGGGCGATTCCCGCCATATTAATGAATACGCCAGGTACGCCTGTCGCTGTTCTAACTACCTATGATGGTCACCCAATGGCGAAAAAAGGGCAGGGCAAAAAAGCCCTTTCTATTGCCTATACCTCATCGTTTTTTGGTGGCATCGTCAGTGTTTTATCCCTCGTCTTTTTTGCCCCAATATTGTCGCAAGTGGCGACTCTTTTTGGCAGCGCAGAGTTTGCTATGTTAGCGCTATTGGGCATGGTCTTTGTGGTATTGGCCCATAATAAGTATGTGCTTGAAGCGGCAGCCATGATTGGGCTAGGTATCTTTTTAGGGACAGTGGGAATAGATCGTTCTTACAGCTCTCAAGTCTATACATTTGGGCAAGAGTGGCTACTCGGTGGTGTGCCTTTAGTTCCCGCGGTTATAGGGTTATTTGCTATGTCGCAGGCCTATATTCTGTTATCGACCAAGGGACATGATGCTTCTACCACCAAACTAGAAGAAGGTGCCTTTTTTGAAGGTTTCTTTATCTTAATGCGTAATAAAGTGACCGCAGTACGCTCTGCTTTTTTAGGGGTGGTGATGGGGCTTTTACCTGGGGTTGGGGAATTTGGTTCTCAGTTTTTCTCCTATACGCTAGCGCAGAAATTTTCTAAAAAACCCGAAGAGTTTGGGCATGGGGCTGAGGCTGGATTGATTGCATCGGAAACCTCCAATAATGCAGTGACGGCTTCTGTGTTAATTCCGTTATTGGCATTTGGTATTCCTGCGGATGCCTTAATGGCCATGTTACTGTCTGTTTTTATGGTTCATAACTATATTCCAGGGCCTCGCCTTTTTGCGGAACACCCTGAGTTTATCTCGGGTCTCTATGTTTCGCTGTTTGTGATGAATGTGTTTGTTTTCTTCTATTTAAGTCTGGCCACTAAGTTCATTGTTAATATCACCCGTATTCGCGGGCGATTTATCGGTGCCTTTATTTTGGTGTTAGGTTTTCTTGGGGCCTATAGCCAAAATTACCAATTTAGTGATGCGCTTATTGCGCTCTTCTTTTCTGTGATTGGTTACATAATGAAGCGTAATAATATCCCAGCGGTACCGATTATTTTGGGGCTAGTATTAGGTCCGGTATTCTTAACGCGTATGAGGCAGGCTTTGGGCGTGTCAGGTGGGGACTTTATGGTTTTTATCGAGAGACCCATTAGTTTGACCTTGTTTAGTGTCACTATATTGGCCATTGTTATTTTTGCCTATGGCCGTTTTAAATCACTCGCTAAGCATTGATGAGGCGTGCAGGTTAACCACCGCCTTTATTATGATGACGCCAATCGCTACCTTGTTACCTGAATTTCAAATTCAGAGTCTGAGTCTTATTGATTCACTACTGCCAATAACAGACGCCGTTTTTTTTCTCGTGGAAAAGAACGAGCGTCATAACAGTGTTGTGAGTCATAAGGGGAAATACGATATTGAGTGCCAGTACTGTCGTGATTATAAGCAGTTTGATCCACTGAACCTGAGCAAGTTTAAAGATACTAAGGTGAAGTTAGCCACACTGGATTCACAGATTAAGGCGCACTTTTTAAAGCAAAGCCTTTATTTTCAAGATTTCATGGTGCCGAATAATCATAGATATGTGCTTGATATTTTTTTACGGTTAGAAGGCGAAATCGTAGCCGTAATCAGCCTATTAAGGGAACAAGCTTTAGCAGATTTTAGTTCGCAGGAAATAGCCCTATTAAGCAAACTACAGCCTTTTTTAGAATTCTCCTTGGGAACTCTTTATTTACCGGCTCGGGATGCAAAAAAGCAGCGCCTGAAATCTAAATTTGGCTTAACCCAAAGAGAATTTGATGTATTAGACCTGCTATCACAAGGAATGCAAAACAAGCATATTGCCGCCGAGCTAGGTCTAAGCCTAGCGACGGTCAAAACCCATTTAATTCATATTTTTCGTAAGTGTGCTGTTCGTTCACGTAGTCAGTTAATAGCACTTGCATAACCCGCCTTAATATTTCTCTTGAAACATGACAGGTCTCAACCTTTTGGTTGATGCCCAAGCTTGCCAACTAACTAGATACTTATGCTCTAACGATTAAAAAATAGAAGATAAGTTTATGCAAAAAAATACCACTAATGAGTTAGTCGCTCGTCGCTTTAAGGTAATGGGGCAACATAGCCCTATTTTTTATGAACAACCTTTGCACCTGATTCGTGGGGAAGGTGTCTGGCTTTATGACAAGCAAGGTCGTCAATATCTAGATGTGTACAACAATGTGCCCCATGTGGGTCATTGTCACCCTCATGTGGTTGAGGCTTTGTACAAACAAGCGAGTCAGCTAAACATTCATAGCCGTTATCTAAATGATAATGTGGTGACCTACCTTGAACGTTTAACCGCTACCTTTGATAAGTCATTATCCATGGCCATGCTGACCTGTACTGGTAGTGAAGCAAATGAATTAGCCTTGCGCATGGCGCGTTATGCAACGGGTGCACAAGGGGTAATAGTGACTGATTTTGCCTACCATGGTAATACCGAATCTGTGGCTGAAATCGGCACGGGTTTTATGCCAGAAGCCAAGCGCACCAAGCGAGTGAAAGCCTTTTCAATCCCTGATAGTTATCGTGGTTTAGCAGGAGTAGAGCATGAGGATCTAGCCGAGGCCTATGGGGCTCAAGTACAACAAGCGATTGATGAATTTGAAGAGCAGGGTATTAAGGTTGCGGCTATATTAGTCTGCCCCGATTTTGCCAATGAAGGCTTATTGACTGTGCCTAAAGGCTTCTTAGAAAAAGCTGTCGCTAAGGTAAGAAAAGCGGGCGGTTTGTTTATTGCTGATGAGGTGCAGGCCGGTTTTGCGCGTACGGGCAAACATATGTGGGCGCATCAAGCTTATGATGTGATACCTGATATTGTGACTCTGGGTAAACCTATGGGTAATGGGCACCCATTGGCTGGCGTTGTGGCAAGACCTGATTTGGTGGAGAGCTTTAGTGCGCAGGCTATGTATTTTAATACCTTCTCAAGTACCCCTGTTTCCAGTGCAGTCGGCATGGCTGTATTGGATGTATTAACCAATGAGAATCTTCAAGAGAATGCTGTCTCTACAGAGCGTTATGTTCTTAATGGTCTAAAACGCTTACAGGGTAAATTTGACCTTATTGGCGACGTGAGGAGCTTAGGGATGTTTTTTGCGTTGGAGTTAGTGCTTGACCAAAAAACCAAGCAGCCAGCGATTTACCAAGCCAAGCGTCTTATTAATATTATGCGTGAGAAAGGCGTGTTAATAAGTACCATAGGCGTCAACGATTCTATTTTAAAACTGCGTCCTCCCATGCCTTTTAATGAAGCCCATGCAGACCTTTTATTAGACACTTTGGCAGCATCTTTTGAGCAACTAAATCGGGAGGGGCACTGATGCAGAACTTCTATCAATTAGATCAAGATGAGCAGGCAGAAAGACTGCAATCCTTAGCTTTGCATGCTTTAGGTTATTGGGGCTTAGAAGAGGCAGATTTACGCTTAATTAAATATCGTGAAAATGCCGTTTATGAGGTCAATACCAAGGATAATAGACGTTATGCTTTGCGTATTCACAGGCCGGGTTATCACTCTGATGGGGCATTAAGGAGTGAGCTTCTTTGGCTTACTGCGCTAGCAGACGCGGGTATTCTAGCGCCAGAGATTATTCCTGACCTAAGCGGTGCATTATTTGTTTTAGTCAACATTGAGGGTGTGCCAGAAGCGAGACAAATCGATTTATTTCACTGGGTAGATGGGCAACAAATAGGTTCAGTGGAAGAGGGTCTTAAACAGAATGCAGAGCAAGTAGAAAGTATATTTTTTGCCCTAGGAGAAACGGCAGCAAAGTTGCACAATCAAGCAAGTCGCTGGGCCTTACCAGAAGGGTTTGAGCGTCATGCCTGGGATCTTGAGGGCCTACTCGGTGAGCAACCTTTTTGGGGCCGTTTTTGGGAACTCTCCTTATTAAGCTCAGCCCAAAAAAGCCTGTTAATAAGACTGCGAGAGGTGCTTTATAACGATCTTTCTAAAGTGGCAAAAACAGCGCAAAACTACAGTTTAATTCATGCGGACTTGGTACCTGAAAATGTATTAAATGATGGTGAAAAAATGAGAGTTATTGATTTCGATGATTCTGGATTTGGTTGGCATATGTTTGAACTAGCGACGGCATTATACTTTATTCGAGAAAAAGATATTTATACTCAAGCTAAGGCTGCATTAATCCGTGGTTATCGACAGAATCGTCAACTCAGTGATGAGGATGAAGCCCAATTAGAACTTTTTCTTACGGCAAGGGGGCTGACTTATCTGGGTTGGATTCGAACTCGACAGGAAACCGATACAGCGAAAAATATGGCACCTGAATTGATTAAATTGGCCTGTCAGCAAGCTGAACGTTATTTGAATCGAGTAGACATAAGTTAATATGTGACTAAATAGAATGCCTTCTCATCATGATTCACCTTTGCGCTTTCATGATGAGAAGGTGATATTTAGCTTTCCAATAGTGTCATTAGAGCGCCTTTAAACTGATCTAACTTTTCCTCATTAAAGTTGGCAAACACCTTGTCTTGCTGTTGTTGTGCCAATGCCCAAAGCTGGTCCGCTTGTTTTAAGCCCTTTTCAGTCAGCTTTATGAAGTCCTCTAATTGACGAATAAAGCCTTTTTCAACCAAGCCTTCAAGGGCGTTCGTGACATCAAGGGGTGGCATGGCAACGGCCCCTTCTAATTGTTGCAAGGGTAAACTAGGAGCCTCAGCAATAATCATCAGAATACGGGCTTCACTGATATTTAAACCAGTCGACTCTTGGATAGGTTGATAACTGTGTTGATAACGGCGAACCACCTGGGTCATTAAATAAAAGAGGTTAGACTCTAATTTTTGTGGCTGGTGGCTGAATATGTCCGCTGAGTTCATGACTTTGTTGGGTGCAGGAAAAGGGACAGCGCCAGCATAACTACCTTGGCTATAGAGTAGTGGGGCTCGGTTTGACGTATTAAATGCCACAACTTTACCTAGCATGATCCAATGATCACCCCCATCAAGCATTTGATATCGTTCACATTCAAATTGGGCGCAGCAGTTTTCTAATAAGGGCGCCTCACCCTGTCCAAATGTATGAGGAATAGAGGCAAACTTATCATCACTGGGGCGAGCAAAGTTGTTTGATAGATCAATCTGGTCAGCTGCTAGAATATTAACGGCAAAGTGGCTTGAGTTTTCAAAGGTGTTCACACTACTTGAGCTCTTTGCAATGCTCCATAAAATTAATGGTGGGTCTAAAGAAACCGAGTTAAAGCTGTTGGCTGTGACACCGGCGAGTTCTCCTGTGGGTGTTTTTGCTGTTACCACGGTAACGCCGGTGGCAAAGTTGCCGAGAGCGTTACGAAACGACTTAGTATCAAAGGCTGAGTCAGACATAATCAATACCTATTATTAGAATGTTATAAATGTGTTGTTAGTGCTTGTTTGCTTTAAAGCAGTGATGGGTCTGGCTCAAGCCCCATGATTTCGCGTCCTAAGATTTGTGCGCAAACATCATAATCGGTATAAGCATGAGCACCTGTCATATGACAATCACGGAACAGTCTTTGTGCTTCCTTATCATCGAACCAGTTATTACCGCCAATGGCTTCAAATAAACGATCCACAGCCTGAATACACATTTTTACCGCATAAGCCTGATTGGTGCGCCAGTGAGTAAGCGTTTCTTTACTTGGGTATTTATGCTCAATTGCATGTTGTTTATGCTCTTGCCAAGTGGCTTGCATAAAGGCTTTTGCAGCGCTGACTTGATGATGAGATTCGGCGAGGCGCATTAACGCAGGTGTTGCTGCTCCGACTTTCGCTCCTGTATAAGCTCTTACTCTTGTTTTGGTGACATCACGAAACACTTCAACCATACGCTCTGCGACGCCTAAACTCATAGCGGCAAAGCCGGATGCGAAATAAGGGCGATAAGGCGCGAAATAAATCTCAGAATCAGGGTAAAGACCAAAGCCCTTAGAACGACCTTCCATCATATCTTTTGCTTTTTCAATTCTGTGCTCAGGCACAAAGGCGTCTTTAATTTGTAAGGTTTTAGTACCGCTGCCTTTCATGGCCATAGCATGCCAATCATCATCAATTTGATAATCACTGGCGGGAATAACGGCAAAACAATAATCTTTAGTGCCTTCTTTGTTATCACGTAAAAAGCCAACAATGGCCCACTGCGCATGATCGCAACCACTACTCCAGCGCATGTCACCATTAAATAAAATACCGCCATCCACTTCTTTTGATTTACCAAAAGGCGCGATGCTGCTGCAGGCCGTTGCATCGGGATCTTCTGCCCATACGTCTTCTTGTAACTGCTTTGAAAACATCGCCATTTGATGGTTGTGAGTACACAACAAGCTAAAGGCCCATGCGGTACTGCAACAAGCGCCAGCCAAGGCTGAAATGCACTCGGTAAATTCGGGCAATGAAATTTCAAAACCACCATACACTTTGGGTAAAAACGCTTTATGCAGGCCTATGCTTTTTAATAGACTGATATTTTCTTCAGGAACGCAGCGCAACTCTTCTGCTTTTGAAGCATTGTTCGCGATAAGAGGCAGTATGCCTTTAAGGTCTTCTAATAGAGGGTTATAAATTTGCATAGATGACACCTTTTTTGTTATTTGAATGATCTTCATTGATTGAAGACATGGTTCAATTATCAAAAAAAAGGCGTCTAGTTTGAATGCAGTTTTCTGAGGAAAACGGGTACTTTTCTGTTTTAACTTTTTCTATAAAACCACGTTTTTTGGGCTGACCTTGAAAGATAGCAAGCAAGACAAGCCACAAACAGACATGATGATGGCCATAGCGGCAGGACTTGAATCAAAAAATAAACCCACCAAATAACTGGCAACCGCTCCCAAGCCAAATTGCAGCGCAACCGCTAGGCCTGCAGCTGCACCTGCTTGTTTGGAAAATAAATTGAGTAGGTTTGCCGTAGAGTTTGCGGCAATGACACCTGTGACACTGATATATAAGAAGGTAAAAAGTACCATAATACTTAATTGATCAAAGAGCATATAGCTGATTAATATAGCGAGTCCACTCAAGCCACTTAAATGACAGGCATAACTTAATAGGGTGAGTGATGAGGTTTTTCCCACGCTTTTTGCATTTGCCAATGTCATTAAAAAGATGCCCGCAATATTCAGACTGAATAACCAAGCATAAGCTTGAGCGGACGTTTCATAATATTGAATATAGACGAATGAAGAGCCTGTAATATAGGCAAACATGCCACTAAATGAAAAGGCGTTACAGAGTATCAAGCAGGTCGCTGTTGGGTTCTTAAGAATAAGAAGGTAGCCTTTAAAAGCCAATTTGAAGCTAGGTGCTTGGTCCGGCATTTGTCTTGATTCTCTAATTTTAAAATGTACCAAGAATAAGCACATTAATGCTAAAAGCATGAGTAGTATAAAGATGATTCGCCAACCTAAAAATAAAATGAGATAACCGCCTAACAAAGGTGCGATAAGGGTAGCGACCATGGTGACTAGGTGCATTAAAGACAGAATTTTAGCCGTATCTTTAGCTTCAAAAATATCTCTGACTATCGCTCGCGCGAGAACTGAAGCCGCTCCACCGCCAAGGGCTTGAATAAAGCGCCATATTAATAACTGATCAATATCTTGAGCCATAGCACAGCCAAAACTTGCCACAAAATAAAGGGATATACCGATTAATAAAGGGGGTTTTCTTCCGTATTTATCCGACAGTGGGCCGTATAACAGCATGCCGATAAATAAGCCTAATAAAAAGACGGTAATACTTTTTTGAACGTCCGATTCAATGGCAGACAAGTTATCCGCTATCAGGGGAAAACTGGGCAGGTACATGTCAATGGACAAGGGGCCAAAGGCCACAAGGCTAGCCAGTAATATAATAAGGTTTCGAGGCGAAAGTGTCATAAAGGAGACCGTCTATTAGATGCATTTGTTATTAAAGTCTTCATAGGTCTGGTGATTCTTTGAAAAGAAGGTTTGTGAATATTTAATAAGCGGATCGTGTGAAAAGAAGTCTAGGAAGAAGGGGGACTCCATAGAGAATGTAAGGCGGTTATCGCCACTTGGGCACATTGTTTATCCTCTTCTTCCGTGGCACCAGATATACCAATAGCACCTATCATCTGATTTTTGTGGCGTAATGGGAAACCGCCGCCAAGAGTTGTGAAATGAGGCTGAAAAGATAGAGCATTCAAGGTGTTTGGCTTATGGGCAAGTTTCTCTTTCCAGTGATGGCTGG
>Ga0209396_1005281_pt1 | contig 12262 bp, 11 predicted proteins | sample GOMGulsemesocosm_6_FD_184638 | JGI IMG/M metagenome (GOLD analysis project Ga0209396, IMG submission 184638) | Methane-oxidizing microbial communities from mesocosms in the Gulf of Mexico - GOM8C Gulf of Mexico (SPAdes) (version 2) | ecosystem: Environmental > Aquatic > Marine > Cold seeps...
CGTCTGAAGCAAATCGAAGACATGGGCTACGGTGATCTGCCAGTATGTATGGCTAAAACACAGTACAGCTTCTCTACAGACATGAACCTGCGCGGTGCACCAATCGGTCACACTGTAGCAATTCGTGAAGTACGTCTGTCAGCAGGTGCTGGCTTCGTAGTTGTTGTATGTGGTGACATCATGACCATGCCTGGTCTGCCACGTGTTCCAGCTGCTAACTCTATCCACGTAGATGACGAAGGCCTTATCCAAGGCTTGTTCTAGTCACGTATTAGAGTAAGAAATAGTGGGGGTTGCCGAGAAATTGGCAGCCCCCATTTTTTTGTCTGGGACTTGTGTGGGCTCAGGGACTACTCTGACCAGCCTTCTTTGCCGAGCAGCGGTACAAAACGCACATCGGCCAAATCTTCGGTTATAAACTCTGTCTCCGATAGCCTGATGACACGAATCAGTTTCTGAAAACGTTGATCGCAGCCGACGGGAATGACTAAGCGCCCGCCAATTTTAAGTTGTGATTTGAGCGATTCGGGAACCTCCGGGCCACCAGCAGTGACAACGATTCCATCGTAGGGTGCATGTTCCGGCCATCCCTGTGTGCCATCAGTGTGCAACACTTCAATATTTTTATAGCCCAACTCGGCAAGTAACTCCGCCGATTTTTTGGCCAGCAGGCCAATGCGTTCTACGGTGTACACTTCACCCACTATTTCAGCCAACACCGCAGCGCTGTAACCGGAACCGGTGCCTATTTCAAGCACACGCTCGCCACCCTCCAGTGCCAAGGCCTCGGTCATCAATGCCACGATATAGGGTTGAGAGATGGTCTGCTCTTCGTCTATTGGCAACGGGCCGTCATGATAAGCAAACTTACGTAGGTGTTTTGGCAGGAATTTTTCGCGAGGTACTTTTTGCATCGCAGCCAGCGTGTGCTTGCATGACACACCACGAGCGCTAATCTGGTATTTCACCATCTCTTCACGCTGTTTCGTTTCAGCTGAATGAGACATAACAACTCCGGCTTATTTTAAAGGGCTTAAAAAACCATACCCTCTTCTCCTCTCGGACAAAAGCCGTACTGTTAAGTGCAGATTCCTTTGATAATCACTGAATCAACGGATAGCTCAATACCCTCAAACGATGACATGCCCTCATCATATTGAGTGGATTCAACAGTAGTAAACCCCGCTTCCGTCATTGCTGTTTCCATGGCTTCAATAGTTCGTATGTTGAAACCGTATTGGGTAAACGGGATTGCATTAAGCGTTTCCGGCGAACGTACACTAAACACGGCGCGGCCATTGGGTTGAAGCCATTGTTTGATATGGGCGAAGAATGCAGGCAGATCATCAATAAAATACAACACATTGACCGCCAACAGGCCGTCTATTGACTCTTCTTCTACCTCGGCTTCACTGAAGTCACAGCACAGCACGTCTACATCAAGGCAGACTTGCTGTTGTAAATTAACCTTTGTCAGTCGAGCCATATCGGTTGATTGATCTATACCGAGATAGTGACCCTGTGAACCAATGGCATGGATGATGGGAAGTGATAGCATGCCATTGCCGGGACCGATTTCGACAATACTTTCCCCCTGTTTCGGCGCAAGGTGCTCAATAGTCTTTTCAGTAATGAAGTCATTTAACGAATTCATCTTTTCGCCGGTAGCTATGCCGTTTTCACCTTCGGGGCATGACAGTTGGCTGGCGATTTCTTTTAGGGTGGGTTCATCCATGTATTTTAAAGCCTGCCTTTAAAATAAATAATTCGGCAACCATGTCACCAATGACGGCCAAATTGCCAGTAACGCTAACATGGCAATCTGAATAGCAATAAACGGCATCACACCTCTATAGATTTGCGAGGTGGAGATGGAGTCCGGTGCCACGCCGCGCAGGTAAAACAGCGCAAAACCGAAGGGTGGGGTGAGGAAGGAGGTTTGCAGGTTAATCGCGATCATTATACCTAGCCAGATTGGGTCAAGACCCATGCTGAGCAGGATGGGCGCGACGATAGGCACCACCACAAAGGTGATTTCGATAAAGTCGAGGAAGAAGCCGAGCAGGAACATCACCAGCATCACCAGAATGACCGCGCCAACTACGCCGCCGGGCAATTCACTGAGAAACTCTCGAACCAGATCATCGCCGCCAAAACCGCGGAACACCAGTGAGAAGATCGCGGCGCCAATCAGGATCATAAACACCATGCTGCTGATGCGAGTGGTGTCGCGCATCACGTCGCGTAGCATTTGTAGCTTCAAGCTGCGTTTGCACAGCGCCAGCACAATGGCGCCCATCGCGCCGACAGAAGCCGCCTCCGTGGGCGTAGCTTTGCCGGTAAGGATTGAGCCGAGTACCAGGCCTATTAAAATCAGCGGTGGCAAGAGCGCGAGGCAAAGCTGCATAATCGAGGGGCGAGTTCCGCCTTCGACATGATGAGAGGGAGCAGAACTCGGCTTAAAGAAAGCGATAGCCATGATGTAAATGATATAGGCGGCTACCAGCAGCAGGCCGGGAATCAGTGCGCCAAGAAACAGATCACCGACAGAAACCGTTTCCGGTGAGAAAATGCCCTGATCCAGCTGCGCCTGCTGATAGGCTGAGGACATCACATCGCCCAGCAATACCAATACGATAGACGGCGGGATGATTTGCCCCAGTGTGCCTGCGGCGCAGATAGTGCCGGTGGCGAGTTCGGGGCTGTAACCGCGTTTCAGCATGGTGGGTAGAGACAACAGGCCCATTGTTACGACCGTGGCGCCAACGATGCCGGTGCTGGCGGCCATCAACATGCCAACCAATGTTACGGAAATACCGAGCCCACCACGCAATGAGCCGAACAAAGAGGCCATGCTATCGAGCAGGTTGTCCGCGATGCGGGCTTTTTCCAACATCACACCCATAAATACAAATAACGGTACGGCGACCAATACTTCGTTGGTCATGATGCCGAAAATGCGGTTTGGTACCGCTTCCAGGAAGACCGGATCAAAACTACCGGCAGCAGTGCCGATTAAAGCAAACAGCAGGCCCGCGCCAGCCAGAGAGAAGGCAACGGGGAAGCCAGCCAGCAGAATGACAATGGCAGCGAGAAACAGCAACAGGGCCATCATAGTGAGGCCTCAGTGTCGGTTGTTTCCGGTTCAATGCGGCCAGAGATCACCAGCAGGCTATACAGCAAATTAGACAGGCCTTGCAGAATGAGCAGCACAGGCATCACAAGAAGCAGGGTTTTTAAAAGGAATACTGCATCGATACCGCCCGATTCACGGGAGCCTTCAAAGTAGGACCAGGAGCTGGCCACGTATTGCCAGGAAATCCAAAATAGGAAAATACAGGTGGGAATCAGCAGTAACAGCGTGCCGAGACCGTTAACCCAGGCTTTGCCCTTGGCTGACAGCGGGCGGTAGAAAATGTCCACGCGTACGTGGCCGTCCTTTTGCAGAGTCCATGCCGCACCCATCAGGAAAATCAGACTGTGCATGTAGAGCAATGATTCTTGTAATGCCACCGAGCCGATATTGAATAAATAACGCATGATGACAATCAGGCAGGTGGTGAGTACCAGAGTCAGCGCGGCCCATGACACGCAATGGCCGACGGTGCGAATGAAACAATTGTTCAGCTGGATTAGTCGCTGTAGTGGTGTGTTGGATTGGGTCATTAAAGTTTTGGGTGTCTTAAGTCGAGAGTGATTGCTTATGACGGGCAATTATAAGTTCCGGCCTACTAATATAAAAGTGAAATGCTTCCGTCCGGTTGCCGGTGGTACTATAAAAGCCCGGTTTTAGTTTGTTTTGGTGAAGATAATGATGAATTACGTGCTTTACGATAGCCCGGTGGACACGCTATTGCTGCTGGCGGACACGCGCGGTCTGATGGAGGTTCGGTTTGTGGGCACTAAGGGTGATGCGTTAGCGCAAATTGACGACAGCTGGAACGAAGGCGGTGACCTGTTAGCCGATTGCGTTAAGCAGCTTGATGCCTATTTTGCGGGAGAGTTGACCGAGTTTGATTTGCCGTTGGTGTACAGCGGCACGGACTTTCAGCAGCAGGTGATGCACGCCTTGCGAGATATCCCCTTTGGTGAAACCTGCTCCTACGGTGAGCTGGCGAAAAAGCTTGGGCGTAATGGCGCCGCACGGGCAGTGGGCTCAGCCAACCGGCGTAATCCCTTGCCGATTATTGTGCCCTGTCATCGCGTGATTGGCGCTAATGGCGATTTAACCGGTTTTGCCGGTGGCCTGGACATTAAACGGAAATTACTCACTATCGAAGGTGCCAATGTAACCCTATGAACAAAGTAGATGTCGTAAAACGCGGCTATTGGATTTTTGATCTGGATGGCACATTGACTATCCCCGCCCATGATTTTGCAGCTATGAAACGGGAGCTGGGTTTTCCGCTGGATTGCGATATTCTCAGCCATCTGGCAACGTTGCCGCCGGAACAGGAGCGGGCCAAACGTTTGCAGCTTGATCACATTGAAGATGAAATTGCCCGTCGTGCACAGCTGGCGCATGGCGCGGATGATTTGCTGAAAACGCTCAGTGAGCAGGGTGTTGCGATGGGCATTCTGACCCGTAACTCCAGGGACAATGCGCTGATTACGCTCGGTGCTATTGGGCTGCTGGATTATTTCGACCATGTCTGTGTGTTGGGGCGCGAAGAGTCGTTGCCTAAGCCTGATCCGCAGGGCATTCATCATTTGCTCAATCACTGGGGTGCTGAGCCGAATAATGCGGTGATGGTGGGTGATTATCTCTATGACATGCTGACGGCCAGAGCGGCGGGTGTGGGCTCGGTGCACATCGATACGGGTGGTGACTTCGCTTGGCCTGAGCATACCGATTTAGGTGTCACCAGTCTGGCAGCGCTGCGCGAGCATTACGCGTTTTAATGCTATGAACTGGCGACGATTGACACTTTTTGGCCTGCTGCCGCTGACCTTGCTGCTTTGTGGCGTGTGGTTTTTTGCATCTCAGTTGGGTGTTAATCCCGCGTTTCCGCAGATCTTTTCTCAAAACGCTTCCGCGACCTTGAGGTATTTGAAGGTGCCGGAAGGCTTTCATCTGTCGATTTTTGCACGCAATCTGAATACACCGCGTATGCTGCGGGTGATTTCCCCGGGTGTATTGGTGTCTCTGCCCCATGAGGGGAAAATACTGTTGTTGCGTGATGAGGATGAGGACGGCAGCGCCGATAGTCGGGAAGTGATGCTGGAAGGGCTAAATAAGCCACATGGTATTGAGGTGGATGGTGGCTGGCTCTATGTGGCTGAGACGGATGCGGTGGGTCGAGTTGAATTTAATGCGTCCGAAGGTGTGGTGACGGGTAACTATCAACGTATTTTGAATGGCCTGCCTAGCGGTAAGGGGCATTGGACGCGGACTGTAAAAATGAGCCCGGCTGGCTGGTTGTATGTGACAGTGGGTTCGTCCTGCAATGTATGTATTGAAGAGGCACTGGAACGCGCGGCGATGCTGCGCATGCGCCCCGACGGTACAGAAAAGCAGCTTTATGCCACCGGGCTGCGCAACAGTGTCGATTTTGACTGGTCGCCCATTGATAGTGAGCTTTATGCAACTGACAACGGCCGTGACTGGCTGGGTGATGATTTCCCGCCCGATGAGTTAAACCGTATTGTGGCGGGCGGTTTCTACGGCTGGCCCTATGCTCATGGCGATAAAATCCCTGATCCTGATTTTGGTGACGGACAGCAAGCATTGATCGAAAGCTCCATAGCCCCGGCTTTTGAATTTCGCGCCCACAATGCGCCGTTGGGAATTACCTTTCTTGATGCGCAGGTTTCCGATTATCAGCATGCGGCTTTGGTGGCGTTACACGGTTCCTGGAATCGTTCCAGCAAGGATGGTTATAAGGTGGTGTCCCTGCACTGGGGTGAAGAAGGGAATATTGAGGCGCGTGATTTTATGACGGGGTTTTTGCAGGGCGATGAGGTTTTAGGTCGCCCCGTGTCGATAGCTGAAGATGATGGGGATGGTTCGATTTATATCTCCGATGACTATGCGGGGGTGATCTACCGAGTGACGTCTTCACGTTGAAATTTTTGGCTAAATACAGCACATGAATAGTGAGTATGTCTTTGTCAATCAAACTTAAATCACATAAAGCATCCCATTTTTGGACTATTCATGTAGAATAGGCGGTCGAAAATTTCCCATGTCTTGGCTTCTAGCCTCAGACAAAAGTTAACCTCCCTACGAGAATAGGAGCTTTAAATGTTTAGTTCTCCAGATAAAATCGCTGATTTTGATCCAGAATTGGCTGCAGCAATTGCTAAAGAAGACATTCGTCAAGAAGAGCACATTGAGCTGATCGCTTCAGAAAACTACACTAGCCGTCGTGTTATGGAAGCTCAAGGTAGCGGCCTGACTAACAAATACGCTGAAGGTTACCCTGGCAAGCGTTACTACGGTGGTTGTGAGTACGTTGATATTGCTGAGCAACTGGCAATCGATCGTGTTAAGCAACTGTTTGGAGCTGACTACGTAAACGTACAGCCTCACTCTGGTTCACAAGCTAACGCTGCTGTGTACATGGCGCTGCTTAAGCCACATGACACTGTATTGGGCATGAGCTTGTCTGACGGTGGTCACCTGACTCACGGTTCACACGTGAACTTCTCAGGTAAAATCTACAACGCTATCCAGTACGGTCTGAACGAAGAAACAGGTCAAATCGATTACGATCAAGTTGAAGCTTTGGCGCTTGAGCACAAGCCTAAAATGATCCTGGCGGGTTTCTCTGCTTACTCACAAATCGTTGATTGGCAGCGTTTCCGCGACATCGCGGACAAAGTTGGTGCATACCTGTTCGTAGATATGGCACACGTTGCCGGTCTGGTTGCAGCGGGTCTGTACCCGAACCCAGTAGGTATTGCTGATGTTGTTACTACTACAACTCACAAAACTCTGCGTGGCCCACGTGGTGGTTTGATCATGTGTAAAGCGAATGCTGATCTGGAGAAGAAATTCAACAGCGCTGTATTCCCTGGCCAACAAGGCGGACCTTTGATGCACGTTATCGCTGCTAAAGCGGTTGCATTCAAAGAAGCACTGGATCCTTCTTTCAAAGAATACCAGTCTCAAGTTATTAAAAATGCTAAAGCTATGGCTGGCGTTTTCCTTGAGCGTGGTTACAGCATCGTTTCTGGCGGTACTGAAAACCACCTGATGCTGGTTGATCTGATCGCTAAAGGTGTAACGGGTAAAGATGCTGACGCAGCCCTGGGCCGTGCTCACATCACTGTTAACAAAAACTCAGTGCCTAAAGATCCACAGTCTCCATTCGTAACTTCTGGTCTGCGTGTAGGTACTCCTGCAATCACGACTCGTGGTTTCAAAGAAGCTGAGACTATTGAGCTGACTAACTGGATGTGTGATGTTGTTGATAACATCAACGACGAATCAGTAATCGACCGTGTACGTGGTCAGGTTTCTGAATTGTGCGCACGTTTCCCTGTTTACAGCTAAGTTTTGCTGTAAATAGTTAGCACAAGCTAGATTAAAGCCGGCGCCCTCATAAAGAGGAGCGCCGGTTTTTTTTGTCTGTTGAAAAGCGCTCTGCGTGGTGGGGTTGTTGTGCTGCTTTAAAAAATCGGACTTCTCCCGCTGGTAGAGATGACATCGAGTGTTTTAGCTTTTCGTCATTCCGAACGACTGCCCCAGGGCACCCTCTCTTGTGACCAGCCCAGCTGCTCTCTCTGGCTACGCCATTCACCTTGTACGTCACAATTCACCTTGTCTGAGCAATCTTTCTTTAACTCGGGTGCTTTAGCCTTTTGCTTTACGGTCAGCAAATCTATACTCAGCAAAACCTTTTTTTAATACTGGAGCCCCGGCATGGAAACCATTACTGAAATCATTGGCCAGATTAATGGTGTTGTATGGGGGCCGGTGATGCTGGTGCTGATTCTTGGCACTGGTTTTTTCCTTTCGATAGGTCTGAAGCTGATGCCGGTGTTAAAACTGGGTTACGGTTTTCGCATGTTATGGCAGGGCCGGCATGGCTCAGGTGAGGGGCAGATTAGCCCCTTTAATGCCCTAATGACCGCCATGTCAGCGACGATTGGCACAGGTAATATTGCTGGCGTAGCAACGGCGATTTTTCTGGGCGGCCCCGGCGCATTGTTCTGGATGTGGTGTACGGCGCTGGTGGGCATGGCCACAAAATATGCCGAAGCGGTGCTGGCTGTGCACTATCGTGAGGTGGACGAAAAGGGTCAATATGTCGGTGGCCCGATGTATTACATCAAAAATGGCCTGTCGAAAAACTGGTTATGGTTGGGCTCCGCCTTTGCCATTTTTGGCATGTTGGCCGGTTTTGGTATTGGTAACACCGTGCAGTCCAACTCGGTTGCGGCGGTGCTGGAGGGTACCTTTGATATTCCGGTGATCGCGACCGCCATTGTGCTGGCTGTTCTATCAGCGGCAGTCATTCTTGGTGGCATTGAGCGTATTGCCAGTGTGGCAGGCAAACTGGTGCCTTTTATGGCCATTGCTTACATTGGCGCCGGCCTGGTGGTGTTGCTGCTTAATGTCACTGAAATTCCAGCGGCGATAGCGTTGGTGATTGATAGCGCCTTTACCGGTCATGCGGCAACCGGTGGTTTTGCTGGTGCTGCGGTGTGGGCGGCTATTCGTTTTGGTGTCGCACGTGGTATTTTCTCAAACGAGGCGGGTCTGGGTAGTGCGCCTATTGCCCATGCGGCAGCTCAGACCGATGATCCGGTGCGTCAAGGGGTGATCGGTATGTTGGGTACCTTTATTGATACCCTGTGCGTGTGCAGCATTACCGGGCTGGTGATTCTGGTTACCGGTGCCTGGACCGGCGGTGAAACAGGCGCAGCGCTGACGGCAGCGGCCTTTGCCAGTTCGCTCGGCTGGGGGCAGGAAATCGTCAGTATTGCTTTGGCGGTGTTTGCCTTTACCACGATTCTTGGTTGGAGCGTGTACGGGGAAAAATGTGTCGAGTATCTGTTCGGCATAAAGTCGATTTTGCCTTTCCGCTTTGCCTGGATCTGTGCAGTGTTTCTTGGCGCGATGGCGGAGTTGGACTTTGTGTGGCTGTTGGCCGATACGCTCAATGCCTTGATGGCGCTACCGAACCTGCTAGCCTTACTGCTGTTAAGTCCGGTGGTGTTTAAGCTGACCAAGGATTATTTTTCTAAGTAGGGTTTGAAAGGCGGAAGGTTAGATTTCTCAGCCGTTCGCGTGCTCCTGCGCTCACGGCATGTGTGCTTCCTGCACATCGCCGAAGGGTCGAAATGACATTGGTTTTTTAAAGTGACCGTGTCATCTCGCTTGTGCCCTTTGGGTAAACGAAGAGAGAGATCTTATTTTAGTTGGATCAACTAAGCTGACAGCTTAGCCTGAATAGCGTCCAGAATTTCAGCAGGTGATTTACCGTTACAATCAAAACGGATATCTGAGTACTTGTTGTACAACGCGCAACGTTCTTCAAATAGCTCTTCAAAACTTTGATCAGGACGACGGGCAATGCCGCGGGTATCAAAGTTATGGATACGTCTTCTTAGCTCATCCAATGTTACATCCAGAAAGATAATGGTGCCCTGCTCTTTCAAATGTCGCATGCCTGCATCGCTATAAACGGCGCTGCCTCCAGTGGAAATCACTTTACCGCTGGCATCGGTTTTTAACAGTACGGTTTCTTCAATTTCACGCAGCTTCATGTAGCCTTCAGAATCCATAATATCCTGCAGGGTACGGCCTTCGTGTACTTGAATTGACACGTCAGTATCAAGGAAATCGAGTCCCAGCTCCTTAGCCAGCATGACGCCTAGAGTGCTTTTACCCGCGCCGGGCATACCGACAAGAATGACGCCGTTGTTTTGATTCATGCGATGTCCTGAATTTTGTTGTTTATGTCAGACTGGTTGCCACAAATTCAACAAGACGTTTCATGGCCTCGTTCGGATCTTTATGGTCGTAAATTAGGCTGATGCCGACAGTACCCAGCTTTGGGTATTTTTCTGAAGGCTTAATAATCTTCAGATTGTCCGGTACGGTACTTTTTGCCAGTACCGTAACTCCAAGTCCCTCTTCAATCGCCGCCTGAATGCCTGCCAGATCAGGGATGGTATAAACCACCCGATAGGCCTGATCAATTTTACGCAGGCTTTGTATGGCGCGGTGGCGATAAATACAGCCTTCCTGAGCAACAATAAGAGGAATTGTATCCTTCTCATGGGCATGTTGATCGGGGCTGCTAACCCACACTAACTCATCGGCTTTTACCTGGCCGCGATGTTTATTCGAGGGATTGTCGTGTAAAGCCAGAATTAAATCAAATTGATTCGCGCGCTCTTCCGATAACAGGCTTTTACTGAGGTCGCAGGTGACCTCCAGCGTGACATTTGGATAGGCTTTGGCGAAGCGTCCAACGATCTTAGGCAGCAGTGTGGTGGCAAACTCACTGGGGATGCCAAAGCGGACGCGACCGCTCAATGTCGGTTTTAGAAACGTGTTAAAGGCTTCGTCGTTCAGGGAAAGAATATTGCTGGCATATTTGAATAGCGTTTCGCCCTGTTGGGTCAGCTTAAGGCCCTGTGAGTTACGACTGAATAGATGCGTATTGGTCATCTCTTCGAGGCGTTTGATCTGTAAACTAATAGCGGGCTGTGAGCGACCCAGTAGTTCGCCTGCCTGAGTAAAGCCGCCCAGTTCAGCAACAGTAACAAAGGAGCGCAGCACGTCCATGGGAAGGTTTTTCATGTGATCTATGACGTTCCTGGTCATTAGTTATAAAAATAAACGATCGCGAATTATTAGTTATGCTAATAAATTTCGCAAGCAAAAATAATGCACTCTATTTGGTTTGCCACCGTATCCGAATGGAGTATCGTATCGGAATCTTAGTGTGTTTTTTGATAGGAATTCAGGGCTAATATGGCAATCAGTGTATTTGATATTTTTAAAATCGGTATTGGTCCATCCAGTTCGCATACGGTCGGGCCGATGCGTGCTGCTTTAACGTTTGTCGAAGAATTAGAGCGCGAAGACCTGTTATCGAAAACGGTCAGTGTTAAGTCCGAATTGTTTGGTTCGCTGGGTGCCACAGGTACCGGGCATGGTTCAACCAAGGCAGTTATTTTGGGCCTTGAGGGCGAGGTTCCGGAAGAAATTGATACCGCTGTGATTCCCGGCATTATTGAGCGTGTTCGTGAGACAAAACAGCTGAATCTAAACGGTAAGAAAACGGTCGAGTTTATTGAAAAACGCGACTTGATTATGCATAAACGTAAAAGCCTACCCTATCATTCTAATGGCATGAAATTTACGGCCTTTGGCGAAGCCGAAGCCGAGATCAAGGTTAGTATTTATTATTCCGTGGGTGGCGGTTTTGTTGTTGATGAAAGTGCTACCACCGAGGAAGGGCCAATTGTTGCGGATGAAACTGAGCTAAAGTACCCCTTCACCACGGGTGATGAACTGCTGAAACTTTGTCAAACAACCGGTCTATCTATTAGTGATATCATGCTTGAAAATGAGAAAGTTTGGCGCGATGAAGCAGAGATCCGAGCCGAAATTCTTAAAATCTGGCAGGTTATGAAGGACTGCGTTGATCGCGGCTGCAAGGCTGAAGGCATTTTGCCTGGCGGCCTTAAGGTAAAACGACGCGCGGCAGATTTACTTTGTGAATTAAGCAAACCTTCGAAAATTGAGAATGATCCGTTAAGTCCAATCCCGATGGATTGGGTCACGCTTTACGCCTTGGCAGTGAATGAAGAAAATGCGGGCGGCGGACGCGTGGTGACGGCCCCGACCAATGGCGCAGCGGGTATTATCCCTGCGGTTTTGCACTACCACCTTAATTTTCGTAACGGTAAAGAGGCAGATGTCGTGCCCTTTATGTTGACCGCAGCAGCCATAGGCATTTTATATAAAGAAAATGCCTCTATCAGTGGCGCGGAAGTGGGCTGTCAGGGCGAAGTAGGCTCGGCTTGTTCGATGGCGGCGGGTGCTTTGGCAGAAGTGCTAGGTGGCACACCGGAACAGGTGGAAAACGCTGCAGAGATCGGTATGGAACATAACCTTGGCTTGACCTGCGATCCTGTAGGCGGCTTGGTTCAGGTGCCCTGTATCGAACGTAATGCGATGGCTTCTGTGAAGGCGATCGCTGCAGCACGGATGGCGCTGCGTGGCGATGGCACACATTATGTGTCGCTGGATAAGGTCATTAAAACCATGCGCGACACCGGCAAGGACATGAAGGAT
>Ga0209396_1005285_pt1 | contig 12261 bp, 10 predicted proteins | sample GOMGulsemesocosm_6_FD_184638 | JGI IMG/M metagenome (GOLD analysis project Ga0209396, IMG submission 184638) | Methane-oxidizing microbial communities from mesocosms in the Gulf of Mexico - GOM8C Gulf of Mexico (SPAdes) (version 2) | ecosystem: Environmental > Aquatic > Marine > Cold seeps...
TGTATGACAACAGAACACAAAACAACAAACACTTTAACTTGTAAGACAACTTAACATTTGTATAATCGTATTAGAGCCTAAAGGACAGCAGTGACTTTACTATCCTGGCACACTGGAATTTTATTCAGCGCAAGACCATTACACGCGGCTGAATGAATCTTCTGCCGCTGTAGGGCATAGCAAGGTGTTGCCTAGCAGCGTAACAGTGACATAGCGACTACGCTGCTAATTTTCTAGTATGAAATACAATTGAGACAAACGCTATCGACTTGCTCTTTTCTATATAGCTCTATGTGTTAAAAAATTAAACGCCAAAATTAAAGAACCCTGTCAACTACATAAATTTATTAAGGTGAACAACATGTCAAAAATTCTACTTACGGGGGCTGCAGGTGGAGTCGGCCAAGTAATGCGAAAGACCCTAAATGGCTGGAGAGAAACTCTGAGGGTTTCTGATATTGCCGATCTGGGTGAAGCAGGTGAAGGTGAGGAAGTCGTGCAGTGCGATTTATCTAATATGGCCGCTGTTATGGATCTCGTAGAGGGTGTCGATGAAATCATCCACTTAGGTGGTATTTCAATCGAGGCGGGGTTTGATGACATTTTAAACGCCAATATTGTCGGTGTTTACAATATTTATGAGGCCGCCAGACAAAAAGGCGTTAAACGCGTACTTTTTGCCAGTTCCAACCACGCAATTGGCTTCCACGACAGAGAGAACCGTCTCGATGCGGACTCTGCTATGCGTCCCGACAGCATTTACGGCGTATCTAAATGCTACGGCGAGATGATGGCGAGGTACTACTATGACAAATTCAAGATAGAATCGGCGTGTGTGCGTATCGGCTCAACCTTTGCAAAGCCTATCGATCGCCGCATGATGGATACTTGGTTTAGCTACGACGATTTAACATCAATGATCAAGCGTATCTTTGAAGTAGACCGCTTAGGTTATGCCGTCATTTACGGTATGTCAGACAACCGCTGTACATGGTGGGATAACAGTAAAGTGTCTTATATTGGTTGGGAGCCAAAAGACAGCTCAAAAGTCTTTGCTGATGAACCTTATATCCGTGACGAAGTGGTTGATCCTTTCGAGGAGAGAATCCAGTACCAAGGTGGCCGTTTCGCCACTGCTGGACACTTTGAATACGACTAAGCTTTCACAGATACCCAGCGTAAGCGTTGGGTATCTTGCTCGTTACGCCTATCCATACCACTCCATTTATCCTCCAGCTACTTTCCATCTTTTGCCATTCATCATTAGCAAGGAATACCACAGTCCCTGTCACAGTTTTTGCAACCCGCTTCAACACATTCAAGTATCGCTTTGTTTTTCTCTATCCTGTGATGCCTTCATATTATGTCTTTTATGTAACAAGCAGCGTCTTGAGATTAGTGTCTATTACATTATCCCAATACAAAATGATCTGCAGCTGCATTTTAAGCTAAGGTCTATTGCCTACCGGTAAAACTCATCCATCAAGGTGCATATGCAGCGCTCAGAGCTGGAGTTCCTCTAACATACATACTATCCTGAGCTACTGTCTTTTTCTGCAGATAAGCATGCAATTCATTGATCTACTACCAAGCTTTAACAGTAGTTTTGGTCGTGATACGAACTTAGCTGCCAATACAGGATGTTTAACATGAGTTACAACTTTCGTGAATTACACAAACCGGGCAAAGCCTTTGTACTGGCTAATGCTTGGGATATAGGCTCAGCTAGAATGTATGCCGCACTGGGCGCACAGGCGATTGGCACTTCTTCAGCGGCCTATGCTTTCACCCTTGGTCGCCCCGATATGGGCACTATCACTCGTGATGAAATGTTGGCGCACGCACAACAGATAGTGGCGGCCACCAAACTGCCTGTTTCAGGAGATTTTGAAAATGGCTTTGGCGATGATCCAGATACCGTCGCACAAACAGTTAAATTGGCCGCTGAAGTGGGCCTTGCCGGTATTTCGATCGAAGATAGCCAACTACCCAGTGCCAACGTTTATCACTTTGAATTGGCGGTAGAACGCATAAAAGCTGCCGCTTCAGCTGCGCGTGCATTATCAGCTGATTTTGTCTTAGTGGCCAGAGCAGATGGCTTTATGAACGAGGTATACGATTTAGCTGAAGCGATAAAACGTATCCAAGCTTTTGAAAAAGTCGGTGCAGATTGTGTCTATATCCCCTGCCTGCCTGACTTGGAAGCTGTTAAAAGAGTTTGTCAGTGCGTATCTATCCCGGTCAATGTACTCGCAGTCGGCGCCATGACCAAACACAGTACACAGCAGTTGTCTGCTGCGGGTGTCGCAAGAATCTCGCTAGGTTCTGCTAATATCCGCGAGGTCCACCAAACCATGCACGATACGATGGCCGCGATCATCGATAAAGGCGATTTTTCAAGACTTAGCAACGGCTTAAGCGGTAACTTTGTCGATGAATTACTCGAGCGCGGGAAAAAGTAATAAGCTCGTAGCTTGTAGCTTGTAGCTTGTAGCTTGTAGCTTGTAGCTTGTAGCTTGTAGCTTATAGCTTGTAGCTTGTAGCTAAAATTTATAACCCCCAATAATCAGCAAAGCTATGCCAGCGCAAGATAGCTGGCATAAACCATGGGTTACCGCTATAGAGCTGCTGGGATGGGAATTCAAATTGATCAAAACAAGTTTCGCCGCCTTGGCTAAGCATTTTAAGTGCTACCTGATGGCCTAAATAATTGGCGCGCGCCACACCAGAGCCACAGTAGCCCATTGCGTAGTACATGCCGTTATTTATCCCTAAGTGAGGTATGTGGTCGAAACTGTAAGCGACTAACCCCGACCATGCATGAGTGACTTGTGTTTGTTGTAATTGCGGAAATAGCTGACACATATTGCGCTGTAAAAAGCGTCGGTATTCGAGGGGTTTATCTTGATAAGACAGTGCTCTTCCACCAAATAAAAAACGCTTCCCATCAGGTGATGGTCGATAGTAAAAAACTAAGCGGTCAGTCCCGCCATGGGTGCGCATTTTTGGCGATATGCTGCTCATTATCTGCGGGGATAATTCTTGGGTTGCTAGCATCGATGAGCGCAGCGGTAATATTCGTTTTTTAAGCTCTTTTGTCACCGATCCTGTGTAGCCGTTGGTCGCAATCAATACGGCATCTGCACTGACAGTGCGCGCAGCAATAGCTACCTTAAAGCGCTCTGAATGTTGAGTTATGCTCTCAACTCTTGATTGCGCCACTAAGCTCACGCCAAGGCGTTGACAAAGCTCGATTAATCCCTTGGCTAATTTAGCCGGGTTCAACGCTGCATCTTTGCTATAAACAACGCCACCGTGATATTTATCAGAACCCACTTCTTCATGTTGATCGGCTTTTTCGACAATCTTTACCGGATAATCTAATGTATCGGCAAATGATTGAGCTTGAGAGGCAAGCGCAGCAAAATGCGCGGGCTTTAATGCGCCACGAAAACGCCCGCAGCGCGTTAAATCACACTCGATATTTTCGCTCTCTATAAAATTGAGCAACCAGTCGTAGCCTTTTAAGCTCTCTTGTAATAAAGCATCCGCTGTTTGTTGGCCAAACTTTTTAACCAAGCCCTGAATACCCAGTTTGTGAAAGCTAGGTCCCAATAAGCCACCATTGCGGGTACTTGCTCCATTGGCAATTTCACCCGCTTCAATAACAGCGACTGATCGACCGGCGCGAGCCAGTGTAATAGCGGCAGATAACCCAGTAAAACCAGCACCTACAATCAACACATCGACATGATCAGCAAGCTGTTCTAACGGCGTGGTTTGAACATTTAGATCAACCCCTAAATGCCAATAAGGGGTATTTGAAATATTTGAGTTTTCGGTCATCATGCTTGCCTATTCCCTATAAATTCCATAATTAAATTGATAATAGCGCAACAGCATGCATAATCTAATTGAATATTTTTTATACATGCATAGCTTTTGGTTATGGATTCAATATTTGGATGCACCTCATGAAGATAAAGCAATTGCGCCTGTTCCATGAAGTAATGATCAGCGGCAAGATTTCACTAGCGGCTGAGCAGCTTAACGTTAGCCAACCCGCTGCCAGTAAGATGCTCAATAATTTTGAACACCTGATTGGCTATTCGCTATTTGCCCGTCTCAACGGCCGCTTACAACCGACGCCTGAAGCGATCCTTTTACATCGTGAAACAATCAGTGTATTACAGGGGGTGACTCGCCTACAAGATAGCTTCAGCAAAGCGCGGGAAGGGCAAATAGGCAAACTCAACATCGCCAGTATCTTTGCCCCAGCGCACAGTTTACTACCCATGCTTGCCAGCCTTCATCTCAATAAACACCCGCAAATGCAAATGAGCTTGCAAGTATTGAGCTCTCTGGCGATCTGCGAAGGTGTTGCCGCCGGGCAGTTTGAGTTTGGTTTAGTGGACAAAAACTATAAACCTCAAGGTTACGATACCGTTGAATTTAAGCTGCCCTGTTATTGTGCCATCCATAGCGATAACCCATTGGCATCCCACAGTGTGGTCTCAGCTAATATTATCGATGACACAGATTGGATCACACTCAGCCCTATCTCCGATATTTATCAGGCGCTTAAAAACAGCTACACATCGATTGGCAAACCTTTCAATCCTAGAATAGAAGTCAATGGCAGCCTAAACGCACTGGCTTTTGTGGCACAACAATGTGGAGTGACCTTAATTGATGCAATAAATATGCAACACGTCAGTCAGTTTGAACCGAGAAAAAACATCCTCTTTAAGCCTTTTTTGCCCGATATTTATGAGCCTCTACTGTTAATTAGCACTAACAAACAGCCGCTTTCAATAGCGGCTATAAAATTGAGGGAAGCAATCATCAAACATTTAACGGCTTTATGTAAGCCAGTCTAAACGCTGACTAAACAGCTTAAATATCCTGATATTGCTGGCAAAATGCTTGATCAACATCGCCTGTATCAGCAGCTTGCTCGCCGCTGGCACACTCATACCAAGGTGTGGCACAGTCATCTGTCAGTTGATTTAGCGCATCAATGTAATCAAGTGCTTCACTGTGCAAGCTGTCCGTCATAGCCTGCCAATTGGGGTAGAGATCTAAAGTGTTTAGCCAGTAGGCACGCCCCGCCAAATAGCCTGAGCAACCAGCGCGATAAGCATGCGTCATCATCGTTTGAAATTGCGCCATGTCAGCCCCCATCGACAACATAATCCAAGGGCGTTGTGCCAGTGCGGTTATCTGATCAAACAATGGCTGCACCTCTTCCCAGTCGGCCTTACCAACCCCAGGCAAATCAGCCGCTGCAACGGGGCTCTCCAGCATAAAGACATCCACTTGATACTCCGCCTTGGCAAACTCGGCAAGGGCCAACAACACAGAATCCGCTTTGTTTTGTTTTTTCAGTATAGCTGTAGCAAAACTTTCAGCACTGGGATAGGCCAGTAACTCTAGCACAAAGGGTATATCGTATTTAACGCACTGCGCACCAATCTCTCTCACCAGTTGTTGCTGGTGCGCATTAACAGCGCTCTCACCTTCTGGTCTATACCAAATCAACAGCTTTAGGCCATCGCCTCCGACGCGTTTGATTTTACCGACACTCCAGTCGTTAATCGCAGAGGTAAGCGTCGCCCCCTGCGCTGTTTTAGGACTGTGCGGATCTTCTAGCGAGAGGAACAATCCCTTGTTGGTATCTAAAGCATTAAGACAACCTGGCACTGCAAAGGAGGGGTCGAGCAACATCGCAGAAGCACGCGATTGGAAGGTCTCGATCAACAGCCGCTTAAACGCAACGATGTCAGCATTGAGGTTTTCGGTAGTGAGTAAATTAGTCTGTGACAGTGAAGTTTTAATGGGGTCTTCTATGGGTGGGCGCTGATCCAATGACGACATTTTAAAAAAGCCGTTTTGGTCCGCCATTCTACGCAGTGACCACTGTTTACCTAGTGCTAAGCTCATATTATTCCCCACCTATGCAAAGTATGATCTGAACACAGCGCCCAGACACTTCATTCAGCTGATTGATACTAACCCAAATGACAGTGATTTTGCGAGAACATATGACAAACAACAAGAGATAATATGACTATCATCCTTTGCAGTAATAAAAGCTAGCTAAATACCACTCAGCAAAACTGGTCAGTGGTGACGATAGCGAGTAAATAGCGTTTAGCGCCCCATCCACCCGCCATCCACCTCTAAAATATTGCCGTGAATATAAGCGGCGGCATCGCTGGCGAGAAACACCGCAGCGCCGGCGATATCTTCAGCGTTGCCCCAGCGGCCGGCGGGAATCCGCTCTAAGATTGCTTGATTGCGCATTGCATCATCTTGCAGCGCTTGGGTATTGTTGGTTTTGATATAGCCAGGCGCTATCGCGTTGACGTTAATGTTATGTACGGCCCACTCATTGGCCAGTGCTTTAGTAAGACCGGCCACGCCGTGTTTAGAGGCGGTATAACTCGGTACGCGGATACCACCTTGCAAGGATAACAACGAGGCGATATTGATGATTTTTCCGGATTTTCGCTTAATCGCCGCGCGGCCAAAAGCCTGACAGGTAAAAAACAGCGCTTTGAGGTTGGTATCCATGACTGCATCCCAATCTTCCTCACTGAAATCTAACGCGTCATTGCGACGAATAATCCCGGCATTGTTCACCAGAATATCTATTTGGCGATGCTCAAATACCTCGCGCGCGGCCATCGGATCGGCAAAATCGAGTGTTAAAGCTGCTGCGTTATCAATCATAGAGAGGGTTTGCGAGCAATCCGAGCGCGACGCGCATATCACTTGCGCACCGGATTTGGCCAAGCCTACTGCAATCGCTTGGCCTATGCCGGTATTCGCGCCAGTAACTAATGCCACCTTATTGTCTAGTGAAAAATTCAAGATGCTTGCTCCTTTAAATAGGCGATACTCGGCTCCAGACGCAGGCCCTCAGCGTTAAAAAAATGCATGTCACTAATATTGGCATTCAGTGTTAACTGTTCGCCCTTTTGAATCTGTAGATGACAGGGGAAAGTGACCAACACTTTAGTGCTGCTATCGAGCTCACTGTGTAGTACGGTTTCTGTCCCTAGCGATTCCACTATTTTGGCGGTTACTTGCAAGCCGCTGTCGGCGATTGCTAAATGCTGCGGTCTGATACCTACAGTTACTGTGCCTACAGGCGGTTGCTGTCCTGCTAAAATAGCCGCGGCCTGCGCTAAATTGAGAAAGTTCATATTCGGTGCGCCGATAAATTTCGCGACAAACAAGTTAACGGGTTGATCAAACAGCTCCATCGGTGTGGCCACTTGAATGATCTCGCCATCGCGCATCACCACAATCCGATCGGCCATGGTCATCGCTTCCACTTGATCGTGGGTGACATAAATCATGGTCGATTTTAAGCGATCGTGGAGGGCCACCAGCTCAGCACGCATAGATACACGTAATTCAGCATCGAGGTTGGATAAAGGCTCATCCAACAAAAAGGCCGTTGGCTCACGTACAATGGCGCGACCAATGGCAACACGTTGACGCTGACCACCTGAAAGCTGACCGGGACGGCGCTTTAATAATGGTTCTATTTCCAGCATTTGCGCTACATCCGCGATACGTCTATCAATTTCAGCTTTTGGCATCTTTTTATTTTCTAAACCAAAAGCCAAGTTCTGCCTGACACTCATGTGCGGATACAATGCGTAGCTCTGAAATACCATCGCCAAACCACGTTCCGCAGCTGAGATTTCTGTCACATCTTTCTCATCGATGACGATATTACCTGAACTCGGTTTATCCAGCCCAGAGATTTGGCGCAGTAAAGTCGATTTACCACAGCCAGATGGCCCGACAAAAACCACGAACTCACCGTCTTTAATGTCTAAGTTGATATCTTTTAGGATAGTGACATCATCAAAACTTTTATGTAAATTTTGTAGCCTAATAGTACCCATTTCCAATCCTTTATTTCACACCTGAACCGGCGATACCCGTGGTGATATAGCGTTGCAAAAATACAAATACGATAACCACCGGAATCATCGAAGCCACTGTCATCGCTAAAATAAAATGCCATTGCACATTAAGCTCACCGGCAAAAGTATTTAAGCCAACTTGTAAAGTGAATAGCTCTTTTCGGCCCAATACGATTAACGGCCAGAGGAAATCGTTCCAGCGCCATACCACCGAAAATATCGCCAGTACTGCCAGCGCAGGAGCGGTTAAGGGCAGCACAATACGCCAGTAAATCTGCCATTCGCTGGCATCATCCATACGCGCCGCTTCTAATAACTCATCGGGGATAGTCAGCATGTACTGCCTGAGTAAGAATACCCCGGTCGGGGTCGCCACCGTCGGTAGTATTACCCCCCACAGCGAGTTCAATAGCCCTACTGATGAGATCACTGAATACAGCGGTACGATAATCACCGATATTGGAATCATTAAAGTGCCAATAACCACTAACAAAACGCCATTGCGCCCCCGAAACTGGTATTTAGACAAGGCAAAGGCTGCCATCGAGTTGGTTACTAAAGTGATCAAGGTTGCAAACACAGTGACAAACACCGAGTTATACAAAAACTGCCCGAAATTAAAATCTTTGAGCGGTTTAGTGTAGTTTTCAGTCGCAAGGCCTATCTCGCGTACCGGCGTTCGCTGCTTGATATTCACTTTGTAAGTCGTTTCAGGGTCGGCTGGATCCACCAATTTGGAAATAATACCGATTCGCCTTAACTCTGCCAGTACCTTAGTTTCGCCGGTATCTAGCTTGACTTCGTAGAGTGGCAGTTGCTTTTTCTGCCCACGCACTTCCACTTCTACAGTTTGCGCGACATAGGGCAACACTGTCGGTGGAAACTCAGAGAGTTGCGCTGGAGATTTAAACGATGAAAGGGTCAACCATACGGCGGGGCCAAACATAATAATCAAGCCAAACCCTAGCCAGCTAAAAGTAAAATAATCGGTCCAATCCCAACGGCTTTTACCGCGACGCGCAGTTAGAAAACTTGCTATATTCATATTTTATCCCTCCAGTAGCGCTGGAGCGGGCATTTAATTATGCTCATTGTGTATCCCCCTAGTAACGCTGGAGTGCGAGTTGAGTTATCGTCATTGTTTATCTCTCCAGCGGGTCAGCCCTAGTTGCGCTAACGTGAGTACCACCAATACCAGTGCCATGATCAGCGACGCCGCCGAAGCTACTCCGGGGTTACGCAATATCGAGGCAAAGCCTACTTCATAGATATATTGGGTGAGATAGAGATTAGAAGTCCCAGGGCCTCCGCCCGTTAAAACATAGACTTCATCGAAGATCTGTACCGCGCGAATCAAGGCTAAGACAATCACCACCAATAAATTAGGCCATAGCAATGGTAGAGTTATGCGCCAGAAAGCACGCCCGGGTTTAGTGCCATCCATTTCGGCCGCTTCATAGAGATCTTTAGGTATCGCCTGTAAACCCGCTAGCAAGATTAATACATAAAAACCGACATGCGCCCAAACTGACACCCCAACCGCGGCGCCAAACGCCCAACTGCGCTCTGTGAGCCAATTGATGGACTCCATATCGAACTGGAATAAGAAGAAATTAAAGACCCCTTGGCGCTGTAACATCCACTGCCAAATAAGACCAACCACCACGGGAGATAATAAAACCGGAAAGAAAAACACCGCGCGCCAAAAACCGCGGGCGCGAATTTTCCCATTGAGAATTAACGCGGTGATCATTGCTATCAGCACCATAATGCTGACTTGGGTGAACACAAATTTTACCGTGTTCCAAATAGCGATCCAAAACAAGTCCTCGCGACAACTATTGGGATCGGTATATTCACTGCAATCTAACAGCCGATCAAAGTGCTCAGTACCGACATAACTTCGCTCGGTTAAAAATAATTCGGTACCGCCGGTCACGGAGTAGACAATATTAATGGCTAACGGCACAATCACAAACATGGCAAAAATCAGCATGTTCGGAATCAAGAAAAAGCTAATCATGCCGCCCTGTCCCGCTACGCGTTGCCACCAACGCAGTGGTACATCTACGGCATTTGCTAAATAGCTAATAGGTACGGCGAGTGCCGCACCTATTGAGAAATTTTTAAACAACGCCATTTACTTCACTTTCTCAGCGATATCAGAATCCATTCTGCTGAAAGCTTGATCCAGCGTTAGCTCACCCGCCATCGCTTGGCTAGTACGTGTTGCTAGCGCACCGTAATAAGCGGAGGCGTATTTCCAAGCGGGAAGTGCCAATGCGTTAGGCGCTACGTTGGCACTGGCATCCATAAAGCCAGAAAGCGCTGCTTTCACTTGCTCGGACTTAGTATCAAAGTTTAGATCGCGCCCTGAAAGCCCAGTATGCGCCGGAATAAATAAAGTACGCTCACTGAACTCTTTGACCACTTCTGCAGAGGCTAGGTAATCCATAACACGGGCAACGGCTTTAGGGTGCTTAGTGTATTTAATGGCCACCAACGCAGCGCCGCCCGCTAAACCAGAACATGCCGCCGTACCACATGGGCTGCCCGTTGCTACCCAGTCAAAATCATCGCCGATTTTGGTCGCTAGATTGGAAATCTGCCAGCTACCTGAGTAGTAAAAAGGCACTTGCGCATTGATAAACTCTTCAGCGGCTGAGCGATATGAAGAGCCTGCCGCGCTCACCCAAACATCACGGTAGTGCTTGCCTTCATTGGTCCAATCAACCAGTTTTTTAACAAAAGCTTTAGTGCCTTCATCCACCGAATTGGGCTTGCCATCGGCTGCGATATAATTAGCACCAAAACTCACGTTGGGTCCAGAAATACGGTGACCTGAGCGATCCACAGCAAAAGCCGCTACCAATTGTTGGTTAGCCGCTACTTTGGCGCTAGCATCAACCCATTCATCCCAAGTTGCTTTAGCACCCGGCAGTGGCACATTTGCCTGTTCAAACAATGTTTTGTTGGCATAGCCGCCAGTCAACGTTAACTGCGTCATGAAACCGGTGATGGCGTTGGAGCCATCGGGGCGCATCCAGTCGGCCTTGTCGCCAAAGCTCTTTCTCCAGTATTCAGCATTGCTAAGGTGCGGGGTTAAATCGAGCCAGTGTTTTGCCTGCGCTTTAATATTAGTCACACGGGCAATATCTGGGCCGTTACCGGCTTCTAAGGCGATTGGCAACTGCTCTTGAATGACTTGATAGGCGACATTGTCGAGAATGACATTAATATCCGGGTTTTTTTTCATGAAACGATCGAGCAAATCACTCATCACTTCACCTTCTACCCCATCGGAATACCACATCATGCGCACGTCTTCAGCAAAAGCGCCGCCTGAGAGCATTGTAGTGGATATGACTGCTGCGAGAATATTCTGACGAATTTTATTTTTCATATTATTATTCTTCCCTTATTGAGTTTATTCGAACATCTATCTTCTGCTATCTGTCGCTGTGCCAACTTCTGTTTTATGGAGCAGCGAACAAGTTCCAAACGCCCCGTAGGGTGCCTACGTTTTAATAGAAAGCTAAGCGGGCACCAGAGATGAAATCTTGTTTCATCTCTGTTCCTTTGTCAGAACGCTGGTAAAGGAATCGCCATTCACCTCCATTCTGTCGCGGATCAGTGTGTCCCTCATTATGGGTCTTGACCGCTTAGATTTACCATTTAAGAAGCACAGGGAGCATCTAAAAATTAGTCACTCCCTAGGTAAGCGAGAGAATCTGTCTTTGACCAGACATCGTCCAACTACTGGGTTCTAAGGTACGCCCTTGTGCCTCAACTCGTCCATCAAGATGAAACAATACGCAGCCATAATCAACATCTTCAACTTTTATTGTATTATTATCAGCCTCTTGCGTTGCAAGCAAGTGCTGTCCTGTAAAATCGCTTAAATTATCACCAGATCCTAATCGAAGCACCCATAAGGTATTTCTGCCCGCGCAGCGCAACTCATTGTGCGCAGAGGCGCCTTTATCAATCAGCGTCAATTCAGCTGATGTTTTTATCGCCAACAAGCCATTTGCCGATTGTGCACAGGCGCGATCGCCCGCTAGCTGCCATTGATCAAAGCTGGCGGTTGGGAACCAGCAGTGCGTCACCTCAGGCTGTGGAGCCACCCCTGAAAACTTTACTATAGCTAAGTTTCGATACTGCTGTACCCGTGGAATACTGGCAGAGCCTCCCCAAAAAGAAGGACGCCCGTAACCGGCTTGAATCATTTCACCGGGCTGGTTGATCCAAAACTGTGCCAGCGGATTATCGCCAATGCGCCCGTGAATCAGTGTTTCTTGATAGCCCCATTCAC
>Ga0209396_1005289_pt1 | contig 12257 bp, 12 predicted proteins | sample GOMGulsemesocosm_6_FD_184638 | JGI IMG/M metagenome (GOLD analysis project Ga0209396, IMG submission 184638) | Methane-oxidizing microbial communities from mesocosms in the Gulf of Mexico - GOM8C Gulf of Mexico (SPAdes) (version 2) | ecosystem: Environmental > Aquatic > Marine > Cold seeps...
TACTATATTAGCCGACGTGCATAGTATCGAAGCTATAAAAACATTCCCTCGTTTTAAGCAAGATATCGGGTTATTTAAATTTAATGAAATTAAACACTTGTCGAGTGTAGCAGATGCTACTTTTCACATTCCTGGTAATAGCCATGCTAAAGGTCAGAGCATTGTATATTTCGCAGATTCAAAGATTATTTATGAAGGAGATTTTTTAGAGCTACCGTTTGATAATACATTGCCAAGCCAAATGCCAATGCCAGCAAAAACCTTTATCGAATATGTACGAAATAATAAACTTAGATATTCACGCATTGTTGGTCATCATCGTAACAACGATATCAAACCAGCCATTGTAAATGCTTATTACGCTAAACATATGGGGAATATGTAACAAGCCTCATAATAGAGCAGTGTTCACTGCTCTATTCATCATTTCATTGAGCAAATTTGACTTCCCCTTACTTATATCTGCAATGGCTAGTGGTCATCAAAAATTAAACCTCATCAATGGCACTAAATAGCACTTCGATAAATTTTTACAATCTGTACTGGTAAATTAAACGATACGATGTATCATATAAGTACTTAAATTGTATGTTTATACGAAACGGAGCGTCTTATGGCTAGGTTGTCGAAAGAGCAACAGCAAGAAGTCCGACATAAAATCATTATGACGGCACTGGAACTGTTTACCGACCAAGGTTTTGCTAATACCACGATGAAACAAATAGCTAAACAGGCTGGGATTGGTGATGCCACCATTTATAAATATTTTGCCAATAAAGATAAAATTATCCATGCCTATTATGGCCTGATGGCAGAAAATACAGTGCAGCAGTTTTTCGAAGAAGGTGACCTTGATAGTTATTCATTACACGAGAAATTGCAGTTATTGATCGATATCTATTTGAATAATTTTTTAGACAATCGAGAGTTTGTCTGCGATAGCCTGAAAATGATTATGCAATCTCCCAGTGTCTTATTTAAGGATGTTAGCCCTGTCAGAGAAGAGTTTATTGGCCTTATTAATGATCTGTTGCAACAGGCGGAACAAAATGGCGAGATAGCAAACTCACCGTTTACTGAGGCAACCGCTAAGCTTGTCAACGAATATATGTTGGCCGTATTGCTCTATTGGGTAAACGATGATTCGGAAGAGTTTTCTAATACCACTCAGATGGTGGATATGTCACTTGATCTTACGATTGAAATATTAAAAAGCGGCATCGTTTCTAAAGCCACAGATCTTATTGGTTTCTTTCTCAAGGCCCATCTGTTTCGGTTCATGGGTAGTGGCTTCCTAAATAAATTAATCATGTCTAAATCGTTTGGTATGTAATTATTTCATGATTGTTTAAGAATCTTAGGTGAGAAAGACTATGAAAAATTGTCGAGGTTTTTCGGGCATGGCTGTGGCATCCATTGATACAGAGCTTGCAGTGATCAGCACAAGCTATTATCTGTCGTTGACAATTCGGGAGAATAACTGATGACGTCATCAAACAACATGCCTACTTCGAAGTTTACGCGTAGTGCCATCGCAAGCATTGCGGCCACAAAAATAGGCTTTAAACATATTGGCTACAAGACTCGTAAAGCCATATCTGAAACGCCAATTGATGAGCTGCCTCAACAAGAGCATGAGGAGAAAATTGGCGAGCTAATTTTTTCTGTATTGAGTCAGCTAAGAGGCACAGCGGTAAAGTTATCCCAAATCCTTAGCATGGAAGCCGACATTTTTCCCAAGACCATCAGAGATAAATTACATGCGGCCTGTCATCAGGTGCCGCCAATTAACAAGGCATTGGTGAGAAAGCAAATCGTGCAAGAGCTTGGTAGTACACCTAAGCAGCTGTTTAAAGAGTTTAATTCACAAGCTTTTTCTGCAGCGAGCATAGGTCAGGTACATCAAGCCGTCAATCATGATAATACCTTATTAGCGGTAAAGGTTCAGTACCCAGGGATTGGTGCAACCATTGAAAGCGACTTAAGTATGATGAGTAAACTATTTTGGCTACTATCAAAAACAACTAGTAATTTCCCTAAGAAACCGGTGATAGCATTATTGATGGATGAGATGAAGGCTAGGTTACAAGAAGAAACTAATTATTTAACTGAAGCTAACAATCTGCGTTGGTTCCGTCAGCATGTTAGTTTGCCAGGCTTTGTGATTCCTACCGCTTATGAATCGCTATCTAGTAGGCGAGTATTATCAATGGACAGGCTCAAGGGGCAACATTTAGAACTTTGGCTAGCCGCGAATCCAAGTCAGAAGCAAAGAAATGAACTAGGTCAAAAGTTGTTTGATTTTTTTTGGTATAGCGTTTTACAGCTCAAGAAAATAAACGCCGATCCACATTCAGGAAATTTCTTAATAATGGCTGATGGCCAGCTTGGTCTTTTAGATTTTGGCTGTGTTCGTTGTTTGAGTGATGATTTTGTCCTTGATTTTACCGACATGATGCCAAAAATCGTGGATGGCTATTTTTTCAATAAAAATACTAAGGCATTACTCGAGAGTTATCAAAAGTTAAAGTTTCTTAAGCAAGAAGTCACGCTAACCACTTTTGAATTGGAAATTATGCCGGATTTACAGCCATATGGTCAGTGGCTCGGCGAGGCTTATGTTGAGAAAAACTTTGATTTTAAAAATAAACTACCTTGTCCAGGTAAGCCCGAGAAAATGAGTGGCAGCGCCATTCAATTTTTAAATGGTATGTACAGTGAACAACCTTGCTTTGACCGGGCACATCTAGGGCTGATGAACCTACTGAGTCAAATAGGTGCGAGCATAAATACCGATTTTCTTAGATTCAAAGATTATGAGAGTTCATAAACCTGTTTAATAAATATTAAGGAAAATACAATGAAAATGTTTAATCTATATAAAGTTATAACCTGTTTTACAGCGATATTGTGCTGCTATCTGTTCTTTTTATTATCTTTATCACCGCAATCATTTTTGCTGGATTTGGGTATAGAAGGAAATGATGCTGCGTATTTTATATCTCGTCGCGCCGGGATGTTAATGCTGGGGATTAGTGTTTTGTTGTTCTTTGCCAGAAACGCTGTGCATTCGCAGGCAAGACAAGCAATTACGCTGAGCATTTCAATCACCATGTTTGGACTAATCATTGCTGGCAGTTACGAATTTTTACGCGGTTATGTTAATAGCGCCATCTTCGGCCCAATCATAATTGAATCAATATTAGCATTATCATTCTTCTATATTTGGCTTTCAAACAACAAGAAATCTCAGCCTCTTCTATTAGAAAATGGCTAAAACAGCACAGAAATAGCGGGCTTATTTCTTGGCACTTGAAATTTCTGGCACCTTGGTAATGAATGTGAGGTGCTGGTTAAAATGTGACTACCAATATATTATCTAGCACACAGACCTAAGCTCAGCCTTTTTAAATAACCTTCGAACATAAGGCTTCTCTAGGGGAGTCATTTCATACATCTACAAAAGGACCCGATTAAGCATGTTTCGCTCAATAATAGTAATAGTGTTATTTATAGCAGTTTCAGCCTCTTCACAAGCAGCAGATAAAACGATAAAACATGAAAGTATTTCAGTTGGTGAGTACAAATTACATTTTAATTTTATTGAAGGTTCACAGCCTGCCATCGTGTTTGAATCAGGTTCTGGCGTTGATTCATCCCACTGGAACAATATTATGAAGATACTATCCGCTAAGTTAGATAATGCGATCATTAGCTATGACAGGGCGGGATACGGTAAAAGTGAGTTACCCAAACACTCTTATCAAATTGAAGAAGAGATAGCCGGACTGAGAAAAGGGTTAGAGAATCTTGGATACGCCGATTCTATAGTTTATGTTGGTCATTCGTATGCCTTTTATTTACTCAAGATGTATCAAGCTAAATATACTGATTCACTTCACTCAATAGTTTATATCGATCCTATAACAATTGATTTTATTGAATCAATGGGCGGAATTGAAGAAGAACTAAAACACTTTGATCCATCTTTATTACCAGATAATAAATTTGGAAAATCGATTATCAGAGAGTCTGTAGGTGTTCCAGATACATTTCATAAGATTAAACACCTTCAGCAAATTAAAAGTGTTAATTGCATTGTGATCTCAGCTGAAAGTCCCGAATGGTCTTCGAAAAAAGAAATAATGGAATGGAAAATAGGCCATAAAAAACTAGCCAAACAGTGTGGTAATCAATTAATAGTTGCTAAAGGCAGTAATCACGATGTACCAACATATTCCCCTGCATTAATCGTTAATCAACTACTCAGTATTTTGAAGCGATAAATAACTTACCAATACCTCCCGTGTAAAACTCTCATTAAAATGTGGCCAAACTTGGTTGGCCGACACGAATTTTTCACTTCTTAGTCAAATTATATTGCTGTTTTAATCCGATATATATGGCCTTTATGTACGTGAATCAGGAGTAAATATTTTGTTACTTATACCGAATGTCATGGATTTTGAGTTTTAAGTTATAAACGATTGACCAAAATTTTTCTGCGTATTAATTCAATGACTCAAGAAATGTTTATATATTATATGTTTACTGGCTAGCACTATATTGGTGGTATTTTGTGACTGTCTAATACTATTTTGGTATTTTATTATGTTGATGAGGGCGTCATAAATATTACTTTACTGGGACAACAGGCTTGCGTTAACTTATCTGAGTTCGTTATTGAATTGGCAATGATAATTATTGTTATTCCTTCTTTGTATTCGCTTAGGGTAAGTGCTTAGCGAAATTATTTGACTTAATAGATGAGCCCGCATGTTTAAAAATCTGACGATTAAAACGAAACTTTTATTGGCAACAGTATTAACTATTTTACTTTTTCTCGGTGCATCAGCGTTGACTGCCCATTTTGAAAAAATAACCACAGGATTGATGAAAACATCTATTTTAGTTAAAGACGCTGAGTTGACTATGTTCTCGTTACGGAGAAATGAGAAAGACTTTATGGCGCGTAATAATTTAAAATATGTCACGCGATTCGATGATAACTTCTCACAAATAAATACTTATCTTGAGCAAACGTCTAAACAGTTGACTGAGTATGGTATTAATGAACACTCAGATGTTGTGACACTTCAATCTTTATTGGAAAAATACCAAGTCAAGTTTCTAGATTATGTAAAACAAAGAGAGAGAATTGGATTAACACCAGAATTAGGATTACGAGGTCAACTTCGGACGCATGTTCATCAGGCAGCAGCACGAATAAGTGAAGATACTGACCCGCTACTTAAAGCCAACTTGTTATCCCTTAGACGCGATGAAAAAGATTTCTTTATTCGAGAAAATGAAAAATATGTTAAGCGATTTGAAAACAATATTCTGATTTTTACTGGTAATTTGAATGCATCAAAAATTGAACCACAGCAAAAGGCTGTTATAGCTAATTTGATGTTAAATTATCAAGTAAGTTTTAAAGCATTAGTTTCAGCTTATCGCACGAAAGGCTTGAGCCCAACACAAGGGTTGCATGGTGATATGCGCCGTGCCGTTATGGATACTGAAAAGGTATTTAAGGGACTGGAAGCTAAAGTAGCTGTTGCTCTTGAAGACGCTCGCCAAAACACGTCATTATTATCAAAATTTGCTTCTCTATTAATTATAATATCTATCGGCATTACTTTGAGACTCATTTCAAAATCAATCACAACTCGTCTTGACGAAGTAAACGCACATATGGATGAAATTGCAAAAGGAGGCGGCGATCTAACCGTGAGGTTATCCGAGAAAGGTAATGACGAAGTGAGTCAATTATCAAAATCATTTAACCATTTTGTCAGTCAGCTGAGAGAAATGTTTGATGATATATCTAAAATTTCATCAACGTTATCTGCTTCATCTTACGAAAGCTCTGTTGCTACAAACTGCAACAGCACCAGCGCACAAGAACAACTTGTTGCATCGCAAGAAGCGCAGTTAGCCATGAATGAAATGCTTCATGCGACTAACGAAATAGCTGAGAGTATTTTAAACGCCGCTAACTCTGCCAAACAAGCCCAAGACAATGCCATTGGTGGATTAGATATTTCAAAAGTAACCACACAAACTATCGAAAATCTCGGTCACGATATTCATCATGCAGTAGAGTCTATTGAACGACTGGAATCAAATTCAGTTGATATTGGCTCAGTACTAGATGTAATTAGAGATATTGCAGACCAAACCAATTTATTGGCGCTTAATGCTGCTATTGAGGCTGCCCGTGCTGGGGAGAATGGTCGTGGTTTTGCGGTCGTTGCAGATGAAGTTAGAACATTAGCTCAAAGGACTCAACAGTCCACCGCTGAGATTCAAGCATTAATCGATAACTTACAACAAGGTGTGAAAGATTCTTCAAATACCATGAAAGCGACCAGTGGAAACATAAAAACTGGCATTGCTAAGATGCAGTCTCTTAATGTCGCTTTGTTACAAATTAATGATAACGCGTCTGAAATATTTTCAATGAATTCACAAATTGCCACTGCCTCACAACAACAATCTGCTATTTCACATTCGATCAAAGGGAATATTACTTCTATCGCTGATAGTGCGACAGAGACAGCAACTAGTACCGAACAATCAGCCATCGCTAGCCACGAAGTATCTGAAATGTCTCAGCGCTTAAATACGCTAATAGCAGGTTATACAGTATAGTTTTAATGCTAAATACATATTTTATGATGCATGTTAAATTCATTTACGGTAGGGTTTAATTCTTTGACAATAGGAGCATTTTAATGCAATTCATCATTACGGCGTACGATTTTGAAGATGACGATGCGATTAATAGAAGGGAATCTATACGCCAACTGCATCTTGAGGGCATTGAGAAAATGGTCATGCTGGGCACATTTTTAAGTGGCGGTGCAATTCTTAACAATGATGGAAAAATGATTGGCTCTTCTGCGCATGTTGAGTTTGATGACCGCTCCCAAGTCGAACAATGGATAGCACAAGATCCTTATACAACGGGTAAGGTGTGGGAAAAAGTGACAATCAATGAAGGGATGTTATTTCCTGTTCGCAAACACCTTAAACTCAGTCTTGCCTAGTTCTCTAACTATGTCAGTTGTTGAGAGGTTTTAGTTTAAATACTGAGCTATCGAATATAACTGTTATAAACGTACCCTCACCATGTTGCTCAGCAGGTATAAATTCATTGCGATATTTCCTGCTGATCCCTTACAGTCTCTTACAGTCTTCATTAATTTAATACGTTAAAATATCTTCAGTTTTCGAATGTTTTTATCCGTGAATATTTTAAGAAGAATAAGAGTTCCTAAATTTAACTAACTTGTTATCATTTAGTTGCTTATAAAAATAAGGTCGTAAGATGAACACTTATACAAAGCACATTGTTATCGTTGAAGATGATCAACGTCTTAATCAGATGATGGCTGACATGCTTAGAAATGAACATTATCAAATCAGTCAGGTTTATGATGGCCTAACAGCTATCTCAGCGATCACAAATGAGCAGCCTGATATTGTGCTTTTAGATATGATGATGCCAGGATGTGACGGGCTAGAAGTGCTTAGAGCCATCAATAATAAATTTGTCGGTATTATTATTATGATCACGGCAAAGAAAGATGACTTTTTAGAGGTGTCTTCGCTTAATCTTGGTGTTCACGATTTTATTACTAAACCTATTCGTCCTCATGTTTTACTAGCCCGCTTAAATGCTTTATCTCGTTTGAATCAACAAGACATTAAAGTAAGTCATAATATTTTTAAAGTTCAAGACTTGAGCATTAAAATAGATTCGAGAGAATTATTTTTAGACGATAAGCTCATTGATATTACATCCGCCGAATATGAAATAATTCTCTATTTTATGCGTAATCCTGCAACCATACATAGTCGAGACACAATCATAAAAGAGGTGCGAAAAATTGATTATGACGGATTAGATCGCTCCATCGATATGAGAATTTCATCACTTAGAAAAAAACTTAACGATAATTCCCCGCCGTATAAATATATAAAAACAATTCGTGCACAAGGTTATATGTTACTTAATTAACAAGAACATAATAACTTAATGCTTTGTTAGACACACTCGAATTTCGGCTTGATAAACTACTTGCCATTATTCATTCAAAAGAGGTTTTAATGTTTTATCGTTTGTTCATTCATTTGTTTCTGGTAATTATTGTTGCCATCACTTTCGCTATTGTTGTCTTAGATGATCTGTATATTGAAGGGGTTAAAAAAGATGAACTGAGTAATACCAGAGGCATTGACCAAATTGTGATTGCTGACATTGCGCAATTTGAAAACAAAACCAATAGACTAAATTATTGGTCGCAAAGGTTTAATTATCAATTTTCTTTGACGCCGCTTAATGAAGTTAAACTTCCAAAAAATGATCGTAGTGAATTACAAGCGAATGGCGTTTTCATCAACGTGGAAAGTGGTTTTGCATTTGATGCTGTAGAGTTATTTTATTATCACAAAGTGTGCGAATGTGTATTAATCCTCAACAAAAATTACGGTACACACGACGCCTTTCAAAGTTATCTACAACAATTTTTATTTATCATTATTTTAGCATTAGCTATCTATATATTTTACTACGCCAATGGACATAAAAAACAAGTAAATGAATTGGTTAAGGTTTACCAAGCCTATGGCGCTGGGGAGTTTTTAGTAAGAGCTAACACAAAAACACCTAAACCCTATACTCTGCTAGCTACAACGTTCAACCAAATGGCCCAACAAATCAAACTCTTGATAGAAGAGCAGAGAACCTTGGTACATGGTGTGTCGCATGATCTGCGAACCCCTATCGCACGCCTGAGATTTGCCTTAGACATGACAAGAAATTGTCATTCAATAGAAGAATATCAAGCATTGGTACAAGACATGGATTTAGATTTAGATGAACTTGATACCTTAGTTGATGAATGGTTATTTTACGCAGAAATCAATGGTAAATCCGCCAACATAGCATGTGAAATGTTTGATTTAAAAAAGGTCACGGAAAAAACAGCAAGCAAGATACAGGTTCTTTTTCCCAATATTAAATTTGACTTAGTATTGGAAGAAGCTGTTATTGAAGGCGATGAACGTTTAGTTGCCCGAACTATTGAAAATCTACTTATTAACGCCGCAAAATTTGCGCGGTCAAACGTGCGAATGAAAATTCAAGCCAGTGAACATCGACAAGAAAAAACGTCAGTTTGTTTGATTGTAGAAGATGATGGTCCCGGTATACCTGAAGCCTTACAACAAAAGGTTGTTCAACCATTTGTTAAGCTAGATGATAGTCGCAACTCATCTGGCTTTGGCCTAGGTTTGGCTATCGTTAAAAGTATCGTTGAGAAACATCAGGCGCAATTGCACATAAAAACTAGCACCTTGGGTGGTGCTAGTTTTAGCGTTAGCTTTAAAAGTTATATATAAAACATATAATTACAGTTATTTTTAGTCAGTGTTGACCAAGCAAGGTGTTATTAAAATTATACATCCATAGATTGCTACTACTGTAGTTGCAAAAATATTTGTGCATGTTGACTGGAAAAATCAAATTGGCTTTGCTCAAATGTTGGAGAGTTATTTTGGCTCAGGTCAATGCCGCTCATGGATAACCTTTCCGAAGGTTGCCCCAACATATCGAAATCAATGGTCCGGTTTAGATTTTCATCATGAAAGGTGAAGATTGAATACTTGCCATGTAGAACATCTTTAAAGTCACAGCGAGCCTTTGTTACTGCAATTTCTTTTCTGCAAATGAGCGAGGCCGGAATTTCATTATCAAATTGAGCCTTGTTAGCAATAACATGAATTTCAATAGTGCCTTTATTTGATTGTGCTCCGTTAACTGTAACACTAAGAGTTCCCTTATTAGTAGCTTGAGCAGATACGACTGAGGACGCTAAACACAGGGCGGTAAACGTAATATTTTTCATAATAATTCTCGGCAATAAAAGATGCATAGAGCTTAATACTAATGATACTCGAGTTCAGTAAGCACAAGTAAGAGCAGCTTACAGTCGCTTACGTAGACAGGCGAATAAAGAAACTGCTATTTGAATTACGCCTACTGAAAACGCCCGTGCCATGTTTTCATCGCAGCACGTTTAGCATGGCAATTGTTGTTTAGGAAGTTGGACAGCGCAATGTACCGTGGATTAAGCACTGGTAGCATTCGTTCACCTAATGTTTGTGTAGCGCCCAGGGGTAAAAAGTAGGGGCCTAGACCAAATCCATCTCCTTTAGGTTTCACTATGGTACCATCAATGCGTCCTTGATAGAGGTGAACTTGGTCATTGATATTCACGCCTAGATAACAGATAAAAGAACTTTTTCTCCCCCAAAACTGTTCATCATTGAGCGCATTATTCTCTAGAAACCATCGCACGTTTACCCCAACATCTAAGCCTTCAATAACAAGAGAAACATCATCGACTAATGTGCCATCGTTAAATTGGGAGGCTTTATAGCAGATGATGGTTTCGTGGTCACTGTCTGGCTCTTTCATATCGACATCTGTAGTCGATAACTGATGATTTAGTGGTGTTAAATAGTCTAAGTATTCAGTCAATTTATGTTTGTTGCCAGAATTTATTTTAATCAACAAGGGTGTAATCCTTTATAAAGCAATTCTTAGATAAGCAAAAAGATATTTTTAGGCTCGATAGTCTACCCTTCGGTGACTTATTTTGGGTAATATTAACCATTGGAAAATCCTGCTGGCATTCGTGTTTCATTGCCGTTTACACTGAGTTTTTCAATGATTGATTGCTGAGCTGGGTATGTTTGAATAAGCTCTCTTGCTGTTGCGGCAATAAAATTTTTTCCGGAAAAACCTGGCGCCATGGTGCAACCGAATAAGGCATAACGGCCACCATCAATTAAATAACCTGCCTGCCATGTATTAGCGGCAACAGTATATTGAACATGCTGCCCTAGGAGTGGATTGTTACCCATCAGAATTTCTTCACAGCGGCCATCATCATGGAGCAGGACTAACATAAAAGGGTCTCCTGCATAGACATGCCAAACTTCGTCACTGGTTAATTTGTGAAAACAGGAAACGCTCAAAGGATTATTTGAATACATTCCTATCATTGCCGTTGCAGTGGGGACACCGCTAGGGAGAATAACAGGTGATGCATAGGTACTTTTATACAGTGTTCCTTCAACTGGCAGTTGGTCAAAGTTGTAATGTGCGATCATGGCTTTCACATCAGGGTGAATATCGTGTTTTTCAAATTCAGTCATTAGTAGTCCTTTTGTTATTACTTGGCCTTTTTAGTGTGTTAATAGCATAAATAAAAATGAAAAATAGAAAAAGGTCAGATGACCCATTGTGTTTAATTTATTGCTCAGTTGCATTTGAAATCTGCTAAAATCGACCTCAATGACAAGGGCGCATAACGATATGTTTAAAACAGAAATTGAAAGAATGATGACGAGATTCCCCTCATCGTTAATAACCAGAAAAACGGTCACGCTAAACCGCGGCGAAATAGTATTCAACAAGGGAGATATCACCACACATATATACTTGTTAATGACTGGGCAGGTAACGGTACAAAATGTTCACGCTGACGGTAATATATTCCATATATCGAGTATAACTTCGGGGGCTTTTTTAGGTGATTTAGAAGCAATTTCTGGGAATTTGATTAATGCGACGACGGTAGTCGCACAAACTGATTGCACTATGTTGAAGTTTCCGGCTAATGATTTTCTAAAGGCTTTAACACTTGATAATGAATTTTTATTGTTGGTCTCACGTTTACTTGCCCAAAAAATGTATCACGAGTGCTTTCATCTAGGCGACACACTTTATAAAAAAGGCGCTGATAAATTACTGTTATATATTATTAAAACATGCAAAGAAGAGCAGGCTAAGTTCCCCTTGATTATTCGTAAAACTCGCCAGAGTATTTCAAGTGAAGTGGGCGTGAGCGTTAAAACTATCAACAGAGCGATTAAGTCTCTTTGCGAGCAGCAATTAATAAAAGTAATTAATGGAAAAATAAATATTAGCACGCAAGATTATCAGTCACTTTTAGACTTGGCTAATCAAGGCGAGAATCATTAATAAGTGTCATGATAATGTGGGTAAAGCAGCAATTAGAGTGCGAATAACGTTGCAACGAAGTATAGGTTCATACAAGGAGTAAGGATTCTCTCTTAATTGCTTAAGCTGAGATGTAAATACCGCTAAAGCTAGCAATTAATGATTATCACGCTTGAGCGTTATTCCTATATTGTCTACAATAGCGCACTTTTATTTT
>Ga0209396_1005290_pt1 | contig 12256 bp, 1 predicted proteins | sample GOMGulsemesocosm_6_FD_184638 | JGI IMG/M metagenome (GOLD analysis project Ga0209396, IMG submission 184638) | Methane-oxidizing microbial communities from mesocosms in the Gulf of Mexico - GOM8C Gulf of Mexico (SPAdes) (version 2) | ecosystem: Environmental > Aquatic > Marine > Cold seeps...
AAGCAGTTCATCACGGGTAAAGATTAGCGTATAGAAGTCAGCATCGTAGTTCATGTCCACAAAACCCGACTGCAATAACGCACGCGAGCTGGTGTTGATTAAGTACACATCCTGAGGCACTTCATACGTGAACGAGCGATACCCTATGCCTATGCCCCACTGAGTTAACAGGGCGATGTCGTGGCTAACCACATCGGTCTCGAAGGTGCCGGTACCAATGTTACCGCTATTGTCGGCACCATTGATAAAACCGGTAAAACTTCCTTTTTCGAAACGGTAATGCAGTTCAGTGCCACCCACCAGTTCGGTATAATTTACCCCCATAGACAAATAACTTAACGCCTGACCTTCACCGGCCGAACCTTTTGGCAATTCCACCAGGTTTAAATCGGCACCTGCATCAAACAAGTTAAACTCTATGCGGGCACTGTGGGCGATGGCCCCGTCGATTGTGTAGTCCACATTGATGGCATCGCCGCCAAACCTATTAGCGGCGGTACTGGTTTGCTGCCATTGAACAAACCAAGGGCTGTAGGCGACTTTCATTCCCCACCAAGGTTTTTCGCCACTGGTGTATTCCGCTACTTTTTCTTGCCCCATGGCAACAATATCAAAGCCTTCTTCGGCGGTGGCTACGTCTTCTGCCACATTAGTTTGCGCTAAAACGGGCATAGCTAATAAAGTCAACGATATGAACCCTGCGAGGGTCTTGATTGTTTTCATTTTTCGCCTTATTTGTTTTGTTAGTTTTGTTTTTTTGCCTCGCCATTTAATTGGCGAGGCTGATAGTTATGAAAGTGTGCCACCAACTTATGGCGCTAATGGATCAGGGAAGGTATTAGGATCATTTTTATCCCAAAGGGCACCTACACCATCAGGGTTCCACAAATCACTTTCACCATTAGGGAAGTTAGGCGTGGACCTTGGGGTGTTAATGCCATCGACCTTAAAAGTCAGACCCATTGAGAACTCAGTATCAGCCACACCATCGCCGATAGTATCGCTTGGAGAACCTAGACCATCATAAAACAAGGTATTGCCAATATTGCTTAGGTAACTACCGATATAAAAGCTGATACTTTCAGTTCCGTTTAAACTCGCATCACAGCCATTGCAATTAACTGTCCCATCAACATATTTCAGAATTGATGAATTAACGTTACCGCCATAGCCATAAATATTGTCAATAACACTATTGGTCGTTATCGAGTTTTCATAAACATAAACACTCCCAGACACAAATTTACTATTGATTACTTCACCTCCGTTTATCCAAGCATTCGAAGACGGAAGGTTTACATAATTATGATCTAGTTTAGTCCCGACACTTAAGCCGAAATGACCTGAACTACTCTCAAAATAACTATTTTTCAATTCCCCGCCGCTCCCACTAGCAGGGTCACCAATGTTGCCACCAACTACTTTCAAATCTGATTGAACCACGGAACCACCAGCGCCAATATGGACTGGCAAGCTGAGCTTGATATTGGCAAAAGCGACTTGAGTGTTAGAAAAGCTCAACGAACCATTACCACTGCCAGTAGAGCGCACAAAGATAGGGTTATTTTTAGTACCAAGCAGGCTTGAATTAGAAAAGCTCAATTGAGTCTCTCTTTCCACCATAAGCTTACTGCCAGGTGCCACCGTGACACCATTGAATCTCAAATTATCACCTGCAATAAACACCCAACCATCCGCATTTATATTTAAGCCATCAATTGTGATAGCACTGACGCTACCCAAGTACGGGTAGTTAGTGCTATCTAACGGATCGTATTTACGGCTAATTTCATCACCATCTAGACTACCGTCGTTGTCGCTGTCGGCCAGCAATGGATTGGTACCATAAACCGCTTCATCATCATCGCTAAGCTTGTCGTTATCATCATCGGTATCGGTGATATCGGCGACACCATCCATGTCGGTATCTATGTCGTCCGGCGGGAATGAGTTGGCATCTAACGGGTTATAAATACTTCCATAGGCAGGGTCTGACGACCAATCTTCTTGCAAGTCAGAATAACCATCGTTGTCGTTATCATGGTCGCGAATATCGGGAATGCCATCGTTATCCCAGTCAGCGTTTGCTAAATCACTACTAGTGATAATAGGGTACAAATGAGTATCACTATCAGGGTCAGGTATATAACCGGTTTGTATACCTATGGCCGTGAGATCTGTAGACCCCCAGTAGTTACCTGATACATTAAGCTTATTAACATTAAATAGCTTAGAGTCCCCATCAAAAATACTGCTATGAATAATTAATGGCTTATTATTCCAACCAGAAATTGAAGAGTTAGAAAATCGACTATTCGTTACCGCGCCTTCCACATAAACCTGCGCATTACTAATAGAAGAGGCATCAATACTTGCTGTCACGCCTTCAAGCCTCACATTATCCACTGTCACATCGTAAAGAGCATTAATATTGCCAATCCGGTTAAGGTTGAAAATATTAGGGTCTTCAACTGATAGATCTGCACAACTGTTTAGCCCGGCGACCAATCCAATACTAGTGTTACTGATCGTTTTTACGTATTCGATATGGCTAGTGCAATCATGAAGAGTAATCTGGCTATTGGCGATACTGGATACATATTTAAAGTACGCAGGGTGGTTATTATAAGCATTCATATGTTTTAAATTAATTTTTGAATGATTAAAGCGTGCATTGTATTTGTACTGTTCCGCATAACTAGCTAGGTAATCCCATTGCACATAATCCCAGACAGAGTCCCTATCACTGTCGTATCGCACAGATGAAAGGTTTTCTCTGCCTTCTAAAGTAGTATCAGTGGCGATCCTCACCAGATTGCCTTCAACACCAAACGCCTGGATAGAACCTTTCACAAGGATATGCTTAGCGGAGCCCACAAAATTCAGTTGCGTGCCAGCCATTAATAATAGGTCACCCTCAGCACGCACTAGCATGTTATCGGTAATGTTGTACGGACTACGGGAAGACAACCAAATAGTGTCGGTCGCTATCACGCCGCCATTCTTTTCTGTAGGCCCTAACAAGTTCAAACTTGGCATCACCTCAACACTCTCCGAGGCTAAAGACTCATTGCCATCCACATCCACTACCGTCACATAATACTGATACGAAGTTTCATTGCTGGCACTTTTATCCACCAAATAGCGCTCGGTAATCACGACACTTGTATTCAATAAATTAAAACTACTGCCGCCATCGGCTGAGCGATAAACGTTATATCCGGCTAGCTCGTTGTGGGTACTTTTTTCCCATACCAAACCCACCTCAGCCGAACCGGCGGCCGCGTTTACGCTACCAATGGGAGCAGGCGCTAATTTGCCCTGACCATTAAATGAGCCCACGTTAGTGGCGTTATCGGTGGCGAGCAATTCAAAAAAGGTCAGCTGGTTAGGCGGCAAGTTAGTTAGGGTAATAGTGTGATTTTGCGTTAATAAGGCTTCAACCGGTAAGTTGGTATCTAGAGTTGCTGCATCTATTCCATAGTTAATGACCGAGGTAGCAGGTTCATCGGTACTGAAACGAATAGTCATTTCACCGCTGGCCACATTAGAGCTAACAGACACTGCCGAGATACTTGGGTTAGTTCTTAATACTATGCCGCTTGCCGCAACTTGTGTGGCGGTATTGCCCGCGCGGTCGGTAATGCTGGCGGTGACGGTAGCGGTAATTTCGTTAGGGGTAGTGATATCCAAATTGCGCTCGTAAATGCCATCGTTAGCGGATACATCGCCGTTTAAGCCGTTATCAAACAAGGCTAAACCTGTGACCAAACCTGGAATAGTGACCGTCACGACTGCGCCGGTTTCATCGCTTAAATCTAATTTAAGATGCAGGGTTTCGTTTTTGGTGCTGGCACCGGTGGCGGTAAAACTGGCCACGGTAATAGTGGTATCCAGTTCTATGCTGGCCGATACATCCGATAACGGTTGCTGGGCATCATCACGTAGATGTATCAATACCGTTTTAGTGCCGTCGCCTGCGTCTAACGCTAATGCATAGGTTTCGGCCAGGGTAATCCAACCACTGTCAAAACTGCCTTGTATAACTTGCATCTGAGCCGCGCCCACTGCCCCTATGTCCAGAGTCACGTTGGCATCGTTGGTATAAAGCGCACCCTGGTTTATCGCCACAAAACTCACACGTAATGCAATGGGGTTTATGGTGGTAATTAAGCCATTACCAGCCGCAACATTAAGGGTAGTGACCACGGTTTCAAATCCAGCGTCTACACAGCTGGCGGTAAGAGTGTAATCACCAAAGACCAAATCTTGTTCCAATGTGCCACCTTCCACGGTGAACAAGGCGGTGTAACCATTGGCAGCACCAGAGGTACCGGCAAGGGCCACTTGTAACGAAGAACAACTGCCGCCTACGGCCGATAAATCTAAACTTAGGTGCTTGCCTTGTTGGGCTAATACTTGTGCGTTTGCCTGGTATTCACCGTTTTCAATTACGCTAATGGTCTCGTGTGCGGTTTTGCTTTCAAACAAATTGGCGCTGTAACGAATGCCATTACCATAGTTGCCTGTGGGTAAGTTTAAGAACCAGCGGCCCGAGTTATCGGTATAGGTTTTACTGGTGGTGCCTAATATTTCTACCAATATGCCAGCAGAACTTAACTGGCCATCCAATGAAGCTACACCACTAACCTGGCCGGTTCTAAGCTGCAAAGCTACCGGATCTAGAGACGTGGTAGCAGTGGAGACCACTCGAATGTTTTCCAGGGTGGTGGTTTGATAGTTAGAGTCGGTGAAGTTTAGGGTGTAACGGCCCGGTGCCAGGTCATTTAAAATAAAGGCACCGTCGCGACCGGTAACCGCTTCTTTATCTGTTCCTTCCACTGCCACCAATAAACCGGCGTGGGCATTTAATACTGCTAACTTGTCATTAAACTTAGCAAAGCCCGAAATTGAACCTACAAATGCACTAGCCGCTTTTAGTTCTATACTGCCCACTTGGGTATTGGTGTTAGCGGTAATATTTACGTCGGTAATTTTGTCGGCACTAAAGTCATTGGCTTGGGCAATAAAGGAGTAGCCGTTGGCAACCGGTAAGGCATTAAAGCTAAAGGCTCCGCTGGCATCGGTTAGGGTAGTGTAAATACCGCCACGGGCATCACGGGCATATACCACAATATTTTCCAAACTGGTTAACAGGGCCACATCTACGCTTAAGGAACCGCTAGCAGAACCTTTTTCATTGTTTAATTGTAAGGCACCTAATTCCAGAGTTTGCCCGGAGGTAATTTGCACGGCAAAAGTTTGGCTTACAAAACCGCTTTGCGCGACTAACAAGGTGTAACTGCCTTGGGCCAAGCCCTCAAACGAGGCGGCGCCTGTGGCATCTGTGGTGGTGGTAGTGGCATCGTTTAGCAGAGTAACCGTGGCGCTTTCAATTGGGCTATTGTTGTCCAAGCTTTGCACCACAAAGTTCACCGCACCGGCTGGTCTTAAATCTTGCTGGCCAATGCTAACGGTGGTTTCTTGATTGGGTGTTACGTTTACATCGTCTATTTTAATGGCCTGGGTGGCATCATCACTGACATAGGAAAGGCTGTAATCGGTGCCCGCTGGCACATCAATGGAATAGCTGCCATCGGCCGCTACCGGGATTTCAATGGGGGCAATAACCGGTGGCGTAATTTGTGTATCTGAACCAGGGTTATTATTGGCTTGTTCCAACGCTGCTTGGTCGGCCTGAATGGCGGCGGTAATGTCGTTGGGGGTTAACCATAGGGTACCCGCTTGGCTGGTAACCTTACGGCTGGAAATTGAGCGTGAACGAGATTGAACCGAAAACCCATCTATACTTTTTGGGGTAGGGATTAAAGCCAAGTCTAACTGGCCCGCTACTTTACCTTTGGCAGACAGAGCAAAGTCATCGGCCACTACGCTGGATTGCGCATGGCAAATAAGGCTAGTGCCGAGCACTTCGGCATCGTCCAGAGTGCCATTCGCGTTGGTGTCTACGCCCACATCTATGTTGGTGCCGCCAAATGGACAGCTGGCATCGGATGATGAGGTTAGGCGTACCGCGGCCGAGCTGCCGTTGGAACCGTCTGAACCATTGGCCCCATTACAAATGGTTTCAGTGGAGCTGATTTCATCGGCATCCAGTTGGCCGTTTTTATTGGTATCCACGCCCATGTCTATTTCTACACCGCCGTTGGGGCAGGTGGCGTTGGCTTCAATGAGACGTTTGCTCACTGCTACCGCGCCGTTACTGGTGGTTTCAGAACTGCCTCCGCCACCACTTCCGCCGCAAGCGGTTAGTGCTAAACTTAGTGTTAATAGACCTAAACGTGTCCATCCCATTGTATGTGCCCCCATATTAGAGTTCCCTTCAAGTGTATCTGGCCATTTAATGCAAGTTTTAGGCTGCTTAGAAATAGCAATAAGAATTAAGGGGGGTATTTTATATACCTGTATGTTCTTTGAACAGAGGTTTTTTGTAAGCACATAGCATAGGCACTTGGTATGTCATTGGGCTTTATGTAGCTAATAATATAGCTGGCTATGCTTGCGCTTTTTATTTTGTAAATTAGAAAGGGGCTTACGGCAGGCACCACACCCTAAGATGTTAGGATATGGCTGACGTTTAACCGGAATAGTTCTAGCACGATGGACATTAACCGGCGTGCCGCACGGTAAAAGATCAGCATGCTACTGCCCAGGTTAATAAACAAAAAAGCCAGCTCGTGAGCGAGCTGGCTTTCTTAAGGTTAGCAATGCTTTTCAGAACCCGACACCTCCATTAAAATTAATAGCGGAGTGGTCCTTGAGTTAAGTTACTGCGGCCCTATGTCGTTTAACAAGATGACACTGTCGGCACCACTCGGGAAATACGGTGTGCTTTTAGGTGACGCGATGCCATCTACATTGAAGGTTTGTGGGTCACCTGCAAGGTCGGTGTAATCGACAACCGTATCTACTACACCATCCCCTAGATTATCAGCAGGGGCACCTACTGATAAAATATTGTTGCCGTCTATTTCTAAATAGCTGCTATCTAAAAATAAGGGTTTGTTCGAAAGTGTAAATAGTGTTGAATCAGACCAAACAAAATCAGAGCGAATTAATGTTCCGTACACACCTATATCTTGTATATAACTATTGTAGATGTAGGTCCCCCCCCCTCCGCCGACACTCACCCAAGTATTTGTATTGTTTACAATAGCGCTATTTCTGAAGACCGCCCCCCCGCCAGTATTACTATAATTAGCGACTAAGTTAACGTGACTATCAATCACTTGGGAATTAGCAGCGACATCGTTTACACTGGATTTTTTTATCAAACCTCCAAAGCTACCATAACCATTGCTGCCGCTTAAATTGGATTTGTAAAAGTAACTGTTGCCCCCATTACCGTTAATTTTACTAAACGTCATTGCGCTGTCGTATACAGACGTAGCTATATCATTGTTTTCACTTAATACATTCGTCAGCTGACTGTTATAAAGTCTTACATAACTCCCCTGGCTGGGCACATCCCCTTCAACCAAAAACTGCAGGCGAGCACCATATTCAAATGGAATGTTCATATAATATAAATGTGCAGTCCCACTGGAAGCGCTGCTTGCTATATAGATACTCTTATTGGCAGGTACCTCACATAAATAACAAGTAGGAGGCCCAGAACTGTAACTTATGTTGCTAAAATAGGATATATCAAAGCTATCGCTAGCGTATAACATTACGGTTTTACCGTCTTGATTTTTGTAACGGCTATCATCCAAGTTGATGCCCACATGATACTGAGACAAAGGCACATTCGATGCGTCCAGTGCATTAAAACCATTACCATTTTCAATTTTATCGGCTACGCCGTCACCGTCACTGTCGACCCAATACGGCGAGGTACCCAAAGCAATTTCGTCTACATCGGAGATGCCATCGTTATCATCGTCGGTGTCGATGTCATCAGGAATATCATCGCCATCGTGATCCAACACCACTAAATCATCGGGTTTGCTGCTGGCATCAAATGGGTCAAATAATTGCTGGCCCGTGAGCTCTTGTAAATCAGAGAAACCATCGTTATCGCTGTCGTGGTCTACCTGATCTGGAATACCATCGTTATCTTGGTCATGCAGAGGGTCTTGCGAGGTTAAAAACGGCATGTATTTGTATAAATCCGACACATCACAGTCTTTTATTTCAGCCAATGTTTTATCCAACCAAACGACGTTTCTTAGGTTAGCAAACTTGACTCCTTTACAACCGTCCGTCACTTCAATCACGGATTCAGTAATTGTAGTGTATTGCAATGCCGCAGTTTGAATATTGCGAAGGCGTGACCGCATTATTATATTACCACCTAGTGTTATATTATCGTATGCCACATCTTCGGCGCGGTAGCTGCTAAATTCCCAAGTGCTCCCCTCGCCAATTCCGGTCACGGTTGAATCGGTGAAAAAGTACACACTGCTAGAGCCAGACCAAAGACTATTCATGGCTGCGTCATAGGTTATCGTTAAACCCTTCCCTGCTTTTATAGCTAAAGAATTGTTATGTAAGTTTCCACCAATTAATAAATCCATCGACAGATAACGTAAACCCGAAGAATTTACTTGATAGCCAATAACATCTGAATACTGTCTAACCTCAAAATCAGACTCCCTCTGCAAGCTCACATAACGAAAGAACTCTCCTGAAAGAGGATAATAATCATGGGTATAGCGATTAACTGGATCCACTTCTTCGGTTAAGAACACCGCTTCTTTATCATCTTGGTTATTTAACGACAGATGGCTATAGAAGCTCGGCCCTATCTGCTCGACAATCACGCGATTGCCCTCTTCTCCCATTAACCAAAAATGCCCCACATTACTGCTTTTAAATGTCACATATCCATTAGTGCTATCTAACTGAATATGAGTACCGGGCAAGGCACGCAAGCGGGCTTTGTGACGGGTGGCCAGATCTTTATTAATCACATAAGGGGAGCGAGAAGCTATCCAGACATGTTCGCCCCATAGTTCATCTGCGGTAATGACAGTAGGGCCCGCTAAGGCACTGTCGGCTGTGGTGCTGGCCACGGCGGATAAAATACCTTCGTTGCCATCGCGATCGACGGCGGTGACTTTATAAAAATATTCACTGCCGTTTTGTACCGCGTTATCCACGTAGTACGAGCCTTTTATTAACTGGTCGCTATTGGCTAGGGTAAATACCGCGTTGTCTTCACTGCGGTAAACTCGGTAGCCGTCGGTGTAAGGGTGCTCGTTTGGGTTCCACACTACGCCTATTTCTAAATCGCCCGGTGTGGCGATAACGTTTTCAACTTGGTTGGGGGCCAATTTATTAATGCCGGTTTTGTGGGTAATATTGCCCGCCCCGTCGGTGACGGTAATTTGGTAGTAGGTTAAATCCACCGAGCTTAAACCGGTAAGCAGTACCGTGTGGTTAGGGGAAAAAACCGTACTAACGGCTTTAGTCGTGCTTAAATTATCGGCTGCGTCGCCCCAGCTAATGCTAGAGGTGGTGGCTTCGTTGGTGTCGAACGACAGGTTCATTTCTTGGGTGGCAATGCTTGAGCTTATTTGTAAATTAATAATGCTTGGGGCCGAGTTGGTGACCACATTAACCGCTGTATTAGCGCTGGTGGTATTGCCGGCTTTATCGGTGGCATTGGCCGACACTGGCGCGTTAATTTCAAGCGGAGTATTCACCGTGACGGCACGACTGTATATGCCATCGTTCGCGACGCTATCACCCAGTACGCCGTTGTCCAGTAATGCATAGCCGGTAAACAAACCCGGTAGGCTGGCAGTAACGGTGGCATTTAAATCACCGTTTAAATCTAAACTCACCAATAAGGTATCGCCTTTGGTGCTGGCACCGGTGGCTGTAAAATTGCTAATGGTGACGGTCGTGTCCAGAGTAATGCTGGCGCTATTGTTGCCCAAGCTTAAATTATTCACATCACGGTATTCAACGTTAATGCTGTTTAGGCCATCGCCCCCGGTTAAGGCTAAATTATGGGTGGCGGTATAGGCAATCCAACCTGTGGCAACAACGTTTCCGCTAATGCTCATTTGCGTGGCGTTGGTTGAACCTAAACTTAATATCACATTGGCATCTGAGGTAAGCGCGTCATCGCTGTTTATTTTTACATAACTTTGGCGTAATTCAACGGCGGCAATCGTGCTGATTAATTGCCCCGTGTTGTCGTTGGTTATCGTAATATTTTGCACCCAGGTTTCAAAGCCACTGTCTTGACAGCGCGTTTCTACGCGGTATTCACCGAACGGTACAACAACACTCAGCTCACCATTGCTAACGGGAAACGTTTGGTCATACCCTACTGCGCTGCCCGATTGCCCCTGCAACCAAACTTCTAACTTGCTGCAGTTGCCCACCGATGTGGCAGGGATAACTAAGGTCATGGCGTTTTGAATTAAGGTTTGTGCTTGCGCGGTGTATTCACCTTGGTTGGTGATGGTGACAGTTTCATTTTGGGTAACACTGGCATACAGCGCCTTACTGTATTTAATGCCATTACCGTAGTTGCCTACTGGCATAGATGCATACCAACGGCCGGTATTATCGGTATAGGTTTTAGTGGGAGTACCTAATACTTCAACTAACACGCCTGCCGCATTCACTTGTTTGTCTAAGGATACAATGCCGCTTACCTGGCCGGTTTTTAATTGTAAATTTACAGCCGCTAACGAGGTGGTGGCGGTGGCCACGACCCGTATGTTTTCTATAGTGGTGGTTTGGTAGTTAGAGTCGGTGAAGTTTAGGGTGTAACGGCCTGGGGATAAGCCGTTTAAAATAAACGCACCGTCGCGGCTGGTGACCGCTTCTTTGTCGGTGCCTTCTACTGCCACCAATAAACCCGCGTGAGTATTTAATACTGCTAACTTGTCACTAAACTTGGCAAAGCCCGAAATTGAACCCACAAAGGTACTGGCCGCTTTAAGTTCGATGCTGCCTACCTCGGTATTGGTATTGCTGGTTATGTTGATATCGGTAATTTTGTCGGCACTAAAGTCATTGGCCTGGGCAATAAAGGAGTAGCCGTTGGCTACCGGTAAGGCATTAAAGCTAAAGGCACCGTTGGCATCGGTTAGGGTAGTGTAAATACCGCCACGAGCATCGCGGGCGTAAACCACTATGTTCTCCAAACTGGTTAACAGGGCCACATCGACACTTAAGGAGCCACTGGCGGAGCCTTTTTCATTATTTAACTGTAAGGCACCTAACTCCAGAGTTTGCCCAGAGGTAATTTGCACGGAAAAGGTTTGGCTTACGAAACCACTTTGCGCCACTAACAAGGTATAACTGCCTTGGGCCAAGCCCTCAAACGAGGCTGCACCGCTGGCATCTGTGGTGGTGGTAGTGGCATCGTTTAACAGAGTAACCGTGGCGCTTTCAATTGGGGTATTGCTGGCCAAGCTTTGCACCACAAAGTTCACTGCTCCGGCGGGTATTAAATCTTGCTGACCAATGCTAACGGTGGTTTCTTGATTAGGTGTTACGTTTACATCGTCTATTTTAATGGCTTGCGTTGCATCAGCACTGACATAGGTAAGGCTGTAGTCGGTGCCCGCTGGCACATCAATGGAATAGCTGCCATCGGCTGCTACCGGGATTTCAATGGGTGCGATTACCGGTGGCGTAATTTGTGTATCTGAACCTGGATTATTATTGGCTTGTTCCAGCGCGGTTTGGTCTGCTTGAATGGCGGCGGTAATGTCGTTGGGGGTTAACCATAATGTACCGGCTTGGCTGGTAACTTTACGACTGGTTATTGAGCGTGAACGGGATTGAACCGAAAAACCGTTAGTGCTTTTTGGGGTAGGGATTAAAGCCATGTCTAACTGGCCCACTACCTTACCCTTGGCAGACAAGGCAAATTCTTCCGCCACTACGCTGGATTGGGCATGGCATAGTAGGCTGGTGTCGAGTACTTCGGCATCGTCCAGTGTGCCATTGGCGTTGGTGTCTATGCCCACCTCTATGTTGGTGCCACCAAACGGACAGCTGGCGTCAGTTGAAGCGGTTAGGCGTACCGCGGCTGAGGTGCCATTGGCACCAGCGGTACCATCTGCACCAACGGCGCCATCATTACCATTACACACGGTTTCGGTGGAGCTGATTTCACCGGCATCTAACAGACCGTTTTTATTGGTATCCACGCCCATGTCTATTTCTATGCCGCCGTTGGGGCAAGTGGCATTGGCTTCAATTAGGCGCTTGTTCACCGCCACGGCACCGTTACTGGTGGTTTCAGAGCTGCCTCCGCCAC
>Ga0209396_1005291_pt1 | contig 12255 bp, 11 predicted proteins | sample GOMGulsemesocosm_6_FD_184638 | JGI IMG/M metagenome (GOLD analysis project Ga0209396, IMG submission 184638) | Methane-oxidizing microbial communities from mesocosms in the Gulf of Mexico - GOM8C Gulf of Mexico (SPAdes) (version 2) | ecosystem: Environmental > Aquatic > Marine > Cold seeps...
TGATCATCCGGTGTCTGACGTTGCAGGCAGTAACAACATGAAATGGCAAAGCGCTTGGTTTAATCCTAGAAAAGTAAAATTAGACCACTATAAAAAGCCATTACAGTTACCGACATTTGAACTTAGTGCTATTACTAACCTGAACATGTTACTCAAATATTAAGCCCCAATCTTTCGATTGAGGCTTAATAGGTAAACTTTACACAGTACAATACTGCTAAACTTTGACTACGATTTTAAATGCTCATCGATGAACTCAATCATCAAGCCCATCGCTTTTTTGCGGTTAACTGCATCATTAAGATGATGAGTACCAAACTTAAACAACTCTAATTCAACTTCCTTATCCGCTTCTTTAAGTGCTTCGTACATAGCTTCTGATTGACGATAACTCACTTGCTGATCGACTTTGCCATGGATCAATAGCACTGGAGCTTCAAACTTATTTGTATGAAACAGAGGGGAAATATGCTTGAGACTTTTCCCTTCTACGTTAACAATATTATTAACATAACTTTTACCATTTTTACGACGCCAGTGAATAATCTGTGAATCCATGTCACCAACACCAGCAATACTCACAATACATTTAAATTGTTTTGGTGTTTGATAACCAGCAGCTAGGGCGGCATAACCTCCATAACTTGCACCAGCAATACAAGAATTATGAGTATCTGCAAGTTTTTCTTTTTTAACCCAATTAACTGCGTCAATTAAGTCTGTTTGCATTTCTTTTCCCCACTTTTCATAACCCGAAGTAAGGTATCTATTACCGAATCCACCTGAACCACGGTAGTTCACTTGTAATACAGCATAGCCTCGGCTAGCAAACAGTTGCACAAACGGATCAAAGTATTGCTTGTCTCTAACACCATAAGGACCGCCATGAGGGTGAACAATTAACGGAGGATTTTTTATACCGATCGGTAATGTTATGTAACCATTTAAATTCATGCCGTCACGAGCTTTAAATTTAAATGGAGTAACGGCCGCCAACTTTTCATTAAGTAAAGAGGGATACATACCATACCAAGGTACAATTTTAGGATTTTTACGATCAAATAAATAATACTGCCCAGGACGAGTATCACTTACTGCATAAATCATATAACGCTGCTTATTCTTGTCCCAGTTGCTTACAAAAGCTTGCAAACCACTTTTTTGAAATAGATTTGATATTTGTTGATTCAATGTTTGGTTATTTTTATCGAAATATACGCGTTTAACAAAATGTTCAGTGTATGAAAAACCAACGACTTTACGCAAATCACCATCAAGCTGAGTTATAGCCCTATCTATATCGAAATTCCCAGGAGCCTTACCTAATAAATTATATTCTCCAGAGGTGATGTCATATCGCCACAATGCATCCTTGCTAAGCTTGTAATCACTGATAACAATGACAGAATTTGTTTCGGGCTCATATAAAACTGGCTCAAATGTTTCGCCTTCAAACGATTTTCTTTCTTTAATAAGCTGCCAATCAGCATCGTTATTTTTACGTGTGTAAATGTAGCGAGTATCCGAATTATCACCTGTACCACGCCCAACAGCCATGAGGATGTCGCCAACACTGTTAACATGCCAACCTACTATTTTTTTACCATTACTAATATATTTTTCAAAGTCGCCATTACGAATGTCGACTTTAAATACTGATGAATAATAATTATCACGAATATCGTTGACGGTGACGAGAATATGATTAGGTTCTTTTTTCAATAAGCTAAGTAAATGCGGGGTGCTACGATAGAACTCCCATTGAGTCGCCTTTTTGGATAAACGTTTCTTTAACTCAACGACATCTCCTCCAGCAATAGATGCTGAGTAAAGATGAGACGTACGTAACTGTCTAGCGCTTGCTCTAAAAGGCTGCGTCACACTGACTAATACTCGCTGATTGTTGGCCCAATAGATGCTTTCGATTCTATATTTATCTTCACCTAATGCTACAATCGTTTTCATTGCACCAGGGTCATTAAAAGGAACAATTGAGACTTGAGTTTGGTCACCTTGGTTGGTAATTACCGCAATATTCTCTCCATCTGGAGAAATAATGGGTTGCTGCACCATCGGCATTTGATTAAATGCTGAAACAGGAATTTGTGTTTTTTTGGCGGCTATGGAATTAGTACTGATTAGCGCCAATAATATTAAAAGACTGATTTGCTTAAACATGAATTATTTCCTTATAAAAATCGCTTGGCAATTTACTAAATCATTTTGTTAATAGCAAGTTAAAAACATTACATTTAACCAAAACTTTCATAGGTGTATTTACATACAGTATTTGCTATAGTGCTTGTCAATAATAATGATGACGAATGAAGGCTTATGGACGTTTCTCTTTTACTTGATGGTCTAAACGAACACCAACGTAATGCTGTGGCAGCAAAGCCAGGTAAGCAGCTTGTTTTAGCGGGTGCTGGCAGTGGTAAAACACGCGTCTTAGTTCACCGTATCGCATGGTTAATGAAAGTTGAACAGCATTCAAGCTTTTCTATTTTAGCGGTTACCTTCACCAATAAAGCGGCCAAAGAAATGCGTCACCGCGTTGAAACTCTACTAGGCGATCAGCTAGGTAAAATGTGGATTGGTACATTTCATGGAATCGCTCATCGCTTATTACGGATGCATTATAGCGAAGCTAAATTACCACAAAACTTTCAAGTCATCGATTCAGACGATCAATTTAGAATGATTAAGCGTTTATTAAAGTCGTTGAATTTAGATGATAAAACCTACCCTCCTCGTCAAGTTCAGTCGTACATTAATGGCAACAAAGATGAAGGATTACGTCCAAAACATATTGATAGCTATGGCGATCCTTATGAACAAAAACTGTGCGAATTGTACAAGAGCTACCAAGAAGCGTGTGATAGAGCCGGCTTAGTTGATTTCGCCGAGCTACTTTTGCGCGCGCACGAATTGTGGATGCATAACCCACAAGTGTTAGAGCATTATCAGCGTCGTTTTCAAAATATCTTGGTGGACGAGTTCCAAGATACCAATAATATTCAATATGCTTGGGTTAAAATGCTAGCAAGTGCTAACAACAACTTAATGATTGTAGGTGACGATGACCAATCTATTTATGGTTGGCGTGGCGCCAAAGTGGAAAACTTACAACGATTTTTGACAGACTTCCCACAGGCTATCACGGTTAAGTTAGAGCAAAATTATCGCTCAACTGAAAACATTCTAGATGCGGCCAATGCGGTCATCAGTAATAACCAAGCTCGTCTTGGTAAAAAGCTGTGGACTGATGGTAACAAAGGCGAACCGATTTCACTTTACGCCGCCTTTAATGAGATTGACGAAGCACGCTTTATTAGTAACAAAATTAATGAATGGCATGAACAAGGAGGTAATCTTGAAGAGGTCGCTATCTTGTATCGAAGCAACGCTCAATCTCGTGTTATTGAAGAAGCCTTATTGTCACAAAAACTCTCATACCGAATTTACGGTGGCCTGCGTTTTTACGATCGCTTAGAGATCAAAGACACACTGGGCTACTTAAGATTAATGGCGAACCGCGATGACGATGCAGCCTTTGAGCGCGTAGTAAATACTCCAACGCGTGGTATAGGCGCGACAACCATGGAAAAACTGCGCCATAACGCACGCCAAGAAGGCATGACATTATGGCAAACCAGTAAATTATTAGTACGTGAAAAAATTCTTACAGGCCGTGCAGCCAATGCTATCCATGGCTTTCTAACCTTGGTCAACCAATTAGAAGATGACAGTGTTGAGATGTCATTACGTTCGATGACTGATTTTGTGATTAATCACAGCGGTTTAAAAACGATGTACTTGGCAGAAAAAGGCGATAAAGCACAAGATAGAGTTGATAACTTAGATCAGTTGTTAACGGCCATGAATGACTTCGTGATTCCTGAAGAAGTCGAAGAAGAATCTCAAGAGATGACCCCGTTAACGGCGTTTTTATCTCACGCGGCCTTAGAAGCTGGTGAATCACAAGCCGATGAATATGAAGATGCCGTACAGCTAATGACAATGCATAGCTCCAAGGGATTAGAGTTTCCACTGGTCTTTATTGCTGGTGTTGAAGAAGGCATGTTTCCTAGTCAGCGTACCATGGATGAACCAGATAAATTAGAAGAAGAACGCCGCCTTGCGTATGTAGGTATTACTCGTGCGATGAAGAAACTTTATATCAGTTACGCTGAATCTCGTCGTCTTTATGGACAGGAAAAATTTCATAAACCATCGCGTTTCTTACGTGAAATACCATCAGAGTTTGTAGAAGAAATCCGTTTAACCACAAGGATTTCACAGCCTACCACGGCCTCAAACCGTGTGACAAAAGCAGCGCAAACCTTTAATCAAACAGGACTCGCTCTAGGTCAAAATGTAAACCATGCCAAATTTGGCAATGGCGTTATCGTTAACTACGAAGGAAGTGATGCACAAGCCCGTGTTGAAGTCAGTTTTGAAGACGGAAATTCTCGCTGGCTGATGGTGGCTTATGCACGGTTAGAAGTGTTGAATTAACGCCTAACGCCTTTTATCAATAATGTACGCGCTAATTAAGGGCGTACATTAATAAATTGAGATTTAAAAAGAAATCCTTGAACGTAATCCACCCCTAACTCCTTTGCAAACATCAAGTCTTCTTGCGTTTCAATACCTTCTAGAATTATCTTTTTATTAGACGCTTTAGCATAATTAATGAGCGCAGAAACTAACAGTAAGAATGATTCGTTAGCTTTGTTTTGAACCACTAAACGATCGAATTTAATAAAATCAACACGCTCTAATACCATGGTTGATAACATAGAATGTTCGTTACAAACATCGTCTATCGCGGTCTTTATTTGATGTGCACCCATACTTTTTATCATCTGCAAACTCATTTTTGCATCATTAATTTCAGAGTTCTCAATTAATTCAACCACCAGCTCTCCCTTAAATTTCTTAAAGAGCGTGACATAAGCATTGTTTGATTCAGCTTCTGTACCAAGCTGACCTTCAAAATATGAATCTTGATCTAAATTAATGAATAAACAGTGATCTGTAGGGGCATATTCTAGTTGAATTTTCTTTTGAGCAAGTTCGACTTGATGTAGTGTCAATGGACTATGGTGCAGAGCCTTAAAGACTAAGTCTGGGGGAATTGACGTATTATGTTGATCAAAAAAACGAGACAACGCTTCATACGCGAAAACATTTTTCGTATCGACTGATACAATCGGCTGGTACTCAACACCGTAATTTTGTTGTTCTATGATATACAGTAGTAATTCTTTTGAAATCTCAGAATTAGACACGAAGGCATCCTAATTATCGTAAACAATTCACAATAATGAATGATAATTATTCTTACTACAACATAAATGGTACGCTTTTAATCATAACGATACTTAACTGATTATTAAAAAACCAATTAACTGTACCCTAGCACTATAAATTTCCAATGATCGCGCTACAATCACTCTATTCAATCGTGAAGATACCTTTATGCTAAATACTACCCCTTACATTTTATATAGTTTTCGCCGCTGTCCTTATGCTATGCGCGCACGCATGGCGCTCGTGTTAAATCAAATGTCCGTCGAAATTCGTGAAATTGTTCTTAAGCATAAACCACCATCGATGCTCGCATTTTCCCCCAAAGGGACTGTGCCGGTATTAATTATTAATGACGGGTTCGTTATTGATGAATCGCGAGAAATTATGGATTTTTCTATAAGTCACTCACAACACCCTGTGCTAACTACTCCTTGTCAGGAACAGCTTGCATTAATCAACACGAATGACACAACATTTAAAGCACACCTTGATCACTATAAATACTCTGATCGTTTTCTCGAGTCCACACAGCAAGAGCACCGAAAAAAAGGAGAGGTATTTCTTCATGTTCTTGAGCACAAACTTGAGCAACAGCCTTATTTATTTGGCCAAAACCTGAGTTACGCCGATATCGCCATCTTTCCATTCATTCGTCAGTTTGCTCACGTAGACAAAACTTGGTTTGAACAAGCTAACTATCCTAACGTCCAACGCTGGTTAACACACTTTTTAACATCAGCGGCTTTTGTTACAGTCATGAATAAACTGCCCCCTTGGCAAGAAAGTGACAATGTCGTCCATTTCCCACCACAGGATACGTAACGATGATATGTATTGGTCACCGTGGGGCACGAGGTTATGCGCCAGAAAATACGCTATTGTCTATTGAACTTGCCATAGAACAAGGTGCAGGGTGGATTGAAATTGATGTGCGTGAACACCAGGGTGAGCTTATTGTTATTCATGATAAGTATTTAGAACGAACCACCAACGGCATTGGTGATATTTATCAACACGATTTAGCAACGCTAAAACAGTTTGATGCCGGTAATGAGCAATCAATTCCAACATTGGCCGAAGTCATTAAACATATTAATCGCCGCGCAATTTTGAATATTGAACTTAAAGATATGGCAAGTGCACAACCTACCCTCAAACTCCTTAATCAATGTTTTGATGAAGGATGGGGGTTTAATGACTTTCTCATTTCCAGCTTTTATCATCATGCACTGCTCGAGTTAAAACAAGCACAACCCTCATTACGAACAGGAGCACTCTGCGCAAGTGTCATGATTGATTACGCTAAATTTGCCCAAGATTTAGAGGCATGGTCGATTAATCTATGCTTAGAATCGATTAACCAAGCCATCGTCGATGATGCACATCAGCGGGGTTTAAAGGTATTGGTTTATACCGTGAACGATGTCAGACAATTTGATGAATTAGCTCACATGGGTGTCGATGGTGTATTTACCGACTACCCACTTAGATTTATGCAATGGCGAGATAACGCTGAATTCAAAAGCGCTGCTGCTATGATGATTTAGCTTGTTTACGCTTTTTTAAGCCGTTACGTGCACTATCAAACGTATAAACAATGAGTGCGATCCAAATTAAAGCAAAGGTAAAGACTTTAGCCGCTGCAAATGGTTCATCGTAAAGAAATACAGCCAATATCAGCATTAAACTTGGTCCTATATATTGGATAAAACCTAACGTAGATAATGGAATGCGTATTGCTGCAGCTGCAAAGGCCAATAAGGGTAATGTCGTGACGATACCAGCTGATATAATTAAGACAGTAAATTGCCAGTCAGTGGTTATTAAACTCAATGAACTACTATCAATGACAAAAACATAAATCAGTGCAAAAGGTAATAAAAATAAGGTCTCAATAAATAAACCGCTTAGCGCATCGATGTTAATTTTTTTGCGCATTAAGCCATAAATACCAAAAGAACCCGCTAGTGCCAGTGATATCCAAGGAATCGATCCGAAGGAAATGACTTCAACCATAACGGCAGAAAAAGCAATGGCCACAGCAGCCCACTGTAATTTACGTAACCGCTCCCCAAGAAATAACGTTCCCAGCACGACATTAAGTAATGGGTTAATGTAATAACCCAATGAAGCATCAAGCATGTGGTTGTTATTTATGGCCCAAATGAATAATAACCAGTTGAAAGCAATAATCAGTGATGTAATGGCTAATAGCCCAAGCTTTTTGGGCGTCTTAAAAAGTTGTTTTATTTTCGAAAAGCCAGTGATGGCAACTATCATTAACAAGATAAACGCAAACGACCAAATAACGCGATGTAATAAGATGTCGATGGCGTCAATACCCACCAATGCCTTAAAGTAAATAGGCGCAATTCCCCACATAATGTAAGCAGCAAATGCAAAGAGTAATCCGTGCTTATATTGTTCATTTTGAGGCATGTTGCGATCCGTTGATATAAAGACGGCCGATTGTAGGATTTATATCAAACGAAAGCTATGTAATCTTCGGATTTTTCTTGATTTGAGTATTTCCCATTGAAATGGCTTGGAGTACACTAGCGGGTAATTAAATTTATGAGTAACGACAATGAGTCAAAACAGCAACGACACAACAGATTTTGGTTATGAACAAGTAAAAACAGCTGAAAAAGCTTCTAAAGTCGCTGATGTTTTTCACTCTGTTGCCGCGAAATACGACATTATGAATGACTTAATGTCATTTGGTGTTCACCGAATATGGAAACGCTTTGCCATTGATTGTTCTGGTGTTCGCCCGGGACAAAAAGTGCTTGACTTAGCTGGCGGCACTGGCGATTTAACCGCTAAATTTTCACGAATTGTCGGTGAGAAAGGCCAAGTCATTTTGGCTGATATTAATGACTCAATGCTAAAAGTTGGCCGCGATAAACTGCGCGACCTTGGCGTTGTTTCTAATGTTGAATATGTGCAAGCGAATGCACAAGCTTTGCCTTTCCCTGAAAATACGTTTGATTTAATCACCATTGCTTTTGGTCTACGTAATGTAACCGACAAAGATGAAGCCTTGCGTTCTATGTATCGCGTGTTAAAACCCGGCGGACGCTTGTTGGTCTTAGAATTTTCAAAGCCAAGTAACGATTTACTCTCTAAGGCTTACGACATGTACAGTTTTAATCTATTACCTACCATGGGAAAAATGGTCGCGAACGATAGTGAGAGCTACAAATATTTAGCCGAATCTATTCGTATGCATCCTGATCAAGAAACCCTCAAGGGAATGATGGATACGGCTGGTTTTGAGCAAACACAGTATTATAATCTAACAGGCGGCATTGTCGCATTACACCGTGGTTATAAATTCTAGTATCCATTTTATGAATTAATGATCCGTTTTCAGCGAGAATAAATGTTCAACTATTAGGACAATACATGCCCTTACCCAATTTGATTTGTGCGGTTATTGAAACTGCACTCAATAAGTTACTGACGCTTGATACGACTAGCCAACAAAGAATGGTTTCACTCAAAGAAAAAACGGTAGGCGTCAATATTGTAGAATTAAAACAGCCACTTTTTTTTAACTTCAGTGAAAGACGCGTCGAAGTTTTAGGGCAATATGAAGGTGATGTAGCCGCGCAGTTAACTTTAGATATTAACGCCTTAATGACGTTGAAAAATAATGGCGACATTAATGAGCTCATTAAATCCGATCAATTAGCGATCAATGGCGATATAAAAACACTTCAAAGCTTCGCTGATTTACTAACAAAGCTTGATATTGATTGGCAAGAGCATTTGTCTGCCTATACTGGCGATGTTATCGCGTTTAAATTGAGTCAAGGTGTCAACAAGTTATTTAAAACTGCGTCAAATCAAGCGCAAAAAACACAAGCTCATGCTAAAGACTATCTGACCGAAGAAGCGCGATTAATGATCGGAAAATTAGAGTTTGTGCATTTTAGCGATCAAATCGACCAATTGTCTGAACAAACTGACCGTCTTGAACGTCAAATAAATCAACTTAGGATTACTCGATGAAGTTAAGTCACCTACGACGTTTTTATTTGATTAATAAGTTATTCTTACAATACGGACTCGATGAGTTTATGCCGTGGCATTTATTGCCATGGTACGTTAAGTTTGGACGTCGCTGTTTTTTTTGGTTATCCAATAAACATCAAGATAAATCCCAAGCGCAACGCTTGCGTTTATGTTTAGAAGCGTTGGGACCTGTGTATATTAAATTTGGTCAAATGTTATCGACCAGACGTGACCTACTCAGTGTTGAACTCGCTAAAGAGCTTGGGCAATTACAAGATAACGTGCCTGCTTTTGATAGCGCCAAGGCCATGGCATTGATTAGTGCCAATCTGCAATGCCCTATTGATGAAGTATTTGATGACTTTGAACCCCAACCATTAGCCAGCGCTTCTATCGCACAAGTTCATTGCGCAACGCTCAAAGAAAATGGTCAACAAATAGTAATTAAAGTCATTCGCCCTGACATTAAGCACACTATCATCAGCGATACAGATCTGATGTTAATGTTTGCTAAACTATTAACTAAGGTATTGCCACAACAGAGTGCCAGATTACGCCCTGTTGAGGTGGTTAACGAATACCGTCGAACGATTTTAAATGAATTAAACCTCAGTAAAGAATTAGCCAATACACAAACAATTCGCAATAACTTTATTGACTCTCCATCACTTTATACGCCACTCACATACAGTGAATACTGTTTTGATAATATGATGGTAATGGAGCGAATTTTTGGTATTCCTGTATCGGATATTGCTCAACTTAAAGCGCAAAACACCAATTTCCAACTGTTAGCAGAGCGCGGCGTCGAAGTTTTTTTCACCCAAGTGTTTCGAGATAGTTTTTTCCATGCTGATATGCACCCCGGCAATATATTTGTGTCACGTCAAACGCCCGACAATCCAAAATATATTGGCATTGATTGCGGTATCGTAGGTACGTTAAACAAGGAAGATCAACGATATTTAGCCGAAAATTTTGTCGCTTTTTTCAATAGTGATTATCGAAAAGTAGCGACCTTACATGTTGATTCTGGTTGGGTACCTAGTGATACCAATGTCGATGAGTTTGAATTTGCGATCAGACAAGTCCTTGAACCATTATTTGCTAAACCCTTAGCTGAGATTAGTTTCGGACACGTTTTGGTCAAACTTTTTGAAACAGCGCGTCAATTTAACATGCAAGTACAGCCGCAATTGGTTCTATTACAGAAAACATTACTCTATGTTGAAGGTCTTGGCCGCCAGCTTTATCCAGAGCTAGATTTATGGAAAACGGCGAAGCCATTTCTAGAAAACTGGTTGAAAGAACAAATGGGCCCTAAAGCGCTGTATCAATCGATCAAAAGTAACGCACCGTTTTGGGTAGAGAAGATGCCTGAATTGCCTAATCTTATTTATGACAACTTAAAACGTAGTCAAAAAGAACAAGCGCTTTGGCAGAAAAATCAACAACGCTTATTGAGAAATCAGCACCTGCAACAGCGAAGCAGTTTCTGGCAATTATTAGGCACGGCGACCGCCATCTGTAGCACTGTTCTCTATACTCAAGTAGGTATTGAATGGCCATGCATAACATTAGCGGCTATTAGCGCGGTTTGTTGGTTAAATGCTTGGCAGGGCAAAGATCAATATAACGACTGATATTCTATCGTTTCGTCAATGACAGCTATACACTGCCCTATTAAAACGATTAGAATGTCAGACATATCAATTTATTAAGTTTAAGTATTTGGAGTAGGTTATGGGTAATATTGGTTGGGTACAATTATTAATTGTTGCGGTTATTGTGTTGGTTATTTTTGGCAGTAAAAAATTGCGCAACCTTGGCGGTGACTTGGGCACGTCTGTTAAAGGCTTCAAAAAAGCAATGCAAAAAGAAGAAGATACAACGGTTCAAGCCAATGTTGAAACTCTTGATAGCAAAGAGAAAAGCGTAGAAGAAACCGTACAATCAAAAGATAAAGAACAGGTTTAAATATACATGTTCGATATTGGATTGTGGGAAATAATTCTAATTAGCATCATAGGATTAGTCGTTTTGGGCCCAGAACGATTACCTACAGCTGTTCGAACCGTTTCTGGCTGGATAAGAACCATGCGCCGCATGGCTCAAAATGTCAAAAATGAACTGGAACAAGAGCTCGAAATAGATAAATTACACAGTGATTTAAAAAAAGCTGAGAGTATCAGCCAAGATATTCACAGTAATGCAATTCCTGATGAGCTTAAAGAGTCTATTGCAACGCTTAAACAAGCGGCTCAAGATGTTACTGAGCCCTATCATGCTAAACCTACTAACAATGACAAATTAACGTCATCTAAAGAATAATCATGTCATCTATGCAACAACCGCTTATTAGCCACCTTATTGAACTACGCAATGGTTTGTTAAAAGCCGTTGCCAGCATTTTTATTATATTCATTAGTTTGGTTTATTTCGCCAACGATATTTATGCCTATGTATCTTTGCCGCTAAAAGAACAATTGCCTGAAGGCACCAGTATGATAGCGACGGGGGTGACGTCATCATTTTTTGCCCCCTTTAAACTGACCATGATGTTATCGTTTTTCATCGCCATTCCTTTTGTGCTTCATCAGATTTGGTCCTTTGTGGCGCCAGCTTTATATAAGCATGAAAAACGCCTTGTGTTTCCGATGTTGCTATCAAGCACGATATTGTTTTACGCTGGAATAGCCTTCGCTTACTTCTTAGTTTTCCCTGTTATTTTTGGTTTCTTTACCAGCGTAGCACCCGAAGATGTAACCATCGCCACCGACATTGAAAGTTATCTTAATTTTGTATTAAAGCTGTTTTTTGCTTTTGGTTTCGCTTTTGAAATCCCTATTGCTATCATTTTATTGTGTTGGGCTGGTATAACAACGCCTGCAACGCTGCGTGAGAAACGTCCTTATGTCG
>Ga0209396_1005293_pt1 | contig 12253 bp, 20 predicted proteins | sample GOMGulsemesocosm_6_FD_184638 | JGI IMG/M metagenome (GOLD analysis project Ga0209396, IMG submission 184638) | Methane-oxidizing microbial communities from mesocosms in the Gulf of Mexico - GOM8C Gulf of Mexico (SPAdes) (version 2) | ecosystem: Environmental > Aquatic > Marine > Cold seeps...
TCTTCTAATGTTGCTTGCAGTGCTTGTTCTATATTCACAAAAAAATCCGTAGTTAGTTTCCTAACTACGGATTTTGCATGATCGTTTGGATCGGTCAACCGATCATTGTCTTAACTGATCGGCATTACGCTTTAGCGGCCTTTTTTATTGCCTATAGGAAGTTAGCAGTGCAGGAGTTGTATCTCTTAATACCTTAAAGAAGCATGGCTTAACTCTAGACTTTGGTACTTACGGAAATTAAAAATGGTGATATTAGTAGTGTTTTCTATTGTTTATAGGATTTTAGGCTTATGGTAGAGTTAATTATTTAATAATTATAACTTGGGAGGTTTACATCCACGTGTATGGACCTGAAAGGTAATCAGTTCATATAATGAAAAAGGATGCCGAAGCATCCTTTTATTAAAAACAATTAAAAATTAATTATTTTTTAGCAGCTCTTTTCTCTGCTTCAGCAGCTTTTACTTCAGCTATAACTGTTTCAGCTACGTTATTAGGACAAGGCATGTAGTGAGAGAATTCCATTGAGAATTGACCACGACCTGATGTCATTGTACGTAATGATCCGATGTAACCGAACATTTCAGAAAGAGGTACATCAGCTTTAATACGAACACCAGAAACCCCGGCGTCTTGACCACCAATCATGCCACGACGACGGTTTAAATCACCAATAACATCACCAACGTGATCATCAGGCGTAAATACATCAACTTTCATGATAGGTTCAATTAGCTGTGCGCCAGCTTTTGGAATTGACTGACGGAAAGCACCACGAGCAGCGAGTTCAAAGGCTACAGCAGATGAATCTACTGCATGGAAACCACCATCGTATAATTCAATTTCAACGTCAAGTACCGGGAAACCAGCAAGAGTACCGGTATCCATCATGCCTTTAAAGCCTTTCTCGATAGCAGGGAAGAATTCTTTAGGAACATTACCACCAACAACAACAGAGTTGAATACGAAACCAGTACCAGGTTCGCCGGGCTTGATACGGTAATCAATTTTACCGAACTGACCAGAACCACCAGATTGTTTCTTATGTGTGTAAGAATCTTCAACTGCTTGTGTGATTGTTTCACGGTATGCAACTTGTGGCTTACCAACAGCTAATTCTACACCGTAGGTACGTTTTAGAATATCTACCTTGATATCTAAGTGAAGTTCACCCATACCAGACAAAATCGTTTCACCTGAATCTTCATCAGTTTCAACTTTAAAGGTAGGATCTTCTGCAACCATTTTACCGATAGCAAGACCCATTTTCTCAGTTGAACCTTTATCTTTAGGAGATACAGAAATTGAAATTACAGGCTTAGGGAATACCATAGCTTCTAAAACAATTGGGTCCTTAGGGTCGCATAACGTATGGCCTGTTTGAACGCCACTCTTCATGCCTACAATTGCAATAATATCGCCAGCTTGCGCTGAAGATAATTCGTTTCGGTCATCGGCTTGCATTTCACACATACGGCCAATACGTTCAGTTTTGCCTGTTGCAGCATTAAGAATGGTATCACCTTTCTTTAACGTACCTGAATAGATACGAACAAAGGTTAATGCACCAAAACGGTCATCAGTGATTTTAAATGCTAACGCTTTAAATGATTCATCTGCAGAAACAGTTGCTACTGCACCAGTAGGTTCACCTTCATCATCAGTAAGTGGTTGTGGATCAACCTCTGTTGGTGACGGCAAATAATCAACAACAGCGTCAAGGATGTTTTGAACGCCTTTGTTTTTAAAAGCTGAACCACAGTAAGTAGGGAAGAAGTCCATTGTACGTGTACCTTTACGGATACAACGCTTGATATCTTCCATTGATGGCTCAGTGCCTTCTTCTAAATATGCTTCAAAAAGGTCGTCATCTTGCTCAAGAGCAGTTTCAAGAAGCATTTCACGATATTCTTCTACTTTATCAACCATGTCCGCTGGCACATCAGTGATTTCATAGTTCTCAGGAAGACCTGTGTCATCCCATACCCATGCTTTACGGGTAAGAAGGTCAACAACACCAACAAACTCATCTTCAGTACCAATTGGTAACACCATGACAAGTGGGTTCGCACCTAATACGTCTTTAGTTTGTTTAACAACACGATAAAAATCAGCACCTAAACGGTCCAATTTGTTTACAAAGATAATACGGGCAACTTCTGAGTCGTTCGCATAACGCCAGTTAGTTTCTGATTGTGGTTCAACACCACCAGAACCACAGAATACACCAACACCGCCATCAAGAACTTTAAGTGAACGGTAGACTTCAACTGTGAAATCAACGTGACCAGGAGTATCGATGACATTAAAACGGTGATCGTTCCAAAAACAGCTTACCGCAGCAGACTGGATGGTAATACCGCGCTCAGCTTCTTGTTCCATGAAATCAGTCGTAGACTCACCGTCATGTACTTCACCTGTTTTATGGATCTGACCCGTAAGTTTTAAGATACGTTCAGTTGTTGTGGTTTTACCCGCATCAACGTGAGCGAAGATACCGATATTTCTGTATTTGGATAAATCTGCCATTACTTTACTCTATTTAATTTCGACTAATAAAAAGTGGAATTGTTGAAAATTTGCGCGCGAGTATACCATTAGTAATCAAAGAGAGACATATTAAATGAAAATATTTTAAAAAAATCATATCGTTTTTATCGTATTATTAACCTTGAGAAGTACTAAGTACCGAGGTTCACTCAGTCTTTAGACATTATTTGATTAATTACAAAAAACTTACCGGTCGTAGACGGAGGAAACTTAGTATGAAGCACTAAAACACTTTCAAAAGTGTTTGTTAACTATCATTGATAACAGATTTACGGGTATCAAGGTTATAAGCTATCTTTGCAGAGTAAATAGAAGTGCATCTACAATGATCAAATACACGGCATGTATGAGCATTATATAACGAGATGTAATGATAAAATCTTCGTTACTAAATATTTTGTATTACTAAGTCTGCTGTTAACGTTTGCACTGCAAACGTTAACATCGAAGAATTGCATCTCTAAAAAGATAACTAATAGATGTAAGTTATCACTATGCATTAAAAGTATGCTCACGATATTTTCGTTAGTATCTAATAAGTATTCAACGAAGACTCAAGAATACTTATAATTCGTTAATTTTTTCATCTGCACTTAGAAATTAAGGAAGCGTTTTTTATAGACTGCTCAATCAAGTTTTTAGTCGATTACAAGCAAGAATGTAAATTTGCATATTTTAGAATCCTAGGTTTTTAGAAAGAACATTGTATTCTTCTAAAAGCAGGAGGTATTGCGAATAACAAGGACTTCGTGTGAAATAGGACAATGCCATATAAAAAGGACACCAAAACCTAATAAAGGTCCTATGACAGAAATGACTTAATTTTTAGGCGCTATAACAAATTACGAATCTAGCTACAAAGCCAAACCGGAACTACATTGACTATAGTTTGCAAGTAAATAGCTGCGGTTACCAAATTCAAGAGAGCATGCTTTGCTGACTTGTTTTATGCTCTTCATCTAATAAATGTAAAACCAAAAGACTTCAATAAAGTGCAATATTAACCACCCTATATATAGAAATCGAAGAAGGACTTGCACAATATTTCTACTTATGTATAATACGCCTCCACGTTAGGGTTCGCCCAGCGTGATTATCAGTTAACTAGTAAATTTATTTGGTAGTTAACATACAGCAACTCCGATTTGGAGTTGAACGGTAAATTTAGCGATACTCCCCCCTTTTACATATAAAAGGTGATGGGCTGTATTTTGTTGTTCTTTAAAATGGGGATTTGATTACATGTCAAATCAAAGAATTCGCATTCGTTTGAAAGCGTTCGATCATCGTTTGATTGATCAATCAACAGCGGAAATCGTAGATACTGCTAAACGTACTGGCGCACAGGTTCGTGGTCCAATTCCACTTCCTACGCGTAAAGAACGTTTTACTATCTTGACTTCTCCACACGTTAACAAAGATGCTCGTGATCAATACGAAATTCGTACTCACAAACGCATGATTGATATCGTAGAGCCAACTGAAAAGACTGTAGACGCTTTAATGCGTTTAGACTTAGCAGCTGGTGTTGACGTTCAAATCAGCTTGGGTTAATAGGAGTTTTAACATGACTATAGGTCTAGTTGGACGTAAAGTGGGTATGACTCGCATCTTTTCTGAAGATGGTGTGTCTACTCCTGTTACAGTCCTTGAAGTTGAAGCCAACCGTGTTGCTCAGGTTAAAACTGTTGACAACGATGGTTATTCAGCGCTTCAAGTTACTACGGGTAGCAAAAAAGCTAATCGTACTAACAAGCCAACAGCCGGACATTTTGCAAAAGCTGGTATCGAAGCAGGTCGTGGCCTGTGGGAATTCCGCTTAAACGAAAACGAAGGTGAAGGTCTTGCAGCTGGCAGTGAAATCACTGTTGAGCTTTTCAACGACATTAAATTAGTAGACGTAACTGGTACATCGAAAGGTAAAGGTTTCCAAGGTGGTATTAAACGCTGGAACTTTACTATGCAACATGCAACGCATGGTGTCTCGTTATCGCATCGTTCTAACGGTTCGTTAGGTCAGTGTCAAACACCAGGTCGCGTATTTAAAGGCAAAAAAATGTCTGGTCATATGGGGGCTGTGAGAAGTACTACACAAAACCTTGAATTGGTTCGTGTTGATGCAGAACGTAACTTGCTCCTTATTAAAGGTTCAGTTCCGGGTGCTATCAACGGTAACGTAATCATCAAACCAGCTGTTAAAGCCTAACGTCCAGGAGATTTGTGATGGAATTAGCATTAAAAGACGCTTCAGGCGCTCTTGAAGTTTCCGAAGCAGCCTTTGGACGTGAGTTTAATGAAGCTTTAGTACACCAAGTAGTAGTTGCATATGCAGCTGGTGCTCGTCAAGGTACTCGTGCTCAGAAAACTCGTTCAGAAGTTAGCGGCGGTGGCGCAAAACCATGGCGTCAAAAAGGTACTGGCCGTGCTCGTGCTGGTACTACTCGTGGTCCAATCTGGCGTTCAGGTGGCGTAACATTCGCTGCAAAACCTCAGGATCACAGCCAAAAAGTTAACCGTAAAATGTATCGCGGCGCAATCGCAAGCATCTTATCTGAGTTAGTTCGTCAAGAACGCTTAGTTGTTGTGAATGATTTTGCTGTTGAAACACCTAAAACTAAAGAGTTAGTAGCTAAGTTAAACGGTCTAGAGTTAAAAGATGTATTAATCGTAACTCAAGAAGTTGATGAGAATTTATTCTTATCAGCACGCAACTTATATAAAGTTGATGTTCGTGACGTAGCCGGTATTGACCCTGTTAGCTTAGTTGGTTTCGAGAAAGTTTTGATAACTGCTAGTGCAGTTAAGCAAATTGAGGAGATGTTAGCATGATAAGCGAAGAACGTTTGTTAAAAGTGCTTTTGGCACCGAACATTTCTGAAAAAAGCACTATGGCTGCTGAAGCAAACAACACTGTTGTTTTCAAAGTTGCTACTACTGCTACTAAAGCTGAAATCAAAGCAGCCGTAGAGAAGCTTTTCGAAGTTTCTGTTGAAGGTGTTCGCACATTAAATGTTAAAGGTAAAGAGAAACGTACGGGTGCTCGTACTGGTCGTCGTAACGACTGGAAAAAAGCATATGTAACTCTTGCTGAAGGCAGCGACATCGACTTCGTCGGCGCGGAATCATAGGAGCAGTTAAAATGGCTATAGTAAAATGTAAACCTACTTCTCCGGGTCGTCGCCACGTTGTTAAAGTGGTAAACACGGAATTGCATAAAGGTAAGCCTTACGCACCATTATTGGACACTAAGTCTAAGTCTGGTGGTCGTAACAACAACGGTCGTATTACGGTTCGTCATATTGGTGGTGGTCATAAACAACACTATCGCATGATCGACTTTAAGCGTACTAAAGATGGTATCCCTGCAAAAGTTGAGCGTTTGGAATATGATCCAAACCGTAGCGCTAATATTGCATTAGTACTATATGCAGATGGTGAACGTCGTTACATCTTGGCTCCAAAAGGCCTTAAAGCTGGAGATTCAATCCAGTCAGGTGTTGATGCTCCTATTAAAGCAGGTAATACTTTACCACTTCGCAATACTCCATTAGGTAGTGTTGTTCACGCAATCGAACTTAAACCAGGAAAAGGTGCTCAAATCGCACGTGCTGCTGGTACTTATGCACAACTAGTTGCAAAAGACGGTGCTTATGTCACTTTACGTCTTCGCTCTGGTGAAATGCGTAGAATCGAGTCTGATTGTCGTGCAACTTTAGGTGAAATCGGTAACGCTGAACACATGCTTCGCTCTTTGGGTAAAGCTGGTGCTTCACGCTGGCGCGGAGTTCGCCCAACAGTTCGTGGTGTTGCCATGAACCCAGTTGACCATCCACATGGTGGTGGTGAAGGTAAAACATCTGGCGGTCGTCACCCGGTATCACCTTGGGGTGTACCAACTAAGGGTTACAAGACTCGTTCTAACAAGCGTACCGATAAATTTATCGTACGTCGTCGTACTAAATAGTACATTTAATTAAATAGAGGATTCACCATGCCACGTTCTCTCAAGAAAGGTCCATTTATTGACCTACACTTGCTGACGAAGGTAGAGAAAGCTCTGGAAAGCGGGAATAAAAAGCCAATTAAAACTTGGTCCCGTCGTTCAATGATCATCCCTACGATGATCGGATTGACCATAGCTGTCCATAATGGCCGTCAACACGTACCTGTATTTGTAACTGATGAAATGATCGGTCACAAATTAGGGGAATTTGCACCAACTCGTACTTACCGTGGCCATGTCGCGGATAAGAAAGCGAAGAGATAGGGGAAATTAAATGGAAGCAATAGCTATACATAAATTTGCCCGTGGTTCTGCTCAGAAAGCACGTTTAGTTGTGGATCAAATCCGCGGCTTACACGTTGAGAAAGCACTTGAAATTTTAACTTACAGCAACAAACAAGCTGCTGTTTTAGTTAAAAAAGTACTTGATTCGGCGATTGCTAATGCTGAGCACAACGAAGGTGCAGATATTGATGAACTTATCGTTAAAACTATTATGGTTGACGATGGTCCAACAATGAAACGTATTAGACCTCGAGCGAAAGGCCGTGCCGATCGCATCATTAAGCGTACAAGCCACATTACTGTGATTGTATCTGATAGCTAGGAGATATTAGTATGGGTCAAAAAGTACATCCAAACGGTATTCGCTTAGGTATTAGTAAACCTTTCGCGTCTACATGGTTTGCAAGCAACAAAGATTTTGCCAGTAATTTAGACGGGGACCACAAGGTTCGTGAATATTTAACTGAAAAGCTTAAGCGTGCTTCATTGTCAAAAGTAGTAATTGAACGTCCAGCTAAATCTATCCGCGTAACTATTCACACGGCTCGTCCGGGTGTTGTTATCGGTAAGAAAGGCGAAGATGTTGAAAAATTACGTTTAGCGGTAACAAAAATTGCCGGTGTTCCAGCTCAAATCAACATTGCTGAAGTACGTAAGCCAGAAATGGATGCGCAGCTTGTTGCTGATAGTATTGCTAGCCAATTAGAACGTCGTGTTATGTTCCGTCGTGCTATGAAGCGTGCTGTACAAAACGCTATGCGTTTAGGAGCTAAGGGTATCAAAGTTGAAGTAAGTGGTCGTTTAGGCGGCGCTGAAATTGCACGTAGTGAATGGTATCGTGAAGGTCGTGTACCTCTTCATACCTTACGTGCAGATATTGATTACGCAATTGCGCGTGGCAATACAACTTATGGTGTTATTGGTATTAAAGTTTGGATCTTTAAAGGCGAAATAATTGGCAAAATGCCACTTCAAGCAGAGCAACCAGCTGCTAAGCCTAAAAGAAAAAACAACCGCAAGCCTAAGTAGGAGCTAAGTAATGTTACAACCAAAACGTACTAAATTCCGTAAGCAATTTAAACTGCGTAACCGTGGTCTTGCACATGTAGGTAGCGCGGTTAGTTTCGGAACTTTTGGCTTAAAATCTTTAGAGCGTGGTCGTATGACTGCTCGTCAGATTGAAGCTGCTCGTCGAGCAATGACTCGTCACGTTAAGCGTCAAGGTAAAATCTGGATACGTGTATTCCCTGATAAGCCAATTACTAAAAAACCTCTTGAGGTTCGTATGGGTAAAGGTAAAGGTTCAGTAGAATATTGGGTATGTCAAATTCTTCCTGGACGTGTTCTTTATGAAATGGAAGGTGTTTCGGAAGAAATCGCTCGCGAAGCTTTTGCTTTAGCGGCTGCTAAACTTCCGTTTAAAACAACTTTCGTAACTCGGACGGTGATGTAATGAAAGCTAACGAACTTAAAGAAAAAAGCATTGAAGAGTTAAATGTTGAATTACTAAGCTTACTACGCGAGCAGTTTAACTACCGCATGCAAGCAAGCACTGGTCAATTAGCACAAACTCATTTGCTAAGAATTGTACGTCGCAATATTGCACGTGTTAAGACTATCATAACTGAAAAGGCAGGTAAGTAATGAGCGAAGCAAAAATTCGTACGCTACAAGGTCGTGTTGTCAGTGATAAAATGGATAAGTCTATCACTGTATTAATTGAGCGTCGTGTTAAACACCCAATGTACGGTAAGTATCTTACGCGTTCAACTAAGTTGAAAGCGCATGATGAAACTAACCAGTGCAATGAAGGTGATGTAGTTTCAATTCGTGAAGTTGCTCCAATTTCAAAGTCTAAAAACTGGACTTTAGTTGATATAATAACTAAAGCTTAATTCTATCTATAGATAGTATAAACAGCTTTTTATTTGGCAACATATATTCAAACGGCCCTCCATGAAAATGGAGGGCCGTTTTTTGTCCAACAAATAAAAATAGATGTAAGTTAAAATAAACCCCAAGAGCTGCACGTCGGCCGGTACAGTTCTCCAATCATCTTAAGATCGTAGAAATTAAGAATGACTTTATTTTGCTTAAAGGTGTAAATCATTATTCGTTTGCCCGGCTATTGAAAGAAGTACAGAACCTGTTGATGAAGAAAGTTTTAAGCCTAACTATTAAGTAAGCTAGGTTAAGTTTTTCATCTAAGAACTTTGATAATCGATTTGTATATCAAAAGTAGTTTACTGTAACAGCAAGTAAATAGACGCCACAACTTATCCAAGTTGGCATATGTTGATAACTTACCTAATAGGGTCTGCAGGTGTTCGATTACTAATTGTGTGTTTTTTAGCTAAATAAAGTACCACTTTTAGTTAACCGGTGTTATAATCTCGCGCCCGCTCGTTGTGAGTGGGATTTAAAAGGCAGTGACGGGTCAAATTTCTGGCCTTGAATTATATCTTTTATAAGATAATTTAGCGGAGCAAAATTAAATGATCCAAATGCAATCACAATTGAACGTAGCTGATAACAGTGGCGCTCGACGTGTACAATGTATAAAGGTTCTTGGTGGTTCGCACCGTCGCTACGCACGCATTGGTGACATCATCAAAATTGCAGTGAAGGAATCAAATCCTCGCGGCAAGGTTAAAAAAGGTGATGTTCTTACTGCAGTAGTGGTGCGCACTAAGAAAGGTGTTCGTCGTTCAGATGGTTCTACTATCCGTTTCGATGAAAACGCGGCTGTAATGTTAAATGCTAACTTACAACCAATTGGTACTCGTATTTTCGGTCCTGTGACTCGTGAACTTCGTAATGAAAAATTCATGAAAATAGTTTCACTTGCACCTGAAGTACTTTAAGGAGTCACGATAATGGCATCTAAGATTCGTCGTGATGATGAAGTAATCGTACTAGCTGGCAAAGACAAAGGCAAGACTGGTAAAGTCACTAAAGTTCTTGTTGAAGACAGCAAAGTATTTGTTGAAGGTATTAACTTAATCAAGAAGCACACTAAGCCTGTACCTCAGTTACAGCAGCCTGGTGGAATTGTTGAAAAAGAAGCACCTTTAAATGTTTCCAACGTTGCGATCCTTAACCCTACATCGGGTAAAGCAGATCGTGTTGGTTTTAGAGTTGAAGACGGCAAAAAAGTGCGTTTTTTCAAGTCTAATAACGAATTAATTTAATTGGAGTAAACGATGGCGAAACTGCATGATTTTTATAAAGATACAGTTGTTGCAGAACTTCATAAGAAGTTTGAATACAAAAGTGTCATGCAAGTCCCTCGGATTGAAAAGATCACCTTAAATATGGGTGTTGGTGAAGCTATTTCTGATAAAAAAGTCTTAGAACATGCCACAAATGATCTTACTGCAATCTCAGGGCAAAAGCCGGTCACGACAGTAGCACGCAAATCAGTTGCGGGCTTCAAAATTCGTGAAGGCTACCCTATTGGTACAAAAGTAACTCTACGCGGCGAACGTATGTGGGAATTTTTAGAGCGTTTAATCTCTATTTCTATTCCTCGTATCCGTGACTTCCGTGGCTTAAATCCTAAGTCATTTGATGGTCGTGGTAATTACAGCATGGGCGTTCGTGAGCAAATCATCTTCCCTGAAATCGATTACGATAAAATCGATAAAATTCGTGGAATGGATGTCACTATTACTACTAGCGCGAAAGATAACGAAGAAGGACATGCATTATTGTCTGCCTTTAATTTCCCGTTTAAGAAGAAGGTGTAGAGTTATGGCTAAAACGTCAATGAAAGCTCGTGAAGCAAAACGTACTAAACTAGTAGCTCAGTATGCTGAAAAGCGTAGTGCATTAAAAGCAATCATCTCAGGTCTTGATTCTTCAGAAGAAGAACGCTGGGATGCTGTATTGAAACTTCAAAGTTTACCTCGTGATTCGAGCAGTAGTCGTCAACGTAACCGTTGTAACATTACTGGCCGTCCACATGGTTACTTGCGTAAATTCGGTTTAAGCCGAATCAAGTTGCGTGAAGCAACTATGCGCGGTGAAGTTCCAGGTCTTAAGAAAGCTAGTTGGTAATTCACGGGAGTAAATGGTTATGATGACTGATCCTATCGCGGACATGTTTACACGCATCCGCAACGGTCAATCTGCAGCAAAAGTTGCAGTACAAATGCCATCTTCAAAAGTTAAAGTTGCAATTGCAAACTTGCTTAAAGAAGAAGGTTATATTTCAGACTACTCAGTTTCTGGTGAAACAAAGCCAGAGTTAGCTGTAACGTTGAAATATTTTGAAGGTAAAGAAGTAATTGAAACGATCAAACGTGTTTCACGTCCTGGTCTTCGTATATACAAAAGCTGTGATGAACTTCCAAAAGTTCTTGCTGGTATGGGTATTGCGATTGTTTCAACTTCAAAAGGTTTGATGACAGATCGCGCCGCTCGCACTGCGGGTATTGGTGGCGAAATTTTAGGTTTCGTAGAGTAAGGAGCAAGTTATGTCTCGTGTTGCAAAAGCACCTGTCGCTGTTCCTGCTGGCGTTACTGTTACGTTATCAGGTCAAGACATTAAAGTTAAAGGTCCAGTAGGTGAATTATCACGTACGATTCATAGTTTTGTTGCGGTTTCTCAAGAAGAAAACGTAATTAAAACGACAATCGCATCGGATAACAAAGCTGCTTGGGCTCAAGCCGGTACTGCACGTGCTTTAATCAATAGTATGGTTGAAGGTGTTAGTAAAGGTTTTGAAAAGAAATTAGTTTTACAGGGTGTTGGTTACCGTGCAAAAGCTGCTGGTAAGTCTTTAGACTTATCTTTAGGTTTTTCACATCCAATCAAACACACAATTCCTGAAGGAATTACTGTTGAAACTCCTAGCCAAACTGAAATCGTGCTGAAAGGTGCTGATAAACAGTTGGTCGGTCAAACTGCAGCGAACATTCGTGCATACCGTAAACCTGAGCCTTATAAAGGTAAAGGTGTTCGTTATGCTGATGAACACGTTCGTCGTAAAGAAGCTAAGAAAAAGTAGGGTAATACTATGGATAAGAAAACATCTCGTTTGCGCCGCGCTAAACGCGCTCGTGCAAAAATCAGCGAGTTGGGTGCGAATCGTTTAGTTATATTCCGTACTCCTCGCCATATTTACGCGCAATTGATTGCACCAACAGGTTCTGAAGTTATCGCAACAGCGTCTACTTTAGATAAAGAAGTTAGTGCTCAGTTAGAAAAAACAGGTAACGTTGCAGCTGCAACAGCCGTTGGTAAAGCTATTGCAGAACGTGCAGTGGCGAAAGGCATCTCAAAAGTTGCTTTTGACCGTTCAGGTTTCCGTTATCATGGTCGCGTAAAAGCGTTAGCAGATGCAGCTCGTGAAGCTGGTCTTCAGTTCTAGGGGTTGATAATGGCTAATCATAATCAAGAAAACTCACAAC
>Ga0209396_1005297_pt1 | contig 12243 bp, 8 predicted proteins | sample GOMGulsemesocosm_6_FD_184638 | JGI IMG/M metagenome (GOLD analysis project Ga0209396, IMG submission 184638) | Methane-oxidizing microbial communities from mesocosms in the Gulf of Mexico - GOM8C Gulf of Mexico (SPAdes) (version 2) | ecosystem: Environmental > Aquatic > Marine > Cold seeps...
CGCCGCCACGACCGTACACGCGCGTGGCGCCATTGTCAGAGAAGAACATCACAATCGTATTATCGGCGATACCTTCATCATCCAGTGTTTGCAAAACACGGCCGACCGCTTGATCCATCGCATCGACAACCGCCGCATAAAGCGGACGTCGGCTGGCGACACCCGCCATCTTAGTGATTTTACCCATCTCATCAGAGGGGCTGCGCGCTGGCGCGCGGTTATCTTTTAAGTCGGCGTACTTATCAACCAGAGCCTGCGGCGCCTCCAGAGGTTCATGGGGGGCCAAAAACGGCAGGTACATAAAGAACGGTTTGCTCTTATCGCGATTTTTAATCCAATCGGAGGTGTGATCCGCTAACAAATAGGTTTCGTAGTTTTTATCACTCAGTGGATCTTTGGCAAGATTTTCATAGGCAATGGTCTTGCCGTTTTCCTGGAAGTCATTACCGCCCAAAATACCAAATGGTGGGTAGTAGCCTACCTCGGTATGCAGGTGGCCATAAAAGTGCTCAAAACCTCGCTCATTCGGGTGGAACACTTGTTGCGAGTGGCCCAGATGCCACTTGCCCACCATTGCTGTCTGGTAGCCTGCCGCCTGAAAGCTCTCGGGCATAAAGTGTTCGGAGGTATGCACACCGCCACTGTCCCAAGGCAACACAACCCCGTAGGCAACCCCCAAACGCATCGGGTCACGACCGGTCATAAGGGCCGAGCGGGTGGGCGAACAAATCGGCGCCACGTAAAACCGGTTTAACGTCATGCCGTCGGCAGCGAGACTGTCTATGTTGGGTGTCTCTATTTCAGAGCCGCGAAAGCTCGCATCCGCATACCCAATGTCATCGGCCAGCATTATGATGATATTGGGCTGGCTGTTGTCAGCGGCCTGAAGCGTGACAGACACCAGGGCCAAGACTGCAGACCCCATAAATTTTATTACGTGCTCTCTCATTATATTTTCGCCGTTGATTATTTGGTTTCACGATAAATGTTGATCATGGGTTTTAGCATGATTTTAAGCAGTCAGCGCTTCAAGACATCCAGCATGACCGCATCCTTACCAAGTTAAACCTACCGGCTTATATCCCTAGGCTCAGTCACGCTAATATTTTCCAGTGCTTAAGTGCGACCCAGTAACCTATTCAACAAAAACTTACCCAAAGCCGAAACAACTGCGCCGACAGGGGTAATGCTGCTGAGTTTAAAATCCTTGACCAACTGGCCGGCCGGGATCTCATCCACCATTTTTTTAATGGCATCGAAGTAGGGACGTGTCATGGCATTAAACTCAATCACCTCCAGCACAATCCCATGCCCCTCTGGGGTCTTCATGTAAGACGCTTCATCCTCGGCAAAGACATTTTTCTCGAAGTCCGTTGCTTCGACATAGTGCATCTGCGCCAAACCCTTAATACCGGCCTCAACCACAGGTTTAAAACCCTGCTGAGCCGCAAACTCTGTGGCCGCCACAAAGTCTTCAACCAACACACCATAGTGCTGTACATCCGCCTGTTTTCTCTCTATGACTTCTGAATACATAGAGGGCACAACATTTTTCAATGTAATCAATTCGATCTGCAGCTCACCAAAGTAGCCAAACGCCAAATCCACCACGACATCCTCCGCCTTCTTTCCGCGGTAAAAGGCATTGGTCATGGGTTTTTCATTGCGCGCGATAACAAAGGGGCCTATGCCGTATTCTCTGCCCCAGCGAGCAACGGCCTGATCGATGTCCTCCACGATATAGGCCACCTGCTGAATACTGCCCAGCTCTGGAGCAATCGTCGGTACGTGGATATTAAATGCGCTCATGCCCTAATCCTCGACTTAGGCCTTGCTGGACTGTTTAATTTGCACGGTTTTTCCTGCCTCACCCAGCTTTTGTTTACTTCCATCTTGCTCACGCAAGTGGCAATACACTCCACCGGGGGCATTGATAGTGGGAACACAGCGGTTGCAGTGGGTACAGCCACTGTGGAATTGACTCTGTTGCGCCATGGCATCATTGACGTAGTTGGGGTTGCGAATCATCGCGCGGCCAACCTGTACAAAATCAATGCCCTCTTTCATCACCGTTTCCAGTGAACTCATTTCATGGCAGCCGCCTATGTAGATCATCTGCGTGTTTTTCATCACATCGCGAACACGCTTACAACCGTCTAGGAAGTACAGTTCCTCGTACGGCAGACTCGGCCACATACTTTTACCAATCAGGGAAAACAGGCCTTTAAAGAAAGCATTGGGCATGGTTTCGATCATGCCTGGAGCCACCGAGTCACCACGAAACATGTGCATGACGTTAAAGCTGCTGGTACCGCCGCTGGTGATCAGCGCGTCAATGCCTCCCTGATCCAACAACTCGGCCACACGCACGGCTTCGTCCTCTGTCAAACCACCTTTAACACCGTCCGTGAGCCCCATTTTGCCGAGTATCGGGAAGTCATCACCCACCGCCTTGCGCACCGCGTCCAGTACTCGTAACGGCAGACGCATACGGTTATCTATGTTGCCCCCGTATTCATCCTTACGCGTATTGGTTTTGGGGCTGATGAACTGGCTCAGACCATAGCCGTGAGCAAAGTGAATTTCAGCGGCGTCGAAGCCCGCTTCTTTCATATACAGGGCCGCGTTGTAATAAGTATCCACAAGGTAGTCGATGTCTCGATGACTCATAGCATCGGACCAATATTTACCCGCAATCACGCCCGCGAGGTTGGGCTGAGAAGTAGGCCCCTGTACGCGTTTTAAGCGCTGCAGTTGGGTGTTCTGGGAGAAGTTACCGCAATGGGTCATCTGCCCGGAGACTTTGGCGCCTGTGGTCTTTAGGTCCGCAATCATCTTGCTTAGCTGCGGGCGCGCGTATTCACCCATGTACATCATCTGCTCAGAGATACGGCCGTCCGCCTCGGTGGTGCAGTAACCGATGGTGGTCATGCCGGCGCCGCCGTCACAGATCTCGCGGTGGAATTGATGCAGCGCATTACCCGGTACACCGTCTGGGGTTTTGCCTTCATAGGTCGCCGCTTTGATGATGCGGTTACGCAGCTCTAGGCTCTTACCCAGTGTTGCGGGACTAAAGGCTCGTCTGAGATGCTCGTTCATATCCACTCTCCCAATGGCTTGTGCCTCACCTTACCGCTGGGCAGTCGAGGCCGTGACCTGTGGATAACAGCCAAACCACAGAACTTATGCAATGACGATGCATAAGTTATGCAATATGATTACATAAGTCAAATATAAGCCGATCAATAAAGCACCAACAGGGCACCCCATGAGCCGCCGCACCCAAGCCGAAAGACGCACTGAGACGCAACAGCTGGTACTACAAAGTGCCTGCCGCTTGTTTGGTGATAAGGGTTACAGCAACACCTCTGTTGATGAGATAGCAGCAGACTGTGGCCTGACCACCCGCCCGATCTATCACTACTTTGGCAATAAACAAGCGCTCTTCACGGCTGCCGTGGAAGCCACAAGTGCCCGCATCGCAACAAGCCGAGAACACAGCAACGGACAAGCTAGCCAGACGATCCTTCAGCACTGGCGAGACTTCTTAGCGCTCTGCGATGATCCGCGTTTTCGCCAGATAGTACTGATAGACGCCCCCAACATTCTCGGGCGTGAACGCTGGGCCGTAAGCCCCTCGGTAATAGAGCTGCAACAACGCATGCAGCAGCAGGCTGGCGACTCCAAGGAAGAACAGTTCCGCCTCGCCCTGCTGGGTCGCATGGTCATCGCAGCACTGACCGAGGCAGCCCTAATGATTGCCGATGCCGACGACATAGCGCTCGCCAAACGTCAGTCCGAGCAACTAGTCCAGCAGCTGCTTGGTCAACTCACCCTCTGAACAAGGCAACTCACAGAAGCGCTGTACAGCACTTCCACCTCAAGTAAACCACCGCTAAAACCAGCCGGTCCGGACTACGGCTTGCATTTACATCCGCTTTAGAGCAATTTTCGTTATAACGATAAAAATAATAACGCTCTGGAAACCAGCCGATGGAATACAAACTCCCCCTGACACAATTTTCTCAACAAGTTGCCGCACACGCAGACAAGCCTTACCTACATCAACCTGTAAACCGTGTATGGCACAGCCTTAGCTGGAGCCAAGTGAACGATCAGGCGCGCAGAGTGGCCAGCGGGCTTTTAGATCAAGGGTTGGTAGCTGGGGATAGAGTCGCCATCATGGCGAAAAACAGCGCAGAGTGGCTGATCAGCGATCTCGCCATCATGATGGCCGGCCTAGTCAGTGTGCCGATCTACTCCACCGCTGGCCAAGAGACCATTGAACACATACTCAAACACTCTGAAGCCAAAGTAATCTTCATAGGCAAGCTCGATAGTACCGAGGCGGCCGCCGCGGTACTGGCGCGACATGAAATATTGGTTGTCCGCTACCCCTACCCCAGCGTGCCGGATGACGGGCAGCAACAGCACTGGCTGCACTGGTTGGAACAATACCAACCCCTAGCCGAGCTACACAGCGCCACCGACGATGAGCTCATGACGCTGGTTTACACCTCTGGCAGCACCGGCACACCCAAAGGCGTAGAGCTCAGCTATCGCAACCTTGCCGCCTCTAGCCATGAAACCGCTCAACTTATGCCGGACATCACATCAGCGCGCGTCATGTCTTACCTACCCATGGCTCACATCACCGAGCGCAGCGTCGTCGGGCTCATGAGCCTCTACAAAGCCACTGAAGTGTTTTTTGTAGAATCCCTAGACACCTTCATCGACGATGTAAGCCACGCGCAACCCACAACATTTTTGTCCGTACCTAGACTTTGGACCAAGTTTCAATCTCAAATATTAGCGCGCATGAGCGATAAAAAACTGCAGCGATTACTGCGTATACCAATAGTCGGTAAACTCGTCGCCAAGAAAATAAGAACCGGCCTAGGGCTAGGCCAGTGCCTGCATTTTGCTTCGGGCTCAGCCCCCATACCGGCAGACACCCTACGTTGGTACCAACGTATCGGCATCAACATCAGTGAAGGCTGGGGCATGACAGAAACAAGCGGCCTATCCTGTGGTACTACTCCATTTAGTCCCGCACATATAGGTACCATTGGCTTCCCTCAACCCTGTGTTGAAATGATGCTGTCAGACCAGAGTGAAATCCTTATCCGCGGCGACGCTGTATTCAAACGTTACTACAAAAGCCCAGAGGCCACCGCTGAGGCATTCAGCGAGGACTGGTTCCACACCGGCGACCGGGCTCAAATTACCAGCGATGGCGCTTGGGAAATCGTCGGACGAATAAAAGAACAGTTCAAAACATCCAAGGGAAAGTTTGTCACACCGGTTCCCATAGAAGGCCTTTTGCAGGGCAACAGCAATATTGAACAAGCTTGTGTGCTCGGATCTGGGCGAAAGCAGCCAATCGCTATCATCGTCTTAAGTGAAAATATCAACACTAAAACACAAGCCATTGTCGATGAACTTCAGCAGTTACTGGAGCACACCAATAAGCAACTAGAAGGCCACCAACACCTCGACCACCTAATAGTGGCAGAAACGCCTTGGAGCATTGAGAACGGTTTACTGACCCCGACACTAAAAATAAAACGCGACAAAATTTGGGAGAGGTACGACAAGTTCTCACACAAGGTGCTATCTGACACAGTCGTTTGGGAAAACGAAATTTAAATTTTGACCCGTAATCTCACAATTACGCGAGATTGCGGGCCCCGTTATTTCCTTAAGGTCTAAAAGAAGACGTTATAAAACCCATTCAATCACCGCCACAACCGCCCTGCAGCCTCGCCCTCCCCTCCTCGCCCAAAGAAAGACTAAAGCTGGTCTATTTCTTGTATGAATTTAAAAGTACAAGAGAAATACATTTTTTTGACGCCCTTTTCAAATCAGACACGCTGTTTACTTCTATGCTTTATATAAGCGAAATATTTAGAGCAGAAACAACAAGCTGCTCTATTAATCCGCAGTCTCGACACTGCGGTACTCAAAGGGAATTCCTTAAATAAGAGGGATGTTTAGTCAATCCCGAGGTCCAATCCACTGGGAGATAAACAATGAGTATTTTTAGCCGGTATCAAGATCGATACGAAAAGACACAGGAAGAAGAGCTAAGCATTCAAGAGTACCTAGCGCTCTGCAAGTCGGACCCTAGCGTCTATGCGAGTGCCGCCGAACGACTGCTGACAGCCATTGGTGAACCAGAGTTCGTTGACACATCCAAAGATTCGAGATTAAGCCGAATCTTTTCCAATAAGGTCATTAAACGCTACAAGGTATTTTACGAATTCTATGGCATGGAAGAGTGCATAGAACAGATTGTCTCCTTCTTCAAACACGCAGCCCAAGGGCTGGAAGAAAAGAAACAAATACTCTACCTACTCGGCCCAGTCGGCGGAGGTAAGTCCTCACTCGCAGAGAAGCTCAAAGACATGATCGAAAAGGAGCCTATCTACTGCCTTAAAGATTCCCCCGTTTTTGAATCCCCTCTCGGCCTCTTCGATCCAGACGAAGACAGCCAGATACTCAAGGAAGACTTCGGCATACCCAGTCGCTACATTAAGTCCATCATGTCTCCCTGGGCAACAAAACGTTTGCACGAGTACAACGGCGACATAAGCCAGTTCAAAGTCGTCAAAGTGTACCCCTCAATCCTCGACCAGATTGCAGTATCCAAAACCGAACCAGGCGACGAAAATAACCAGGACATTTCTTCACTGGTGGGTAAAGTCGATATACGAAAGTTGGAAGATTTCCCGCAAAACGACCCGGACGCCTACAGTTTCTCCGGCGGACTTTGCCGTTCCAATCAAGGCCTGATGGAATTTGTAGAGATGTTCAAAGCACCCATCAAAGTGCTGCACCCACTGCTAACCGCCACCCAGGAAGGCAACTACAACAGCACCGAGGGGCTTGGTGCCATCCCTTTTGATGGCATAATTCTCGCTCACTCCAACGAATCCGAATGGCAAACCTTCAAGAACAACAAAAACAACGAGGCCTTCATTGACCGAGTTTACATCGTCAAGGTGCCCTACTGCCTGAGAGTTTCAGAAGAGATCAAGATTTACGAAAAACTGTTGGAAAACAGCTCCTTATACCAAGCACCCTGCGCACCCGACACACTTAAGATGCTCGCTCAATTTTCAACCCTATCGCGCATGCAGGAACCAGAAAACTCCAATCTTTATTCGAAGATGAAAATATACGACGGGGACAACCTCAAGGACACAGATCCAAAAGCAAAATCCCTGCAAGAGTACAAGGACGCTGCCGGTGTCAACGAAGGCATGGCCGGCCTATCAACTCGATTCGCCTTCAAAATACTGTCCAAAGTCTTCAATTTTGATCCAACGGAAATAGCGGCAAACCCAGTGCACCTGCTCTATGTCCTAGAGCAGCAAATCGAACAGGAGCAGTTCCAAAACGAAATTCAAGAGAAGTACCTAACCTTCATCAAAGAATACATGGCGCCACGCTATGTTGAATTTATTGGCAAAGAAATTCAAACCGCCTATCTAGAGTCCTACTCAGAATATGGTCAGAACATCTTCGATCGCTACGTTCTCTATGCCGACTTCTGGATACAAGACCAAGAGTTCAGGGACCCAGAAACGGGCGAAATCCTCGACCGTAGCTCACTAAATGAAGAGCTGGAAAAAATAGAAAAACCCGCTGGAATAAGTAACCCTAAGGACTTCAGGAATGAAGTGGTTAACTTTGTACTGCGAGCTCGCGCCAACAATAACGGAAAAAACCCAGCTTGGAACAGCTACGAAAAGTTGCGCACAGTCATTGAAAAGAAAATGTTCTCTAACACCGAAGATCTACTTCCAGTCATCTCATTTAACGCCAAAGCGTCCGAACATGACACCAACAAACATCAAGACTTTGTCGCTCGAATGGTCGACCGAGGCTACACAGAGAAACAGGTGCGACTGCTATCGGAGTGGTATCTAAGGGTTAGAAAGTCTCAATAATCACGACATACAGATCAGAACACCTTTGCAACGCGGGAGCCACATTCAGTTTGTGAGGCTCCATAGCGGACAACTGTAACGCCGCACGGGAAATAACAGGACGAGCGTATGAATTACATCATTGATCGCCGACTAAACAGCAAGAATAAAAGCACGGTCAACCGACAGCGTTTTTTACGTCGCTATCGAAAGCACATTCAAAAAGCCGTTTCCGATGCGGTGTCCAAGCGCTCTATCACCGATATAGACAAAGGGGAAAAAATTGGCATCCCCGCCAAAGACATCAGCGAACCCATATTCCATCACGGCAAGGGAGGCCACTCAACGGGTGTACTGCCGGGCAATAAAGACTTTGTCGCAGGCGACAAGATAGCCCGCCCCCCCAGCAATGGAGGCCAGGGCGGCCAAGGCCCTGGCGCCAGTGACCAAGGCGAGGGAATGGATGATTTTGTTTTCCAAATCACTCAAGATGAATTTTTAGACTTCATGTTTGAAGGCCTAGAACTGCCCAACCTAGTAAAACGCCAACTGGCCGGAGACGAGGAGTTCAAGATGCGCCGCGCAGGCATCAGCAATGAAGGCTCGCCTGGACGCATCAATATCGTACGCTCTCTGCGCTCCGCCAACGCCCGACGCCTTGCACTTACCGGAGGAAAGCGCAAAAAGCTAAAAAAGCTAGTTGAACAACTGCAAAGCGAACAAGAGAAAGACAACGCACTAAAAGACCAGCGTTTTATTGAAAAACTCAGCGACGAGATAGAGTATATAAAAAAGCGAATGAAGCGCGTCCCCTGGCTTGATGACTTCGATCTAAAATACAACCTACACGTCAAACAACCACTGCCTCGTTCAAAAGCCGTAATGTTCTGCCTAATGGATGTATCTGGCTCAATGAATCAAGCAACCAAAGAAATGGCCAAACGCTTTTTCATACTGCTTTACCTTTTTCTTCAACGAAGTTATCAACACACAGAAGTGGTTTTTATACGCCACCACACCAGTGCCAAAGAAGTTGATGAGCAAGAATTTTTCTATTCACGCGAGACTGGCGGCACCATCGTATCGAGCGCACTCAAGCTCATGAGTAAAGTGCTGGACGACCGCTACCCTGCTGGCGAGTGGAATATTTATGGCGCGCAAGCATCCGATGGCGACAACTGGAACGATGACTCCAGTGTCTGCAGTGAGCTGTTGATCAATAAGCTTTTGCCAAAACTGCAGTACTTTTCTTATATTGAAATCACCCCCAGAGACCACCAAGCACTTTGGGAGGAGTATGAGGTGGTGCAAGCTAACCATCCGGATGGATTTGCCATGCAACAAATCGTTGAGGCCAGCGACATCTACCCAGTCTTCCGCGAGTTATTCCATAAAAAGGTGGCCTGAGACATGACAAACCCCGCCAACAGCCTGTTGACAAACACCCCTATATCCACCGATTCCGAATGGACCTTTGAGCTCATTGACGCCTACGACAAAGCCATAGCCGGCATCGCCAAAGAGTATCGGCTTGACACCTACCCCAATCAAATTGAAGTCATTAACTCAGAACAAATGATGGATGCCTACGCCTCTGTCGGCATGCCTCTGGGTTACAACCACTGGTCTTACGGCAAGCAGTTCTTGAATATCGAGCAATCATACAGCCGCGGGCAGATGGGACTGGCCTACGAAATCGTCATTAATGCCAACCCCTGCATTGCCTACCTAATGGAAGAGAACTCCATGACCATGCAAGCGCTGGTTATTGCACACGCCTGCTACGGTCACAATTCATTCTTCAAAGGGAATTATTTGTTCCGCACCTGGACAGATGCCGACTCCATTATTGATTACCTACTATTTGCTAAAAACTACATCAGCGAATGTGAGCAGCGCTATGGTTTAGATGAAGTTGAAAACCTCATCGACTCCTGCCACGCGCTCATGAACTACGGCGTTGACCGATACAAACGCCCCTACCCCCTCTCGGCTGCGCAAGAAAAACAACGTCAACGCGAACGCGAAGAACAACTGCAAAAACAAGTCAACGACCTCTGGCGAACAATCCCCACCCATGCACAAGATGAACACGTCAGTGAGCCAATAAGGTTTCCACCCGAACCCGAAGAGAACCTGCTCTATTTCGTTGAAAAGAACGCCCCACTGCTCGAGCCTTGGCAGCGTGAAATCGTCAGAATTGTGCGTAAAATCGCGCAGTATTTTTACCCACAACGCCAAACACAAGTAATGAATGAGGGCTGGGCCACGTTCTGGCACTACACCCTGCTTAACACTCTGTTTGACCGCGGGCTGGTGACCGATGGTTTTATGCTGGAATTTTTACAATCACACAGCGGCGTCATTTTTCAACCCGCCTACGACAACCCGAACTACAACGGCATAAACCCCTACACACTGGGGTTTACTATGATGAGCGACATACGTCGTATTTGTGAATCTCCGACTGAGGAGGACAAACACTGGTTCCCCGACATTGCCGGCAGCGACTGGCTAGAAACACTGCACTTCGCCATGCGTAACTTTAAGGACGAGAGCTTTATCCTACAGTACCTGTCGCCCAAGGTGATGCGCGACCTTAAGCTTTTTTGCATCGATGATGACGACCAAAAACGTGAAATAGAGATCACCGCGATACACGATGACTCAGGCTACCAAAAGGTACGCGAGGCACTTTCCCGGCACTACAACTTGAGCATACGAGAACCCAACATTCAGGTCCACAGCGTCGACGTACGCGGCGACCGCTCACTTACCCTGCACCACATACAGCACGAGCGTAAACCTCTGGGAGAGCAAACCGACGAGGTACTCCTGCATTTACACCGGCTCTGGGGGTTCGATGTGCACATCTATTCAATACAGGATGATAAGGTTAGTGCAGACTTCCACTGCCCAAAAACTGAAGAACCCAGTCAAGAAGCCAGCGCTATTATTCCCATGGCGTAAGAGCCAACAAGCCTTTTATCCGGCGGGGGTTTTCTTGATGTAATCTCTTGGGGTAACACCGGTCCAACGCTTAAAGGCACGATAAAAGGAGGTCACTTCAATAAAGCCAACTTTCGTCGCGACCTGCTCAATACTCATAACACCGCGCCCCAAGTGATAGATAGCGGCATCACGTCGAATATCATCCTTGATAATTTGATAGGAAGTCCCCTCGCTGCGCAAGCGTCGGCGCAAGGTCGCCGAGGTCAGGCCTAACGCTTCCGCGACCGGTTCTAACTCAGGGAACTGGGTTTCAACATCCTTTTTAATCATCAGACGAATCTTGTCAGCCAAGCTACTCTGATAATCAGGCAGCGACATCAATTGCAACGAGGGCAATTCCAGCAATTTTTCCAACGCGCTTTCATCTTGCACATTAGGCGCATTGAGATAGCTAGCGCTGAAGTAGAGCGCGTTAAAGTCTTGATCGAACTGAATCGGCGCGCGAAACAACATATTGTAATCGTGTGCATGCTCAGGCCTTGTATGCGTCAAGCTCACGGAGTGCAAATTGAGATTCTGACCTATCAACCAGCAAAAGATTCGATGTACCAGCCCCATCGATGTTTGGGGCGTGAAGTAACTGGGGTCGACCAGCTCACTTTGAGGTAAAAACTTAAGACAGGTGATGTCACCCTCTGTGGTGAGAACTACTTCATAGTTGCCAACAACTGAATTATAAAACTGTAAACTGCGCTTTAAATATTGGCCTAGCGTCGGGCAATGTATGCAGGCGTAGTTCATCATCGCAAAAGTGCCGGGCGGTGAGGGACGCCCCATAAACCCAAGGTGCTCATCCTTCAGCTCATCCCTAACCGCATTGGTAAAAAGCGTAAAGCTTTCCACTGGAATACGCGCCTTCGGGCTATCGAGCAACTCAGCCGCTATCCCAGCGGCTTCTAGCAATACCTGAGTATCACAACCATTACGTCGCGCCGAGGCCAATACCGCCTTGAGGTAGTGAACGGGGACAGTTGTAATTTCCATAGACTAGACAGGGGATGAGTGAATCGAATGATCGGGCCAGTAAACAATAAAATAATGCGCAGAGTCAAACCATGCCAGCGGCATACTTAGATAAACGGGAAATAATGCGGAGACTTAGCCGTGAGGGGGCACGGCACCATGAGGCAAGTCAGTTTCTTGCCCCTCACCGCCTGCATTAAACTTGTTCAGGGGTGAGAACAGCATCGCGCTACACCTTCAGCAGCGCCTCGACCTTAGCCAACAGCTCTTCGTTCTCAAACGGCTTAGGCAAAATATCCGATGCCCCCAGCTCTACCGCGCGGTCCAAGCCGGC
>Ga0209396_1005298_pt1 | contig 12241 bp, 13 predicted proteins | sample GOMGulsemesocosm_6_FD_184638 | JGI IMG/M metagenome (GOLD analysis project Ga0209396, IMG submission 184638) | Methane-oxidizing microbial communities from mesocosms in the Gulf of Mexico - GOM8C Gulf of Mexico (SPAdes) (version 2) | ecosystem: Environmental > Aquatic > Marine > Cold seeps...
TCGAAGAAGTGGACCATGCCAATCAGAAACTGGAAGCCAGCACTGAACCGATTTATGATTGAGTTTGAAGACCGCTTGAAAGACTACGTTTAAATCAGGCAGTTACACAGAATTGCTTACAGGCTCGCAATGTTTACTGGTGCTCATACACCTGAGGGCTTCGGCCAATCAAGTAACGGTCACCCCCTGCTGGTTTCTCTAGTTATAGGGTATTCACATGCAATGAATATTGAGTTTATTGCCATCAAGGTCGCGAAAATAAGCGGCATAAAAACCTGAATCCCCCCGTGGCCCCGGCTTGCCTTCATCGGTTGCTCCCAGTGTGATCGCTTGGTTATAAATAGCGTCGACCTGCGCTTTATTTTTAGCCAGTAAGGCAATCATCACACCATTACCCGTTGTTGCCGCTTGGCCATTAGCGGGGGTGTGAATTGAAAACATAGGGGTGTTTTTAGCACTGACCCAGGCTACAAAGTCATCAGCCTGCATTGCTCTGTTGGCGCCAAGACTGGCAAATAGCGGGTCATAGAATTTAGCAGAGCGTTCGATGTTATCTGTTCCAACCGTGGTATATCCAATCATTATCTGTATTCCTGTTCGTCTTGAAGATTAAACCAGCTGCTCGTTGCGATGCTTCTCGCGGCTGCGTATTTCTCGGCTAGATTAGGCGTTTGCATAAATGAAGGCAATCTGCAAATATGACATCCATTTTGTCATATTTGAAAAGGTGGGATTCCCTTGGATTGGAATGCACTGAAAATATTCTTAGTCATCGCTGAAAAGCAAAACCTGGTGGATGCTGCGCAATCACTGGGCATGAGCCACTCAACCGTTTACCGACGGCTGAATGATTTTGAAGGGCAGGTTGGACGCTTGTTTGAGCGCTTAAATGGCCGCTATGAATTAACGGAGTTGGGGGAGAGGGTGCTGACGCAGGGGCGCAGCATCAGCCATGCGTTTGATGATATCGAGCGTCAGCTTGCCGGCCAAGATACGCAGCCAAAAGGCATTGTAAAAATCACTGCGCCGAGCAGCTTTTCCTATAACGACCTACCGCAGCATTTGGCGAAATTCAATCAGCTATACCCAGAGATTCAATTAGAGCTTCTGGTCACCCAGCTAGAACTGAATATGACCAATCGCCAAGCCGATATTGCTCTGCGGGTTACCTCAGCGCCGCCTGACCATTTGGTCGGCCGAGAAATTCGTCGTATTCAATGGGGGGTTTATGCACACCCTGATTATATTCATAAGCGTGGAAAACCTGAGGCTTTAACCGAATTAGATGAGCATAGATTAATCGGTGCTGCGGGTGCACTGCGCAGCCACCCCGTATTCACCTGGCAGGATAAAAAGCTAGCAAGCAACATTGGTCCACGTACCGATGATCTAGTGGCCATGGCTTGCTTGGCCAATAATGCACACGGGCTGGCGATTCTTCCCGATGACCTTAAGCAGCCGGGGCTTGTGCGGTTGTTTACTTTTGAACCGGCGAAAGAAAATCAGTTGTGGATCTTAACGCACCCGGATCTGCGGAAAGTCGAAAGAATTAAATTGGTGATGAAATTTTTGACGGATGAACTTGCCGATTAATCCATTGCACGTTTGATGCGTGGTTGCCTTGGCGTTTCGATATTTTATTGAGGTGTCAGGTTTTGTCTGTTTTTAATGGGGGTAGACCCCTTTGATTTAGAGCGGTATTAAAGCGAGGTTAGCGGGTAGTTAAAGACCCTTAACGGAGTCTTATGCCGATACAGTTGAGCGATATAAAAAAGCGATCTAGTGGAGTTCACGGCAACGACTAGAGATCCATAACGCGGGTGGGTTATCTTAAGGGGAGTTAATATAGGACTCATCTATGACGAAAGAACAAATCATCACTGAGATTCAGTACACCCTCACGAGCTCATTTTCCAGGGGCTACAACGCCACACCGGAACACTATCAAGCTGAATTCTTCGGCCTGTACCGAGAATCATGCAAGTTAGGCCACGACGCTACCCTCAACCCTAGAGAAGTCAGCGAGGCGGCTTACAGTAACTGGGTCATGGCGGGTAAGAGCAGTCAGGCAAATGACGCCAAGGTCATTTGCCGAACCTTCATTAATATCTGGGAGTCGTGGGATTACTTTCGAAACACTTCGCTGTCGGCTAAATAGCCCTTAAGTAGCGCCCGACACCAGGTGTAGGTCTGCCCGTATTTTAATGGTATCTGACTCCTTTGATTCCCAGCACACCTGCTCGCGGTTTTTTTATGAGTCTTATTGGTTGTTGCTACTTCTGAGCAACGGACAAACTTTCTTTACCCGGCTTATAACGCCGCTCAATTTTCTTTTCCAGATCCTCGCGCTTAAACAACACCTTGCGCTCTTTATGGTTCACAAACATCTCCATTTGATCGTTATAATGTGGCGATTTTTTATCCAGAGTTGCGCTGCCAAATTGATGTATGGCATCACTCGCTACCAGACCACTGCTGTCCCAGGAGACAAACATCAGGAAGCCATCGCCGGCTGTATCCATGGCCTGACCCTCATCGTTTAATGCCTCGCCGACCACCGCACGCATGGTGTCCGGGCCACCGCTGATGGCCAGGTTTTTATCGCCGTGAATTAAACGCACCACCTCACCGTAGGGCACATCCACCTTGGCGTGAAACTTAATAAGTTGTGATACCGCCTGCTTAAAGGCCTGGGTGATTTCCCCCATGCTCACCTGGCCGCGCGCTTTTTGCACCGGGTCCAGGGTCAGCACCGCCAGCGCCGCCTGTGTGTTATGCATATGGGTGGAAAAATCCCATGCTTTTAAATGCTCAAAGGCCTGCTGCTCAAGCTCGTTCAATTGGTCTACTGGGTTTGATTCAAACCAGCGCAACAGGTGTTGTATTTGATTGGAATTTTTGTGATAGCTCAGATCGTATTTCACGGCCCGCAACAATTTATGAGTAATTTTGGGGGCGTCTTTTAACAACGCTTCTATTTGATAAGCGCGGTTAGTGACAAAGGTTTCTATGCCCATGGAAGCCGGATAGTCTTTTATCTGAGCATCGTCATCGCCATCGGTGGCCATAAAGGGTGGGTTGTTGGCGTTATAGACCAACCCCGAGCTTGGATTGACGGTTTTTGGCATCATGGAAAAGTTGCGGTAACCCTGCCAAATAAGCTCGGACTTATCACCCGGTAATATCTTGTCCCACTGCCAACCCTCAATACGATCGGGAAACATGGCGTTGTAATAATGGGCGATGTTGCCGTCTTTATCGGCGTAGACAAAATTAATACTGGGCATGGCGTTTAATTTTAACGCCGCTTCAAATTCTGTTTGGTTACTGGCCTTGTTGGTGGCAAACATGGCTTGCAGGGTGCCTACATTATCCATACCGGCCCAGCGGGCGGCGTATGAACCATGCTCGGTTTCCATCACCGGGCCATGGCTGGATATTTTAATCTCTTTGGTAAAGGTCCAGTGAATGGGGCCCAGCAACTTCACGCGCATTTTTGCGGTCTTGCTGGTAAAGGTGTGCCACTGGCCATCCAACCAATATTCATTAGAGTTCTGCGGATTGACTTTCATCTTATAAAAATCCACCAGGTCCGGTTTGTTCACCGTGTTGGCCCAACCCAGGTTTTCATTATGACCGTGGATGATTACCGGACTGCCTGGGAAGGTGGACCCCACCATGTTCCAGCCCTCCTCACTGTGCAGGCGTGCCTCGTACCAGGCCACCGGCCCCGTTAATGGCTGGTGACTGTTCACCAGCAAGTGGGTGAGCCCATCGTCTGATCGATTGGGGGCAATGGCAATGCCCTGGCTGCCAATGGGCAGCTGCTCTGCGGGTTGCCACAGCAGGGCCTTGTCAGATGTTTTGGCCAGCTCATGGGGTTTGTCAGGGTTGATCAAATCCCCCAGCGCCGCATCGAAGCCATAAAACATGGGCGTCTTAAAGGTGAAACCGGCAATGATGTCTTTAGCGCTGAGCGGTAATAAATACAGACTCACCTTTTCCGGGTTTTGCGCAGCATACAGATTCACGCCATCGGCATAGGCCTGAGCGATGTCTTTAATTTTTTGCGGGACCTTTTTTTCAAAGTGTTTATTCACCGTGTCCCACACGCCCATGAACTGCACGACAAAATCGGTCTCGGCCGCCTTGGGTCCAACTTCTGCCGCCAAGCTGCCACGGGTGGCCAGCAACATGGTTTGCAGGGTTTCAAAGTCATCTTCACTTTGCGCGTAACCCAAACCAAAAGCGGTATCGGTATCGCGCTGGCCATAAATATGGGGAATGCCCCAGCTATCACGCAGGATCTCCACCTGGTAATCATCGGCTTTATCCAACAGGGGCTTTAATGCCGGCAGGTCAGGCTGCGCGTAATAACCAATGGCAAAGCTGGCCACCGCGGCCAGGGCAAGCAATTTAAGGGTGGGTTTTAGCAGGGGTGTTATAGGAGCCATGGGTATTCTTATTTTTATGGGATGCCTGCATTGGAACATAAAAGGGGCGTGGGCGTCTGCTGGAGGTTGAAGTGCAGAGTTTTAAGGGTGGTTGTTGCCGTGGAGCGGTTTTCTGCAGTTCAGAAGGGGGGCGCAGTGTCGCCCAAGGGTTTCGGTTTCATCCGCTTTCTTGAAAGGGGCTTGTACTTATTGAGGCTGTCGCTTTAACAATTCACTGAAAGTAAATTGATAGTGCTTGAGCGCTGGGTTCTCAGCTTTGCTCATCACCCTGAAATCCAGCGGTTGCCAATGGCGGTTCAGCAGCCAGGGTAGAAACTGTTCGAGGTTATCCGCCGTGATTTCTTCAAAAATACGCCGCTGTTGGTAGCGACCGCCATCGCCGGAAAAGTCGATGCCCTGGTGATAGTCGTAGAGCATTATCAGGCTCCAGCCAGCGGTCATAAAGTGGCCACCCAGGGAGCTGCTGATGACGCCGTTTTGTAGTGCGACTATTTCTTCCCTGTCCCAATTGACACTGCCGATCTTGATGTTTGATCTTATGGCGCTATCAGCAATGCCTTGATAAGCGCCGATTGCCATAGGGCCGTTGGCGGCCCAGATGATATTGGTGTCTGGGTGGTGGGCCAACAGTGCTCTGGTGCGCTGGCGAGGGATCTTATAGCCCCACTGCCCCACGACCAAACTGTTCAAATGGGCCTCGTCTGCCTCGTTCAGCAGCTGCATCAGCCCGGCTGTGCGCAGACGTGAGGCGGAAGTGACATTGTCGCCACTGTAGGCGAGAAACTGCGGTGACTCTGGAGCCACGGCCTTCATGAGTGTTTGCGCCAGACGATAGCCGGCGTATTGATTGTCGGGCACCAGTGCGCCTAGCCAGTGGCTGTGATGACGGCGCGGCTGAGGCTGCTAGGTCAGCGTTGACTTGCTGTGGTGGTTGTAGGCGAGGAAAAAGGGAATGCCAGCGGCATCGATCTGCTCGAACAGGGGGTTAAGGGCAAAGCGCTCGTTGACCAGCAGCAGGTAGTCAGGTTTATTCTCGCGCGCTATGACGGAGAGTATTTGCTGGCGCATTAGCCGAAGGTCGCGGTTGGCGTAGTGGGTTTCTAACTCAATGCCGAGATCATCGGCCACCGCTTGGGTAAATTGGCTTGCTTCAGGCCAGAAACTACCGGTGGGGTTGTCGAAATTGGCGTGGCCAGGGTTAAAAAATGCGACCTCTAGAGCCAGTGTAGGTGCTGTTGTCAGCAAACCAATAAAGCTGATCAGGCCAGCCAACAGGCTTTTTCGGAGCCTGCTGTTTTTTTGGGGAGCGATCCTGCGGGTCATCATGGTCGAGATTATAGTCCTTTGGTAGGCGTTATCTAGCCCTTCAAGGGGGGGCGGGTTCTGGTTTTACGCCCTACAGGGATGTCGGTACTAGGGCACCAAAAGTAGGCGTTTTTAAGCGACGCAGGAGCCGTTGCCGCGGAGCATTTTCCGGCAAGCCACAGGGATGTGGTGAATACCCCTCAAGGGGGTACCTGGTGCCGGAAACGCATGCCGACAGGGAGGTCGGTACTAGAGCACTGCAGGAGCAAGTGCCGCGGAGCATTTTCCGGCAAGCCACAGGGATGTGGTGAATACCCCTCAAGGGGGTACCTGGTGCCGGAAACGCAGGAGCATTTTCCGGCAGTTCAGAAAGGGAGTGGTCGAGGCGCCTGGCTGGGTGCATCAAGGAATCGTGTCATATGTAAGGCCTGAGCTGCGGCGACATTATTCAGAGCTGCCCCAGCTCCCCAGCAGCGTTTTTACTGGTCGCCGGCCTCGGTCAACACCGGGTCTGCCAAGCCTATTTGAATCATGGGTACGCACATGATGGCCGCCATAATGCCCGCCCAGAGGCCCTTGGTTACCGCGTAATCCTCGCTGGTCATACCTTCAACCCCGAGAATGACATAGTAGGCGCAGCTGATAGGGGCCACCACGAAGAGGCCTATGCCGGCGAAACACAGGGCTCTGGCGAAAAGGCCCTTGGGCAGTCGCTGCCAGAAGCGGTGCAGGCGCCGGCTGTTGTCCCACTCAAAGGCTTCCACCTTACCCTTGCGCACCTTGCTGTGGTTGAGCGGGATCATAATCAGCGCGACTATAAACAGCAGCAGCATCGAGGTGGCGGTTATGTCCAGAGCGATGCTCTCGGGCAGGCCCCAGAGAGCGATGACTTCGACGCCTTTCGACAGCGACATGGCGATCACCCCGTTAAAGAGGGCGTTACTGACGCCGGTGGTGATCATTTCATTGCGGATATGGGTAGCTACGTCGTGTGCCAAAGTCTGGTTCCTTAATTTGTCTGTTGATTAGGCTAGCTGCTCAGACAAGCGCGCGAGCCGATAGTGCCCTTGTTGTTGGATGCCTTAAGGAAACGTGTCAAATGTAAGGCCTGTCCCTCTGGCCCTTTCCTAATCAAGTGATTCTGAAACATTTAATCATTGCCCCCTACCAATCACCAGGTAAAAGGTTGTCTTTAAGCGCGGGTTGAAACGGCCGGTACCGGTATCAATGTCAAACTGAGCCTGACGACTTCTGCCGATGGCCACTACTCGAAAATAACGGCTGTTGGTAGCAATCACTTCGCAGCGGGTGTTGTTGACGTAAAGCCTGTCCCCCCACCTTGAGTTGGTCGAAGCTTGGATTCGGGTTGTATTGGCTGTGCGAAGGATCGTTGGCCGCCTGTTTTATACGCTGCTTCATGATCCGGTATTGTTTGTTCAGAATTTGCATGCGCTGATGGCTGCCGCCCTTGTCTGGGTGGAACTTCGAGGCATAGCGGCGATAGAGCTGTTTGAGCTCCGGCAGTGTGGTTGCGACGGCTAGGCTGGCCATGCGGTGTTCCCCTTTAAAAAGCCTCAGTCATTGCCGTACGCAGGCAAACCCTTGCCGATATCGGGTGGATCAATGGCTGAAATCCTTGTTTGTTGCTTTTTAGGGGGATGTTGCAGGGGTTGTGTCAACATCAGGATGTTGCTCTTCTCTTGCTCTTCTCTTGCTCTTCTCTTGCTCTTCTCTTAGTCATCGACTCGGACACGACAGAGAGAAGTCAGCCAATCGAATAACTGAACCTGCCAATTCTCACTGACTATACTCAGCAAACTACAGCAAACTAGAACTGGTTATGGACAATGCAACGGAAGCAAGCGCCTGTACCTATGTGCGTCGCGATGGCGGGCAATGTCAGGAGGTGTGTCACCATGGTTCGCAATTTTGTTACTGGCACAATGCGGAAATCGACAAGTCTGGCCATGTGCTTAAAGACAAGCTGGAGGCCTGGGCCAAAACGGGTAAACCAATGGATGGCTTCCAATTAAAGGGGGTGGACCTATCCAATATCAACCTGGTGCGCCGAGGCTCCAAGGTGGGTTATTCATTTCTGGATGCGGACCTCTACCACGCTAACCTAAGCCACTCCCACCTGTTTTCCCTGGATCTGCGCGGCAGCTCTCTGATGAAGGCCGACCTGAGCGCCTCCAATATGCACTGCGTCAACTTGCAGGACTGTAATCTTCTGGGTGTGGATATCTCGCGCTGTCGGTTGGAAAACATACAGTGGGGCAAAGCGGTTTTACAGGAGACGCGGGCGATGCAGGCGTTCGCGGCCAGAGAGCGGCAGCTGGCCAAGAATCACTGTCAGGAGGCCGAGGAGGTTTATCGCAATATTCGAAAAAGCTGTGAAAAACAGGGGGTGTTTGAAACGGCGGGCTATTTCTTTCACCGAGAAATGGTTATGCGCCGCTATAAAATGCCCAGGGGCTCAGTCTCGCGCCTTATCTCAAAAATGGTGGACCTGTTTTGTGGTTATGGCGAAATTCCCATACGGGTCGTTAGCTTTTCTATGACCCTAATGCTTATCTGCTCAATTGCCTACTTCCTGCTGGGCATATCCAGCGCGGGTGAGCTGATTGGCTTTAACATCTCAGCCTCCTTTGTTGATAACTTTCTGGTGTGGGCGAATTGTTTATATTACTCGGTCGTCACCTTTACCACCCTGGGCTACGGCGATATCACACCGGTTGGGGTGTCGAAGATAGTGGCGGCTTTAGAGGCCTTTTCTGGCAGCTTTACCATGGCCTTGTTTGTTGTGGTGTTTGTGAAGAAGATGACCCGTTAGTGGTGGCTGTAGAGCCATGAGCCTCTTCTTTTCTTTGCCTTTGCTGAGCGGTTGGGCATGAGTATGGGGGCTATAGTTGTGGTGATCCCCCTCAAGGGATACCCAGTATCGGAAAAGTAGGCGCAGTTACCGCGAGCGGTTTTCTGCGGTTCAGAAGAGGAGTGGGTGCCGGCTTTATGTCGTCGCCAGGATTAATACAGCAAGTGACTCTGACTCCTTGATTGACTCCTTGATTGCCAATCAGCAGATAAAAGCTTTCCTCCTTTGCTTATCCCCTGCCAATCACCAGGTAAAAGCTTGCCTTTAAACGCGGGTTAAAACGGCCGGTACCTGTCTCTATGTCAAACTGAGCCTGACGACTTCTGCCGATGGCCACCACTCGAAAATAACGGCTGTTGGTATTAACCACTTCGCAGCGGGTGTTGTTGACGTAAAGCCTGTCCCCCACCTTGAGTTGGCCGAAGCTTGTCGGCGGATTGTATTGACTGTGCGAAGGATCGTTGGCCGCCTGTTTTATACGCTGCTTCATGATTCGATATTGTTTGTTCAGAATTGACATGCGCTCATGACAGCCACCCTTGTCTGGGTGTAACTTCGACGCATAGCGGCGATAGAGCTGTTTTAGCTCAGGCAGTGTGGTGGCGACGGCTAGGCTGGCCATGCGGTGTTCCCCTTTAAAAGCCTCAGTCATTGCCGCGCGCAGGCAAACCCTTGCCGATAGCGGACGTTTCAATGGCTGAAATTGTTGTTTATTGCTTTTTAGAGGGGATGTTGCAGGGCTTGTGCCAACATGGCTTTGTTGTGAGTCTGGAGGCTTCCCTGTCGATGGTTGCTTGCCTTTTATAGCCGATGATCCTTGCTATCGTTTGCATGAATGTAAGCTGGCTTGTTGGTTGCATGTTCGAAGCGGCTCGAGAGAAAACCTCTCTGGGCACAACCACTTTACTGGTCACAAGCTGCGTTAACGGAGCTGTTTGGGGGATATAGGTGCACCCATGCGCCGTTCACCCTTATCGCCAGTACAGAGCGTGGGTAATAGGGACATCACCGGAATTTTAGCCATGAACATCACCACCAGCGGTAACGGGTATCAACTTGCGAGCAGAGCGCTTACAGCGGAATCTTCAGCCCCCCAGCCAAATGTCAAAGCGACCAGCCAGGCGCCTGACCGTGTCTCGATTAGCCCGCAGGCTAAAAATTTATTCGAGGCCGACGAGTCAAAGTTTACCCTCAACACCGTCGAGCACACCTATTCGGAAAACCCGGAGAATATTGCCAGCGTGGGTGTGATGACGGTTGCCGACCCGGATCACGACATTAACCCGAATGGCATCAGACAGACGACGCGCTTTGAGGCGGCGGTCATGGGGGACTATATGGAAACCTACCGGGAGATCAGCCGAAACCCTGAGCAAGCCATGCAGGCGAGCGAGGCCGATTACGCATTGTTTCTAAAGCAGGCCGAGCAGGTGGTGGTGGCGCTCAATAAAATAGACAGCAGCGGTTCGTTTGATATTTCGGTGAGCGGTTTCGGCCATGTAAACATTGAAAGCAGAGACCCCGGTGCGAGCGGCGCACCGTCGTCATCAGCAGACCGAGCGGCGATGACGCAGTGGCTGGAGATGAACGCCGGCGCGATGCAAGACATGGCCGACAAGGTCAAAGACCACAGCTACGCCAAGAGCATGTTTGATTACCAGACCGCCACCGGCATCACCCGTGATCAGCTGATGGATACCCAGCTAAAACCCATCGAGGGGCGCGATAACGCCTTTAAGGCCAGTGATGCCGAGCTCAACGAATATATGTTGAAGATGCAGCGTTACGCTGAGAATACGTTTGGCACCCACCCAAGTTCCTACGCGCAAGTGGATCAATGGGGCACGCCTGGTTATCCCCGAGGCGGGAATGGTCCTCCGGCGCTACTGCCGAATATGAGTTGACGATGGGTGGGGGCCCACTTTGTTTTGGGGCGGGTTTGGTTTCGCGGCCTTACCGGTATCCAGGGCCCACCCCTTAAGGGAGCCCCTAGTGTGAAAATGCATGCCGACAAGGCCCTAAGCTTCCAGATGTCGCTACTTGTGTACCAACAGCAGGCGCTTTTAAACGAGGCAGGAGCAGTTGCCACGATGGCTAAATTAAGTGGCTCTGACCGCTTGATTAGCCCACTGATTACCCTCTTTATTGTTGTCTTTGTGACAATAATGACTCGCCTTTTAAGCTATATATCATCCATTAAAAAATAGGAATAATGTATCCGCCTTCAAATAATGGGGTTTGGTCAACACAGATGAGACAAGGATGAGGTCCAAGGCCGCCTGCAGCACTGGGCGAGGTGATGCATTTATTCGGTATGGGTGATGCGCTCGACAGTCGCCGCCCTAATGATAGGAATACAGACACATGATTACGCTACACGGATTTGCTGCCAGTAATTATTACAACCTGGTGAAACACGCATTGCTTTACAAAGAGCTGCCTTTTCAGGAGCACCTAGTGTTCAGCGGAGGTGACGAGTGGCTGGCGATAAGCCCCATGGGCAAGGTGCCGGCAATAACCACTGCAGACGGGCGGCACTTATCTGAATCTACCGTGATTTGCGATTTCCTCGAGGAGACTTACCCCGCAAAGCCGCTCTACCCTGCCGACTTGGGTGAACGCGCCGCGGTGCGACAAATCATGAAAATAGCGGAGCTTTACTTTGAACTGCCCAGCCGACGGTTTATTGCCTACGCGCTGACAGGCAACGCGGCGCCAGAGCCTGTTAAGAGTGAAGTGCGCCAAGTACTGAAGCGTGGCATTGGTGCCATGCGACAACTGTGTCAGTTTTCTCCGTGGATTATGGGCGACCAACTGACCATGGCCGATATCTATGTTTATTACGTGAACACCATTGTTAATACGTTTGCTTCCAAGCAGCTCGATTGGGATATTTTGGCTGAGATTCCGGGCATGAAAGAGTGGCGCGCCTCGATGAGCGAATCCGCTATTGCCCAAACAGTAGAGGCGGGCCGTGTGGCCAATCAACCCGAATTTATGGCGTACGTAAAAGCGCAACTGCCGGCAAGTAAAACCTAAAAAAATCGAATCGCAAACGGCTTTCGAAAATCTTTTTATTATTTACAGAATACAAATTTAACGATTGCCGTGCAGTGCGGCACCCTTGGTTTTAATCATTTATCGTTTAACGGAGAACAACATGTCAGATACCAACATCCAACTTACTTCAACCATTAGCGAAGATAACAAACTGGAAATTGCTCTGCGCGAGATCGAGATGCCGCAGCCGGGCGAAAACGAAGTGGTGGTGCGCATTGAGGCGGCCCCCATTAACCCGTCTGATTTGGGCGTGATGTTCGGCGTGGCCGACATGACGACGGCCAGCCAAACGGGCAGCGCCGACCGCCCAGTGATCAGTGCCGATGTTCCGGCCAAATTCATGGGTGCGGTTAAAGCTCGGGTCGGCAAGGCGATACCCGTGGGTAATGAGGGCGCCGGTACGGTAGTGGCTGCTGGCTCATCAGCCGCCGCGCAAAGCCTGATGGGAAAAACCGTTGCGGTGATAGGCGGCGGCAGCTACCGTCAATTTCTTTGCGCCAATGTGCAAAGCTGTTTGGAATTGGAGTCAGGCACGACGGCTGTCGAAGGC
>Ga0209396_1005306_pt1 | contig 12234 bp, 10 predicted proteins | sample GOMGulsemesocosm_6_FD_184638 | JGI IMG/M metagenome (GOLD analysis project Ga0209396, IMG submission 184638) | Methane-oxidizing microbial communities from mesocosms in the Gulf of Mexico - GOM8C Gulf of Mexico (SPAdes) (version 2) | ecosystem: Environmental > Aquatic > Marine > Cold seeps...
AATTTGCCTTCTTAGTCACCCGTGGCGAGACAGAAGAGATCACCAGATATGTTCAATCTTTAGTACGTTTGATTAATCAAGAAATGACTAAAGCAAGCTGTGAACCTAATACAGGTTTTTACATCGGCATCGGCCAACGTCTCGAAGATATGACGCCATCAGAATTGTTATCTCAAGCAGATAATGCACTGCAACAAGCCGTATCTGAAAGTAATAGCATCCAATGGTTTGACACGAAAAAACAACAACGATTCTCACGTGAACAGTGGCGTGACAAGTTGACGAAAGCAATTCATAGTAATCAGTTCGCCTTCCAATGGCAGCCAATTCATCAACTTGTCGGCGATGAAGTTATACAACGAGAAGTATATTGCCGTTTGAAGGTTGAAAGTCAGATCCTAAACGCAGGGGTATTTATGCCTTACGTTGAATTGTTATCATTAGGTTCTGAACTCGATAAATGTATATTAAAATCAATAATTAATCAGAGTTTGCTGGTTAAAACTCATGAGCCAGTTGCCATTAATCTTACCAGCGATAGTGTTAAAGATCCTAAGTTCCATCAGTGGCTGGCGATGTTCTTACAAAGTACTCAAGGCTCTGAAAAAATCCACTTTGAGATACCTGAATTAGTAGTCAGTAGTAACATGAAAGAATGTGTAGAGCTAGCTGAAATCATCAAGGATCACGGTTCAAAATTTGGTATCGACCAATGTGGCCGCCGTATTGGCTCATTAAACTACCTACAAGAAGTGCAACCTAACTACGTTAAGCTTGATCAGTCATTCTCTTTCTATAGTAAAACGGAGCAGAATAGCGAACTGTGTCGCGCGCTTGTTAACGTCGCTAAGGGATTAGGCATTCAGGTCATTGTTACTGGTATAGAAGACGAGAAACAGCTCGCTGCGTTTAAGTCGCTAAACCCACAAGGTTATCAAGGCTACATCTTCCCACCACAAGAAATTACAAAATAGCATAGAACGATTGCTAGAATAAAAAAGGGGCTGATGATTAATCAGCCCCTTTTTTTGTTATCGCTACGATAATTTTTTAGTCTTGTTGTGCGCAGGTAAAATCAACTAGTACACATGTTCATGGTTCCAGACTTAACATAAGCACCTACGTCCTGTAGGCGAGGCGCTATCACTAAGTACCTCCATCCATGGAGGCAACATTGTAATCGTAGATTTTGGCCAGCAAAAGTGATCAGCTAATTGTCGGAATTGGTATTAATCGCTTCGACTATCACTAGCCTTCATGAGTAAGTCACGAGACTCATCTAAAAACTGTTTAGAGTAATCACCAAACCACTGTGACACTTGGTTAAAGTTATCAATGAAACCCTGACGGTCACCAGCAGCAAGTAGTTTACTCGCTTGCTCAAATCGTGCCAAATAACGCGAAAACATCGCATGATTCTCAGTTGATGAGAAAATAATGTCAGCATAAAGCTGGGCATCCTGCGCAAACAAGCGCCCGACCATCGCAAGTTCTAATCGATATATTGGCGAACTAAATTCTAATAATTTCGCTAAATCTGGATCTTCACTGGCCAAATGCTGGCCGTAAACAAACGTTGTAAAATGACGCATTCCCTGCACTAGCTTCATCGCGTTATCGTGCTCTTCCGGCTCAGCTAACGTCAGTTTAGCTCCCCAAATAGCCATTTGATCGAGTAGCCATTGATATTGATCTTGGCCGCGGCCGTGACAATATATGATCACTTGTTTCGCGAGGCTAACAACATCAGGGCCGAACATTGGATGAAGACCTAAGACAGGGCCTCGATGTGCTTTAAGCATGCTGGCAATCGGCTGCTGTTTCGTTGATGTTAAATCAACTAATACACACTCACTATCTAATCGCCCATCTAACTGCGAGATAATATCGTTGGTTAAATTAATAGGGACCGACACCACAACAAGACCGGCGCCAGCAAAGATCTCATTGGCGTTAACCCAGTCATCTTTCTCAAGTATCACGACGTTATAACCAGACAGCGTTAGCATTTTGCTAAAGATACGGCCCAATTTACCCTCACCACCGATAATCACTGCTTTTTGCAATGCCGGATTTAGACATTTAAAACCAATGTCTTTCTCCCGGTGATAAGATTCACGCATCAAACGGCGTAATACATCCTCGATTAAGTCACCGCCGATGCCTGTTGCATCAGCTTCTTGACGTCGTTTAGCTAACATAGCCGCTTCACGCTCAGGCGCGTAAATCGGCACGCCAGCTTCACTCTTTACTTCCCCTACCTTCGCGACCAACGCTAAGCGCTGCGACAATAGGTCAATCAACTGAGTATCAACAACATCAATTTTATCGCGTAGTTGGTCTAATGCATCACACGACAGCTCAGCCATGTATTTCTCCTAAGTAATTTTCCCGTGTACAACACCAGATATTTTTATAATCAGTATTATGCACACGCGTTAACATTCTGACAACGTGCTTTTAATGCCGTTGAAATTTGCTTAGCCCCGGCAACCAATAATTGCTCGGTATCTTGCCAATTAATGCAAGCGTCAGTAACTGATACGCCATAACGTAGTTGGTCTTTAGGGATAGAGCTTGATTGATTCCCTTCATGAATATGGCTCTCTAGCATAATCCCCATTACTGAGCTGTTGCCTGCCAAAATCTGTTCGAAGATATCATTTGCCACAATCGGCTGTCTGTTGTGATCTTTGCTCGAGTTACCATGGCTACAATCGACAACTAGCTTTGGCTCTAGACCGTGAGATTCGATTTCCTGCTCAATGTTCACGACATCACTGTGTTGATAATTAGGTGTTTTACCGCCGCGTAAGATTATATGCCCATCTGGGTTACCTTGAGTTTGTAGTAATGCGACTTGCCCGCGAGGGTTAATCCCCATGAAACGGTGAGGATGCGCGGCTGATTCGAGTGCATTAATAGCAACATTAAGCTTGCCGTCGGTGCCATTTTTAAAGCCTACAGGCATCGATAGACCACTCGCCATTTCACGGTGTGTTTGAGATTCTGTGGTACGTGCACCAATCGCAGCCCAGCTAAATAATTCAGATAAATATTGTGGGCTAATCGGATCGAGGGCTTCAGTAGCAACTGGTAATCCTAGCTCGGCAAGCCATATCAATAACTCACGACCCTGGCGTAATCCGCCTTCAACATCGAATGAACCATCCATATGCGGATCATTGAGCAACCCTTTCCAACCAACCGTTGTTCTCGGTTTTTCAAAATATATCCGCATCACTAAATACATATCATCTTTTAGTTCATCGTGAAGCTTTTTAAGTTTTAACGCATACTCTTTAGCGCTCACTAAATCATGAATAGAGCAAGGTCCGGTGACCACTAATAATCGACTATCTTTTCCGTGTACAATATTTGAAATCGTTTCGCGCGCCTGTCCAATATAGGCTTTACCGGCATCGCTTAATGGCATTTCTTGTTTCAGCTCAATCGGTGTTATTAGTACTTTCTCAGAAGAAATATGAATATTATCAATCGTATCGTGCTGCATCGGTTACCGCCTTAAAATCATCATCTATTTAAATGTCATTCCCGCAGAATAACTGTTAAGCGTATTTGTATCATCAAAAACAACTCAATACAATATTTAGATGAAGATAATAACGCTTTTAGATTCATATCAAGTGGCAGATTTGTCATGCGAAAATCTAATCTGCGACTAAACTGAGTAGATAGCTCAATTTACCTGATGGACAAATGATTAATGACCAACATTTCACTTGCTAAGGCATTAAAAGCGTTACCCATCGTTTTGGTGAGTATAATTATGATCATGCAGACTGGCTTAATATTTATTAATAAACAGATATTTAGCAACGGTGACATCTCAGTTCAACTGACCGATGTACAAGAGTCTTCACATGCCCTGCTCGCCGATCTAATCTTGCTTCGTGGCTATTTAACGAATGAACAACAGATTGCAGTAAATAGCTATATCAGCGAGAAGATGCCAATTCACAAACAATGGCTTAAAAAGATAATTTATGGCCAAAAAGAACAACATCCGCTGGTTATATTTAGTGAAAACTACCTCAGGTTACTCAAAGGACTCAAGAACAATAATGTCCATGCAGCATTCACTTCACGATTAGATTTGTTCGAACTAGTCAACGATATTACACAAGAAAACAACAACATTCTGACGTTGAGTAAACAGCGTACCATCGATAATCATTACCAATTGCAAACGAACATAGCCTTAGCAGAGCTCATCGCAGTAATCACACTGATCCTGTTAATATTCTTCTTTTTCAGCATCCATTTAAATGGCCAACGTCAGCGAAAAGATAGCTTTAAGGCCAAGAAACTTGCGCTATTCTTTGTCGATTATCCGGTGCCTTTAGTTCGCCTATCGAGTCGAGGTAATATTCGCTATTACAATAAAGAAGCGAGTATCTTAATGAAAAAGCTCGCGATAAAGAAACAACAGTTAGTGCCAGACACCATCAAGAAACAACTCGACAAAGTCATTGCTCATCCCGACAAAACTGTCCGTACCAATCACACTATCGCCCAAGAGATGTTTCATTGTGATATACGGTTATCCACCAGTTCAGGACAGATTTATATGATGATGAGTGAGAACAAAATTGAAGAGCAACCAACAGACCCTAGTAATGAAGAATTTAATATTACCGTCTAGCACCCAGTGCTTTAGGTGCCAGCGAGGGGCCGATGAAACCAGCTAAGACACCCAAGGTCAGGACATAAGGGAGGATTTCTAACAATTGAATCGGCAAGCCACCAGCTTCGCTAAAGAGATAATGCCCTTGCAAACGTATCGCAAGCGCCTCAAGCAACCCAAATAATAAGCAAGCCATGAGCACCCCTAATGGACGCCACTTACCAAAGATTAAAGCGGCTAAGGCAATAAAGCCTTTACCAACAGTCATATTTTCGACGAATCCAGCACCATGCCCTACCGATAGGAATGCACCAGAGAGCCCACAAATTGCGCCACCGGCAATAATCGCAGCATAGCGAACACTATCAACTGAGCCTCCAGCTCGGCGTAATGCTTTAGGGTTATCACCCGCTGCGATGACTTGATTACCCCAAGGTGAAAATTTAAAAAACACATACAATAAAATCACCAGCACCCCGGCAAAGTAGACCAAGATGTTATGCCCACTGATCAATTGCCAATAAATCTGTCCTAACCACCAATCATCATCGACAATGGGAGGGAATATTAATGCTGGTAAGCGTTGTTGATCCAATAAAATAGGCGTCATACTTCCTTGCGAGAACAGACGATTGGCCAATAAGGACGTGAGCGCCAACGCTAACATATTAATAGCAACGCCTGAGACAACATGATCGCCGCGATGGGTTATGCAGGCAAAACCATGCAATAGTGATAAGGCCATGCCACACCCCATTGCCACTGCTACGCCTTGCAGCGCGGATCCCGAAATCGCCGCCCATGCAGCAGCAGCAAATGCCCCCGTTAACATTTTTCCTTCCAAGCCAATATCGATAACACCAGCGCGTTCACTTAACATTCCAGCAAGTGCTGCAAAGAGTAACGGTGTTGCGAGCCTGATAGCGGCATCAAACAATAGGATCCAGGAAAAGTCGTTCATGATGGCTGCGCCTCATTCGGGCTCTGCCAACGATTTAATCCTAATAACTGAATTAAACGCGGCTTTAACATCCACTCTAGGGCGCCACAAAACAGCACGACCAACGCTTGAATCAAGAGAATGACGTCATGACCAACATTATCATCGCTAAATGCTAGCTCCCCGCCGCCTTGATACAGCGCTCCAAACAAAATACTGGCGACGAAAATGCCAAACGGATGATTACGCCCCATCAACGCAATGGCAATGCCAGCAAAACCATAACCGGAAACAAACTCAACGTGTAATTGATGACTACTTCCTTGCACTTCATTCAAACCGATAAAACCAGCTAACGCCCCCGAAAGAACCATGGTAGATATGATAATACGTTTAGAGGCGATACCACCAAATTTTGCCCCTGCACGATCAAGCCCTACAACACGAGTTTCAAAGCCGACTCTGGTGTACCACAAGTAACTATAGACCAATATACAGCACACAACAGCGAGTAAAAAAGAGAGATTTAATGGTGACGAAGCCAAGTGTATCCCAACATTGCCCAGCAGTTGCTCCATCGTTGGCAACCATGTTGCTTGAGAAAATGTCGAGCTAACCGCCGCCATTTGACCGGGCTGCTTGAGCGGACCAACCAGCAAATATACAATCAGCGATGATGCGATTAGATTAAACATTATCGTTGTGATCACAATATGTGAGCCACGATACGCATTTAACCAACCAGGGATCAAGGCCCATAGCCCACCAAATAATGCCGCAATAGTAATGGTCAGAGGAAACATTAAATACATTGGCAATTGAGGTCCGTATAGGCAGACTAAACTAATGCCTAACCCCCCGAGCAACGCTTGCCCTTCCGCACCAATATTAAACAGTCCCGCTTGCCATGCCAGTGAGACAGCTAAACCGGAAAAAATAAAATTAGTCGCATAAAATAGGGTGTAGCCAACACCTTCACTCGATCCCAATGCACCACTAAACATCACATCGATAGCATGCGTAACATCTATGCCCACCAGCCATAGCACAATGCCACAAGCGATAAACGCAAAAAATATATTGGCAGTCGGTAGCAATAACGCATTAAACCACCAAGGCAATGCTTTAGGCATCGTTGGGCTCCTTCGCGATTAATAATGCTAAATCAGCCTTATTAGTGTTAGCCGCCATGATCACTTCAACCATCCTGCCTTGATTAAAAATACACACCCTATCAGCTAAGCTCATCACTTCATCGAGGTCACTCGAATAAAAAATAACGCTAGCGCCTCTATCACGTAATGAAAAAAGTTGACGAACTAAGTAATCACTTGCGCTAGCATCGACGCCTTGCGTCGCTTGATTAAGCAATAATAATGCTGGCTGTTGCGCTAATTCCCGTGCCAGCACCATCTTTTGTTGGTTACCGCCAGAAAAGAGGCTACTTTGCATCGCAGGGAGTATCGGTAATACGCGCCAGTTTTCCATCATGACACGGCAATGAGCCTCTTTAGCCTCATTAGAAATGATCCCCCAACGCCCAAAACCTTGTTGTTGATACCCTAAGTAAACAGACTCTGCCATACTTAACATATCAACCATGCCATCATTAATTAACGGACTCGGCGCATAACCAATCCCTAATTCGCGAGCTTGTTTAACACTAAAGCCACTATTTGAATTAATCACGCGCTGCTTAAATTCGATGGTGCCACTTTTAAATTTCACTAAGCCGGCCATCACATCTAATAAGACTTCCTGCCCAGCTTTTGGCTGACCAATCAATGCGATAATCTCGCCGCTAAAGACTGATAGGTTAATATCGGTTAGATCGACATATGCCGTCGACTTACGGCCCTTGCTCACCCCTTTAACATACAATGATTGGATATTAAGCAGCACATCTTTTGCCACTATTTTGGGCTCGACACGAGACGGAGGTAACATCAACTCGCGGCCAATCATTAGAATACTTAACTCACTTAATGGCACTAATTTTGGCGATACACAAGCCGTCACGACTCCTTCTCTAATGACAGAGATGACATCACAGAGTTGATGTAGCACGGCCAGTTTATGCGAAACGACCACGACTGATATACCTTGTAACTTGAGCGTTATAAAAAGTTTATTTAGGTAGCCTGCTTGAGTGGGTGATAATAAAGCTAATGGCTCATCAAGGATCAGAACGCGTACACCACGATACAGCGAGCGTAACACATCAACTAATTGCCGTTGGCTGTAATCAAGTTCCGATAGCTTAGTGGAGAGCGAAAATTCAAAACCAAACTCTCGACACAGCAGCTCAAGTTTAACACGAGCCTGTGCACGCTTTCGGTTAAATAAACCGATGCTTGGCTCTGCCAGCATGACATTTTCAAATACTGTCAATTGCTCCAACCAATTAGCTTGTTGGTGCAACATACCAATGCCCTGTTCGATTGCTTGTGACGGCCCTTTTAGACTTACGGCTACGCCATCTATAAATATCTGTCCGCCATCAGGTTGGAGCAGGCCGTATGCAACCTGCATCAAGCTCGATTTTCCGGCGCCATTTTCACCGATGACACCATGAATAGATCCTGGCGCAATACTGATTGAAGCGTTATTAAGCGCAATGACACCATCATAAGATTTATTGATATGCCGTAATTCCAGCGCCGGTGATAACATTGACATTAGCGCTCCATACTACATTGCTGGAGTAGTGAGAGCTGAGGTAAGCGTCGTGTTAATATTTGTTGTTTAATATGGTTGATGTCCGCTAAGAGCGCTGATGAATAAATATCCTGGTTAAAGTCATCGCGAGATAAATCAATCCAGCCATCGGCTAAACCATATCTAAAATCGCCGCCGTGCCAATCCCCTTGGTTAAATTCGATGACACTTTTATACACCGCTCGTCCGACACGCTTTACCATTGATGTTAATACAGCGCCTGGCACTAACGAATTTTGATTAGAATCAACGCCTATCGCTAACATATTATAATCTTTTGCAGTTTGGAACACCCCTAATCCAGTGCCACCAGCCGCTGAAAAAATCACATCGACACCACTTTCGTATTGGTAGATAGCGAGCTCACGGCCCTTAGTAGGATCGTTCCACGCATTCAAAGTCGCGCCAACAAAATTCTCGACATATTCAATGTCTGGTTTAATGGAACGTGCACCCAGTAAATAACCACAGTTGAATTTATAGATCAGCGGTATCTTCATGCCACCGATAAAGCCAATTTTATTACGCTTACTGATCATGGCCGCAAGCGCTCCTGCTAGATAGGCACCATGGCCTTCATCAAAGGTGATTGATTGCACATTTGGTAAGTCGATGATGCTATCAATAATAACAAATGCAGCATTTGGGTAGCGTAGTGCCGCCTTGCGGATTGCTGGTGCTGTTGCATAGCCAATCCCAACAATAGGTTGGTAACCTCGCGCGGCCAATTTTAAAATTCCTTGCTCCGTTTGCGCGGCATTAACGGGCGCAAACTCTTTAACCTCTACTCCTTGAGCGCGCAGTGGCAATACACCATTTTCATAAACAGCCTGATTGAACGAATGATCAAACTTATTAGGCCTATCATAGACCACCGCGGCCCTTTGCTGCTTTAACTCCACTGGGTCCATAGCTGCAGCGACATCCATTGGCCCAAATACACTAAGTAGTGTCAATAAGAGAACAGCAATGATAATCAACAAAAACTCCTTAGATTAAGAATGATCTGGCATACCACGCGCAACGGATTTGAGCATTCTGGCGGTTTTTCGGCTCACTTTACCATCTTTCTTATGTTGTTGCGTTAACGCCCAATCAATATGCTCTTGTACCAGTTCACTAACCGACTTCCTTTTGGACTCCAGAGCTTGAATTATTTCAGGGCGGTAAGGCGCGTTGCCTAATGCAACCGCAATATTTCTTAGCCAGCGCTCATGGCCAATACGCCGAATCGGTGAACCTTCGGTGCGTTTTAGAAAGGATTCTTCGCTCCAGCTAAACAACTCTAGCAATTGTGGTGAATGTAAATCCTTACGCGGCTTAAAATCATCCTCATCACTCGCCTTGGTAAACTTATTCCAAGGACATATAAGCTGACAATCATCACAACCATAAATTCGATTACCCATCGCTTCGCGAAACTCGAGCGGGATCTCGCCAAATTTTTCAATCGTAATATACGATAAACAGCGATTGCCATCGATAACATAAGGCTCAACAATTGCCTGAGTCGGGCATATCGTTAGACACGCCACGCAGCTACCACATTGCTCTTCGACCGGACTAGACACAGGCAAAGGGATATTAACCAACAACTCACCTAAAAAGAAAAATGAACCTACTTTCTCATTAATGATCAGCGAATGCTTACCGGTCCAACCAAGTCCCGACTTTTCAGCTAATGGTCGTTCCATGATGGGCGCCGAGTCAACAAAAGGACGTGCTGAGAGTCCATCAACACACTCTTCGATCTTCTGGCCGAGCTTTTTTAGCCGATTACGCATCATCTTGTGGTAATCACGCCCGGTGGCATAACGGCTAATATAGCCACTCTCGGGATCTTGCATTGTGGAGACAATCAGCGCATCCGGTGGCATATAATCTAATCGCACCGATATAACCCGCAGCGTTCCAGGCAAGAGCTCATGTGGCCGGGCACGCATCATGCCATGACGGGCCATATACTCCATGCCGCCGTGATAATCTTTATCGAGCCATGCTTGAAAGGTCGCCTCATGGCTCGACAAATCAGTATCGCAGATGCCAAAACCACTAAAACCTAATTCATTGGCCCATTGCTCTATTTGCCGTGCAAGTTGTTGATAATTTACTGACTGAGTCACGCTAAACCCTAATTAAAATAACCAGAGTATTTTATCAGTTCAATGAAAAAATATCAGCCTTAGCGCAACACGCCAAGATACTTATTTTTAATGGTTATGCTTGTGAGTTTGTTCGTTATCGGATTCACTATTACCGTTACCTTGGGTGATCTGAACGGTAGCGTGTATTTCCCCAGCCTTTTCCATCATAACGGTGATTGGGAATGACTCCCCAGCAACTAACGCTTTTTTAAGTCCTTTGAGCATGACGTGAAAACCACCTGGGGTAAATTGGACCATGCCATGTCCCTTAAGTGGGAGATAGCCGACATGCTTCATCATTACATTACCGTTACTCACGATATTTTGATGGATCATCACTGAGTCAGCGATTGGACTGTTGATTTGAAGAATCGCATCGTCACTATTTCCTTCGTTATGAATCATCAAATACACTGCACCATTAACGGCCATCGGTGGTAACGCGCGAGCCCAAGGTCGATGAATTTTAACAGTAGGTGACGTCGTTTTTTGAACCGAAGCCATCGTCTTATGATCATGTGCAAGCGCAGAAAAGGTTATGCTACTTACAACCGTTAATAAGGTGGTAGCTAATAATCGTGGCATTAAAAATTTCATATAAGTCCTAAATGGCTCAACAGAGCAACGGCGTTTGCTTGTTCGAATATTATTGATCATATCATAAACATTTGCTGCGATAGAACTGCAACTATTGGCTATAATTCATGCTACTATCACGTGTTAAATATTAGCTAAAAGGAATTGTTAGTTTTGAGTTATCTGTTGTCAGCGCTTTACCTAGTATGGGTAGTGCTCTTATCGGCCTTGTTATTCCCCATTGCGGTTTGCATCAGGATCATTACCACCCCATTTGACCGACGGTTAGTGATACTTAACTACTTTAGTCATCTATGGGGCGCGCTCTATTTTTGGACCAACCCATTTTGGTCAATAAGTATTAGTGGCAGAGAAAAATTTACGACCGATCAGCCATATGTCATTGTCTCAAATCATTTGTCCGCGATCGATGTACTCGCCGTTTCTTTATTGTTTAGACATTTTAAGTGGGTATCGAAAATAGAAAATTTTAAGATCCCGTTTATTGGTTGGACAATGTACCTCAATCGATACGTTGCCATTAAACGCGGCGGCATTAGCTCGATTAAGAATATGATGACGCAATCTAAAGAACATCTCGATAATGGTAGTAGTATCTTTATTTTTCCAGAGGGCTCACGATCGAGTGATGGTCAAATAAAGTCATTTAAAACTGGTGCTTTCAAAATAGCCCAAGAGATGCAAGTGCCGATCATGCCAGTTGTGCTCAGCAACACTGATAAAGCGGTACCAAAACGTAGCTTGCACTTTAAGGGGCACCATAAAATCAATGTCGAAGTACTCGAACCAATTATGCCTCAGCAGTATCAACAACTTAGCTTAAGAGAACTAACCACACTGGCGCAATCGCGTATCAGTAACCATATTGAATTTAATAAGGAGTAAAAAATGGGATTATTAAGTGGATTAATGGGTAATGCCTCAGAATTAGATGTCACAGAACTTAATCAAGAATTTACACCCATTCTAGCCGACAATGAACAAGTTGAACTCGGATTTAAATTGATCCGCGACATGTTCATTTTTACCAACAAACGGATGCTAATCATCGATAAGCAAGGCTTAACAGGTAAGAAAGTGCAATATCATTCGATACCTTTTAAATCGATTAGCCACTTTATTGTCGAAAGTGCCGGTCATTTTGATATGGATTCCGAATTAAAGATCTGGATTGGTAATGCAAAAGA
>Ga0209396_1005307_pt1 | contig 12231 bp, 9 predicted proteins | sample GOMGulsemesocosm_6_FD_184638 | JGI IMG/M metagenome (GOLD analysis project Ga0209396, IMG submission 184638) | Methane-oxidizing microbial communities from mesocosms in the Gulf of Mexico - GOM8C Gulf of Mexico (SPAdes) (version 2) | ecosystem: Environmental > Aquatic > Marine > Cold seeps...
CGAACCCTGCAATTCAACTTTTCCAGCATGGCCATTGAAGCGGCCGTTCAAGCGAAGGGCATCATGCTCGGTCAGATGACGCTCGTTCAAGAAGAGCTCAACGCGGGAAAACTGGAACAAATTTCGACCACCTCCTTACCTTTAAACAAATCCTATTACCTGATCTATCCGAAAAGAACACTGCTCAAACCGATGGCATCTGAATTCCTGAACTGGCTTAAAAAGGAGTGCGAACAGGTTCGATAACGACCTTCCCATCAGTGAAGCCCAGTAGCGATGTCACTTCCAGCCTGGTTAACAAGTGCCTTTTCAAGGGGTCACACACCTCCATTACGCATCGCCACCATCCCCATGTTTTATTTCAACAGCGTCGAATCGACGATAGCCATCCACTCGTTAGCGTCCATAGACAAATGACATTTATCTGCTTTCTCGCTTTCACCTACCCAGAGGCACAGGACCACAACCAAGTTTTCAAGAGATCGATCTGAGCAATAACGCAGCCAAAAAGCACCCTGAACAGGGTGGCGCATAGTCAACTTATGGACAAAACTCTAGGGTAAAAAGCGCTGAAGGGGCCATCAAGATAAACCCTTTTGTTTAAGATTTTCTTAAAGAGCACTGACAAAATACTAACTTTAACAAGTCTTAGTATAAAGCTACCATAAGATAGAAATCACCGAACTGAGCACATCTCTCACATAAGGCCGTTTCACAAGCTGTCTTTTATATACACACCTATTTAAAAAAGGTTTTACCGTGATGGAAGATAACAAAAAGCGTTATATCACCCCCCCTTCTGACAACAAACCGTTGAAGGATCCCATTGCTGAGGATCAAATTCGTCGTGTCCGCGAGTACCGCTTGAGCCGAACCAAAGAAGCCTTATTAAAAAACGACGTCGCGGCCGTGTTGCTTTATGACCCCTTGAACATTCGCTATGCCACAGATACCTCTAACATGCAGTTATGGACCGCTCATAACCCCTGCCGTTATGCCCTGGTCTTTGCAGAAGGTCCGGTGCTTTTATTTGAGTTTCATAACTGCAGCCACCTTCACACGGATAAAGTTTTACCCGACGGCCGCTCAACCGTCGATGAAATACGTCCAGCAATCTCATGGACCTATTTTCTAAACGGTTATAGGGCTGAAGAACAAGTTGTGGCCTGGGCTGACGATATCACTGAGGCACTGCGTGAGTTCGGCGGTGGCAATATGCGGTTGGCGGTGGATAGCTGTGATGAAGCGGGCATTCGAGAACTTCACAAGCGGGGTGTGAATACGCTTGAAGGGATGCAATATATGGAACACGCCCGGGAGATCAAGTCTGACGATGAGATGGAGCTGATGAAATGGACCATCACGGTCGCTCAGCGAGGCATGCAGCGTATGCATGAGCACTGCCACCCCGGCATTACAGAAAATGAGCTATGGGCACACTTACATTTTGAAAACATACGCCATGGCGGAGAGTGGATTGAAACCCGAATTTTATCATCAGGCGAACGGACAAACCCGTGGATGAATGAATGCTCAAAAAAGATTATCCAGCCCGGTGATTTAGTCTCTTTCGATACGGATTTGATCGGCCCCTATGGCTACTGCGCTGATATCTCCCGCTCATGGATAGCTGGGCATGAGAAACCCACCAAAGAGCAACAGCACCTGTATGATCTAGCTAAAGAGCATGTGAATCATAATATGGATATCCTCAAAGAAGGGGTCAGTTATCGGGAGTTTGGCGAGAAAGAGTGGAAGATTCCCGATGAATATCGCCACAACCGCTATGGCTGTACGGTTCATGGTGTCGGCTTATGCGATGAATACCCCTGTCTTTACCATTACGACGATTTTGACGTGGCGGGTTATGATGGTGTCTTTGTTGAAAATATGGTGGTCTGCGTAGAGTCGTATATCGGAGCCCTAGGCGCGAAGGAAGGCGTTAAGCTTGAACAGCAGGTAAGAATAACCAAAGAGGGTTTTGAGCTGCTCTCTGATTTTCCAATGGATGGATTCAACTAACGGGGGCTCTTGTTCTGGTCAATAATTAAGACGATGTAAATGAAGAAGTTAAAGAGCCATCCAGTTTGTCGAACTCAGATGTGAATTAGTTCAGAATTTACCTGGCTCCGCCTTGAATAATGGAGTAACAATGCCATCCTCCATTATTCTGTGCCAACAACACCGTTAGCGGATTTTTTCAAGCGAAACAAAGTACACCTGAACCAGCTCATCATATTTCCCGCTGGTCCTGAGTATAGTTAGCCCACGGTTAAAATGTTCGATGATGGCGGGTGCGTTATCTAATGATTTAGAAACAATCAGATGTAAAGAAAGCCGCTCAATTAGAATATCCATCACACGGATATCCGATTTGGTGAACTCCATATCCTTCGCCGCAGACCAGCCGGCGATCTCGCTGGCACGAACCATATCGGCACGACCAATCTGAAGCAGTTCAAAACAATCGGCAAGACTCACAGGTGTTATTTTCTTGAGCCGCCCCTGATCCAACAGTCCCACCAGAACGTCACCGTCGGCGTACCCCAAGGAATTACACATCACCATATTATTTAGATCGTCCGGCACTCGAGCCTGATGTGCTGATTTTTTCAGCACGAACAATTTCGATTCGAGGTCGAAAAATGAATCCGAATAAAGAAAATCACGTTCTCGCTCCGCCGTTCTACGATAAGGAAAGGTTCCTACATACTGGCCGGACAAGGTCTCCCGCAAGCCCCGTTTCCATGGATTGAAATCAACAACATGATCTCCCAGAGACTTATAAATCTCTGAAACAAGAAGAGCCCCCAGCCCGCCATTGGGAAGTCCTTCATCGCTGAAAGGTTTAAAGTCGTTTCCGGTAACGACTTTCATCTCCTCGGAACGTACTGTGAAGCTGAATATGCAAAGGGATATCAGAAAAAAGCACCCATACGTACAGCGGTATCTTAAATTAACAAACATCAACCACCTCTCTGGCGTCACATAAGATCTCAATACATTAGCGTATCGCAGGTGCTCCAAAATAAAACCGACCCTTAACTAACCATACTGCCCTTCAGCTCTTCTCGCCACCGGCTCTAAGACAGATTATAGCTCCCATCTAATGTCCGCTCAGAACCCGCCCCCAGCCTCGTTGTTGCAAACAAACACCTACTTGACACATGTGTACGGTGCGCATTTAACGGTTAATTACAAAAGAGTCGACATAAAGCGGCGGAGGAAGCTTTGTCTCGAGTCAGGCGTTGATCGTAAGTCACGAGTTCAGGTGATAACCATTGCATGACAGCGTGTGGTTCTGGAGAGAGAAAGCGGGCCAGACAGGGCTCTAAAAGCAAGACCAATACTAAATGAGGTAATCATGAAACGATTAAAAGAGGTAATGATGAAACGATTAGCATATACGGCTTTAGCCGGAGCAATGTCTCTCACCTGTGCTGCAGCACAGGCCGAAACATTCACGCTAGACGGTAAGACGCTAACCATTGAGCAGTTACGTGAAGCTTCACAGCCGGGGAACGACGTGCGTATATCTAAGGCAGGCTGGGATCGAATCCAGAAGTCATACGATATTACAATCGCTGGTTCTAAGACAGGTATCAGCATCTATGGCCTAAACACCAACTTCGGTGAGCTTAAAGGTCAGAAGATTGCGGGTAACGACGTAACTAAAGAGCCTAACCGCAGCGCATCTATCGCGTTCAACAAGAAGCAGATGCGTATTCAGGCCGCAGGTCTGGAGCCGTTCCTTGATAATGACATCACTAAGATGTCTATGATCATCCGCTTGAACCAGATGGCAGCCGGTCTAACAGGTATGACGACTGAGGGCGCCAAAGGATTCATGTCATTCGTGAACAACGACGTGAACCCGCTAATCCCTAGCCGTGGCTCAATGGGTATTAACGACCTTTCTTGGCCTACTCACATCGGTCTATCGCTAATGGGCGAATGGGACGTGATGTACAAAGGTAAGCGCAGAGACTCTATGGAAGTTCTAAATCAACTTGGCTTAGAGGTCTACGAGCCATTTGGCCTAGACGGTATCTCAATCCTGTCGAACGGTAACGTATCGATGGCGATTATGATTGACGCGATGGAAGAAGCAGAGAAGATTATCAACTACTCTCCTTACCTAATCGCAGCCGGTCTTGAGACTCTTAACGGTAACGTTGGTCCTTACCTCTGGCACAGTGTCGAGGGCAAAGCTAGCCCTAAAGGTCATGAGGCAGCAGAAGCGGTACTTAACTCGCTACGTGGTTCATACCTATGGGACAAGAACGAGAAGCGCGCTCTACAGGATCCGCTAACGTTCCGTGGCGCTCACTGGACACTAGCCGTAGCTCTTGACGAGCTAGAAGAACTCCAGAACTTGTTGGAGCTTCAAATCAACCATACGTCTGACAACCCATTGACTACTATCAATGGTAAGAGTGACATGTGGTACTCGAACACTTCAGAAGTTAAGCAGATGCTAGTTGACCCAGCTAAACAGGGTGCTGACTACATCAACTCTAACTCGTCGTTCGATTTCACTCACATTGCGGTACAAACCGAAGCCATGATCAAAGCGATAGCTCACCTGTTGCACGGTTCAGCTTGGCGTATCGTTCAGGTAGATGACTACCGTCGTACTAAGATGACTAAGTACCTAGTTGCTGAGTCTAACGAGACTGATGGCGTTAAAGGTGATGGTTTCGCTAACATCGCACAGCCAGTGTCAGGTCTATATGCACGCGCAATGTCTCTAACTAACAACGTGACGCTTTACGGTATCCCAACGTCTGGTTCTTGGGAAGAACAGTACACTAACGTTCATATTACCGCTGACCGTCTGCGTCAAATCTCTCACATCGGTGCTGAAATCTTATCGTTTGAAACTCTACACATGACTCAAGGTGCTCAAATGCGTCGTGACGAACAGGGTTACAAGCTAGGTAAGGGTACAGAACGTCTACTTAAAGAATACCGCAAGGTTGTTCCGTTCGTAGGCATGGACCGTATTTACACCAAAGACATCAACAATGGCGTCCAGTTCATCAAGAACGTGAAGCTAGATTCTTTGTATAAGTAAAACTTTTAGCCCTCTTGCCTTGGCTAACCTTGGGGCTTGAGGGCTTTTTTGAAAGAAATGAAATGTAACGTAGAGACTAAGGCTCTAGCTCTAGGGGTGGTCTAAACAAGTAGCTTCAAGCTGTCCGGTTTTTGTTTTCGATACACAACTATCCCTGCTCGATCGTTATCCCGAGCTTTTTACCATCCGCCAACCCCATATAGCGCTCAGCGGACGGATTTACCCTATGCCAGAAACCTATACCTCGACTGAAACAGGTTCGATAATGCAAAAAGCATGGCAAGCTGAGAGTCGTTTTTTGCCAAACCTCGATAGCGGGCTTTAGTAAATCCAAATTGACACTTGATGACCCGGAACTGGTGCTCAACCTTCGCGCGAATACTCGCTTTGATTCATTCAATACCCTTCTTGATTTTGTTGATGGCTGTTCGCTTCTTCAGCGCTCTGATGCGGCCTGGCCGTTCCGCAATATGCCACTCGGTTTCGCTGTCCTTGAACGCATCCATCTTCTCGATGCCAACATAGCCAGCGTCGGCAAAGACATAAGTTTCATCACCATGCAGGAGGTGTTCGGCCTGGTTCAGGTCGTGCTCGTTGGAGGCTGTACACGTCATGCTGTGCACCAGATCCGATTGGGCATCGACACCGATATGAGCCTTCATGCCAAAGTACCATTCGTTCCCCTTTTTGGTTTGATACATCTCAGGGTCGCGCTTGTCTTCAGCGTTCTTGGTTGAGCTGGGGGCAGCAATAATTGTTGCATCCACGATCGTACCTTGCCGCAGCATCAGGCCTTTTTCCTGAAGGTATGACATAACCTGCCCGACAATCTGTCGAGCCAGATCATGACGTTCAAGCAAGTGGCAAAAATTCAGAATTGTTGTTTCATCCGGAATGCTACCGCGTGACAGCGAGAGTCCAGTGAACTGGCGCAAGGAGGCTATTTCATACAGCCCCTCTTCCATGGCCGAATCACTCAGGCTATACCACTGTTGTTGGCAATGAATCCCTAGCATCGTACTGAGCGGGTATGGCCGACGACTATTACCAGCTTTGGGATAGAAGGGCTCAATAAGCGATTCCAGCCGTGCCCAAGGCACTGCCTGGTTCATCTCCTCGAGAAAGATCTCTCGACGAGTACGTTTGCGCTTGGTGTTATGTTCGGCGCCCGAAAAGCTGAACTGATCCACGGATGGCCCCGTCTGATAAAAGGATTGGGACTGCATTGTGCCATGCAGTGCTGTGGGACTTAATCAGACCTTCTCTAACTAACCATACTGTCCTTCAGCCCTTCTCGCCACCGGCTCTATGACAGACTATAGCCCCCATCTAATGTCCGCTCATAACCCGCCCTCAGCCTCGGTGCTGCAAACCAACACCAACTTGACACCCGTGTCAAGTAATGCAATTACCCGTACATGTGTGTACGCATGCATTTAACGGTTAATTACAAAAGAGTCGACATAAAAATGAATGGATCAGACCGCACAGCTGACTTCGTGGTAAGAACAACATGGGAAGATCTATCGGAGCCGGTTCGGCGACAAGCGCGTATGTGCCTGATGGATAATCTCGGCGGCCATCCTGGCCGGCAGTCTCACCAAAGTCAGCCAGATCAGCGCGGGTCTCAGTTTCGGGCTCCAGTTTCATGGAGCCAAAATCAGCCCAGGTCTCTGCAGCTCGCGCCGGAAAACCAACCGGGCAAAAACCGACCCTCAGGCCTGTGAAATCATTCAGCCTGCTCGATCGGCTGGTAGCGGGCCTGGAACTTATGAAGCCCCTCTTCAGAGATCTCCTGGCCGGTATAGACGCGATAATAATCGCCGGTGAATTTGACACGGTTTTTAGCTTCTCCGACAAAGCCAAGGGCATAATACCCGACCTGGGTATAGTAGATGACGCCGGCGCGAGCCATGGCATCAACCTCGGAAAAACCCGCCTCTTTGAAAACTTCGGTGAGGCAGGCAAGGCGTACGCGGTCCGCCTGACGTACGGCCTCATTGGCGACATCAGATACCCGAGCCCATTCACGCACGGCCGTATCGAGCGACACATCAAATTTATCCACTTCCATCCAGGCACCAAACAGTGCCAGCAGTTTGTCCTCCAGCGTGGAACCCCCGTTGCGAACTGTCTCGGTTAAGGCGGTGGTATTTTGTTCACGCCATACACGAAGAAGCTCCTGCAGCAGGTGCTGATGATCCTTGAAGTGCCAATAAAAGCTACTGCGTGTGGTCTTCAACTGCTCGGCAAGCTTTTTAATCTTTACCTCTTTGATCCCTTCGGTAATCAGAGTTTCACGGGCTTTATCCAGCCAAATCTGGGCATTCAGTTGTTTCTTTTTTTCGATTTTTTCGATTTTTTCCATTTTTTCCATTTTTTCCATTTTTTCCACTTAGTGCTCCCTGGTCAGAACTTACCGGCGCTCATTATAACCTTCCCAGCATGGATTAAAAGAAAAAACTTGACACCTGTGTATTGACACGAGCAGCAAGCGAGTTTAGTATCTCGGTACATTGTATATACATGTATGTACGTACGCGCATATATGTATACACATGCCGATTGGTTTCCAATCGAGATCCTTCATTCAGAACATATCTGTCTGCACCGCAAGAAAAGGGGATACATCAATGAAAATGAAAAAGTCCGGAATAATCAGCTCGATATTGCTTATGGGAGCAATTCACTCAGTAGCAAATGCTTCTGATTTAGATCGATTGACGGAATTGGAACAAGAACTTCAAGCGATCAAAGAACGATTGGCAACAAATGATGAGACAGTCAAAGCCAAAGAAGAGGCTGCTGCTTCAAAAATTAAGGTCCACGGGGCAGTTGGCTTCGGGTGGAGCACCAGAGAGTTTAATGAGGGTCAGACAGATCGTGGGGGCGATGCCAATTTTGACGTTTTAAAACTGCAGATTGATGGCACCTTAGACAACGACATTACTCTATCGGCGGATTATCGTATTTATCAGTATATGCGCACAATTAAACACGCCTATATGGAGTATCCGTTTGCAGAGCATTGGAGAGGACAGTTGGGTATTTCTCAAGTACCGTTCGGTAACCTCCCTTATAACTCAAATAATTTCTACTTTAATACCACCTACTACGCTGGTTTAGAAGATGATAATGACGCCGGTATCAATTTTATCGGTGATTACGGTAACCATGATATTCGTTTCGCCTATTACAAAAACGATGAACTCGGTGGCATCGATGCCTATCTTGGAGATTCGAGCAGGGACGATCGCTACTCGGTTGATATTACCGGTAAAAAAGATCCTGGTGATGGTATTTGGGATGAGCCAGGTGCAGGAAATAAGCTGGCTGAAAAAAACACGTTTAATTTCCGTTATGCCTATGATTTTAATGGCACGGAAGTGGGCGCCTCTCTTATGTACGGTGGTATAGAAGGCGAGGATGGTGATGCTGGGGACCGCTCGGCCTATGCGTTGCACGTTAAGACCGAAATTAAAGACGTTAACGTCATGTTCCAGTATACGAATTATAAATATGATATAGATGATTATGATTCGGACCTTATTTCTGTTGGCTACTTTGGTTTTTATGACTCTCTTCCGACAGAGGCAACCCTTTATAACCTGAATCTGGCATACGACTGGGACGTTAATTGGGGTCCTGTGACTAATGTAATGCTGTACAACGATTACAATTTAATGACCAACAAGTCGGGTGATTTTGATAATGACACGATTTTTAATGTGACCGGTCTGTTGTTCACTGCAGGTAGCTTATATACCTATGTTGATTATGCCGTTGGACAAAACCAGCCTTTTGTTGGTGGCAGCCTAGCTGGCGACAGCGATGAAACCGAAAGCCTTGTTAATGTTAACTTTACCCTTTACTTCTAAATTCACCGTATAAAAATATGCTGAAAAACGTCTGGGCCGAGCGACATAGTTGTTCGGCCCCAGACGATCATAAGCAATAAAAAATTCGATTTTATAGAGAAAACCGTTAGCAGGGTTCTTATGACTTAGTTCATAACGATAATGTTGTAAATGATAGTGTAGCTCCTGCAGTTGCCAATATTCGTTTCTCCTCGGCACTGTCCTCCTACAGTGTTTATGCCAGTCTCTTCAGGGGACTGGTTTTTTTTATTACTACCTTGTAGGCAGGTTATAAAGGTGAGCTTTGAGAAGGTTCTTTACTAAGTTGTTACTAGGCTAATCCGCCAGTCAAGCAGGTCTATATTTGTACTTTTTCTCCAGTTGAATGTTTCCGCTAGGTAAATTTTGTTTTTGAGATCATCGTCATGATTGTAACGGCCCGTTCACTCAGCGTTTTGTTTTGTAGCTATGGTTTGCTAATTCTAGCAAATGGACTCTTTACGACGCTGTTGAGTCTGAGAATTAAGACTGAAGGATATTCGACCACGGTTGTTGGCTTGCTCATGGGCAGCTATTTTCTGGGTATGTTCCTGGGCTCACGCTATGCCTCTCGGGTGATACGGCGTAGCGGACATATTCGCTCCTTCGCCGCTTTTGCCTCACTGATGTCGATGTCGCCCTTATTACATATGCTTTGGATCGAACCCGGATTCTGGTTGGTGTTGAGGTTCGTTGATGGCTTTTGCCTGGCCGGGCTGTTTGTTGTGACCGAAAGCTGGCTCAACGCCCGCGCTGATAATAACAACAGGGGTGGCATCCTGGCGATCTACATGGTCGTCAATTTTCTCGCCTACGGTCTTTCTCAATTGTTGCTACAGGTTGCTGATGTTGGTGGCTTTGAACTATTCGCCCTGTGCGCGATATTATTTTCCCTTTCGTTATTACCGTTGCTGTTAACCCGTGCTGATGCCCCGCAAGTGGAAATCTCAAATAAGCTGGATTTAGGGTACTTGCTGCGGCTGGCACCTGCTGGTTTTTTTGGAGTTGCCTGTGCTGGAGCGGTCAATGCCTCTTTTTTTGCTATGGCCCCCGTCTTTGCTCAAGAGCTTGGGCTGACCACTTCAGAAATAGCGTATTTTATGGCGGTGGGAATACTCGGCGGCCTAGTTCTACAAATTCCTTTTGGCAAACTTTCTGACTATATGGACCGTAGATATGTTATTGCGGCGACATGTCTTGGTAGTGTGCTAAGTTGCGCGGTCTTGGTGTGGCTCATCAGTGCTGGCGCTAGTTTTTCGGTTGTTGCCGGAACGACATTTTTTCTGGGTGCTTTTATGTTCGTGATTTATCCGCTATCGGCCGCGCATGCTAATGACCGGTGTGATCCGGATAAAATGATGTCGACGTCGTCAGGTCTGTTGGTTGGGTATGGGTGCGGGGCGATTCTTGGACCGATGTTGAGCTCAGTCTTTATGGTTAGTTTTGGTCCGGCAGCATTATTTATATTTATCGGGAGCAACTGTCTGCTGTTGATGCTCTATTGTCCGTTGCAATCATGGACTGACGTGAGGAATTTCAAAAAGACTAATTTTGTATCTCAGCCATGCGATCATGTGTTTGTCGATGTTGCAACAATAAAACAAGACACTTCAACGCCATAGACTTATGTTGGATGTACATAGTGGCTTGGCACGATTAAAGGTTGAAGAGCTTGTTGCGAACACCATTGCCTCTGATTAAATAGCCCCTATTAACCTAGACCACTCCGCTATTCAATTTGTAATGGTCTTCTTACCCTTGGGGTGACAGCAAGCGCCATTCCACACTTTAAAGCAAAGCAAAAAGTAGATGCTAAACCGCCCCGCTGTCATCCAAGATCAATACAGCTAAAAGGTACATCAGCAACTGGATAACAGGGATTTCTGTATTAGCATGTAAATTGCTTTCTGGTTGAGTCAGAACTTTGACTCTAACAGCCCCACTAAGACTTTTTGATGACTTGTTATATGGGGATACCCCTCTTAATACATTACCGCGTTTCAAGTTAAAAATGGACTGCCACCGACGTCTAGCTTTTACATTTATGCCCTTGAAAAAAGACAGCTGGATTCGTTTTTCATCAACCCCAAGACCCAACAGAAAGTCCACATAAGACCGCGCGTCGTCCTGCTGACGCAAAGAATGAAATATCAATCCATTCTGGCTGCCCCATTTATTGTTGATGTAGTACTTACAGACACTTTCAACATCTATTTCATCGGATGTTACTAGGACATACGCTCTGTCTGCCATGTCACAAAATTCCGCATGATCAGCACCTCCTAACCGCCAATAAGGGGCTAGACTGCTAAATTTCTCTCCGTTGCGCTCAATCACTTGCGTCTTGAGCCTGGGCTTTTCGCTACGTAAGGAAGCGTTTGAGGCAAGAATTTCAGCATTCTGAACATAACGTTTCGCGGCACTTTCGTTATAGCCAAACCGGGCACAAAGAGAAGCTAGATCCTTACTCTGTTGCTGGGAATAGACGGACAGGAAGGTATTCAGGTTCTCCAATACTGTTGCGCCCAACTCAAAGGCTGTATCTCCGTTGTCGTCACCACTGGCGTTTCTGGAAGAATCACCGTCATCACTGTCGAGCACCATAGAGCGAGCATTTTTTTTCTTAGTCGTCTTAGCCGCTGCATCCCTAGCCAAAGCAATCAGCTTGGCTCCATTTTTATGCGCCTTATATTGATAGAGTTTACCCGTAGCAAAATTAATCGCTTTATTTAAGACGCTGACATCAACTCTCTCCTGACGGCTGATATAAGTAACCAGATCCATGCAGTGAACATAATGTTCCAGTGTCATTTCTGGACCAGCGTGCCCCAACAGCGACGCCACGGCATAGATATGCTTACGTGTAATATCAGTACTTAAATATAACTGGGAACGAAACTGCTTTGACTGGTTCAGCCACTCCTGGGTTTTTGGCTGATCTGAAAAAAACTCCGGTATAGACTCCAAGTCTGACAGGAACAATCGCAGCGTCGTCCACGTTGCAAACGAATGACGAAGATGATGAAAACGAAGCTGTTGATCCCCCGTTTCTGCACGCATAACCCGATGGATTTTACTGAGTATAAACTCCTCCGGAATGCTATTAAGCATTTTCTCTGGTAGTGCGAACAAATAGCTATCAGTGCTACCGCCCTGCTCTTCGGGGCGTGGAGGTTCAAGTCCTCTTCTGGGCACCAATTTAAGTGTTTGATTTTATTATTAAACACTATCAAAAAGGCCGATATCCTTTAGTTAGGA
>Ga0209396_1005309_pt1 | contig 12228 bp, 6 predicted proteins | sample GOMGulsemesocosm_6_FD_184638 | JGI IMG/M metagenome (GOLD analysis project Ga0209396, IMG submission 184638) | Methane-oxidizing microbial communities from mesocosms in the Gulf of Mexico - GOM8C Gulf of Mexico (SPAdes) (version 2) | ecosystem: Environmental > Aquatic > Marine > Cold seeps...
TGACGAACATCATAATGTCGCCACCCATAACCATTGCCATGACTACGAGGCCAAAAGCGCCTAATATTCCTACCAGAGATGCGAGATCCACTGCTACTCCTTTAGCTATATCATCAGAATTTAAGTGTGAAAGTTGTTATATATAAAAGTGTAGACAAGAAATTTTATTTTGCTGTAAAACCAAGGCATAATTTTCTGATGATTTCTGAACTTGATTACAGCGCGCGCCTCGGTTAGTGTGGCGCGACTTATCAACCGCTAGTAACAGCAAATATAGGTGACCTGTGGCAAAAACGACCTTCCATTTTGAGCAATCCTTAGCCGAACTAGAAAGCCTAGTTGAGCGTATGGAGTCCGGTGAAATGAGTCTTGAAGATTCTTTAAAAGCATTCGAGCAAGGGATTAAATATACCCGAGATTGCCAGAGCGCATTGACTAAGGCGGAACAGAAAGTTCAGCTGTTATTACAGAAAAATGGCCAGATGGAAGCTCAGCCATTCAATTCTCCTGTGGATGGTGAAGAATAAATCCCATGTCTTTTAAGCAACAACTTCAAAGCAGCCAACAGCGTTGTGAAGAGGCATTAAATAGCGCCTTAAAGCAGTTAAATATTAGCGATGAATACCTTGCCGACGCCATGGCCTATAGCCTTTTTAATGGCGGTAAGCGAGTACGTCCATTTTTAGTGCAAGCGACGGCGCAGGCCATGGGAGTTGATGATGCTCGGGTTGATATCGCGATGGCAGCGATTGAAATGGTGCACAGCTATTCTTTGGTCCACGATGATTTACCGGCAATGGATGATGATGATTTACGTCGTGGGCAGCCAACTTGTCATATCAAATTTAATGAAGCGACGGCTATTTTAGCGGGTGATGCATTATTAACCGGTGCTTTTGAAATTTTGGCTGACATGCCGGCAGATTTTTCAATCAGCCAACGTTTACAGCTGATTCGTTTATTAAGCCAAGGTTCTGGTGCCTCAGGTATGGTCGCGGGCCAAGCAATTGATCTTGCTTCTGTGGGTAAGGAAGTGGGTAAAGAAATTGATCTTGCTCACCTAGAACGTATGCATGGCCATAAAACAGGGGCTTTAATTCGTATCAGCGTCTTGATGGGAGCTCATTGTGGTGAGCCCGATGATGAGATACTTAAACACCTGACTTCTTATGCCAATGCCATTGGCTTAGCGTTTCAGGTACAAGACGATATTCTCGATATTGAAAGTGATACCGCGACACTGGGCAAGCAGCAAGGGGCTGACCTGGCGCTTAATAAGCCGACATATCCTGCATTATTGGGCCTAGAAGGCGCGAAAGAGAAAGCTAAACAGCTTCATCAGCAAGCACTGTTAGCGTTAGAAAAACTCTCCGGCAATACCGCTGCTCTTGCTCAATTGGCAGATTATATAATCACTCGTGATCATTAGTTAGATTATCGAATCGACTATTAATCCCGCATCAAAGTGCATTATTGGTTCTACTTGCTGAACTAGGCAGGTAGAATAGCGAACTTTCTATAATGAATAAGCGCATGAAGGCTGAATGATTTATATTTCGCCTTAAATGCCTGCCAAATCGTGACGTGCATGTTTACAGAAATACCCAGTGAAAGACCGATAACTCCCCTGTTGGACTCCGTAACCAATGCGGCAGACCTGCGCTTATTGGCTCTTGATCAGCTTGAGCAATTTAATCACGAGCTGCGCGAATACCTTATTTACAGTGTTGGCCAATCTGGCGGACATTTTGGTGCTGGCTTAGGGGTCGTAGAACTGACCACCGCTTTGCACTACGTTTTCGATACCCCCAATGACAAGCTCGTTTGGGATGTGGGTCATCAAGCTTATCCACACAAAATCATCACCGGTCGTCGTGAGCAGATGCCGACTATTCGTAGTAAAGAAGGCCCAGCGGCTTTTCCTTTACGTAGCGAAAGTGAATACGATTCCTTTGGTGTTGGCCATTCAAGTACCTCTATCAGCGCGGCTATGGGCATGAGCCTGGGTATGCGCGCGATGGGCAAAGACAATCAAGCGGTCGCGATTATTGGCGATGGTGCGATGACGGCGGGTATGGCTTTCGAAGCACTGAACCATGCGGGTCATGAAAAAGCCGATATGTTGGTGATCCTTAATGATAACGACATGGCGATTTCTGATAACGTTGGTGCGTTGAATAAATACTTCACCCGTTTATGGTCTAGCCCTACCTATAGTTCTTTTCGCGAAGGCAGTAAAAAAATACTGCAAAAGAGCAATACGGCTTGGGAATTCATGCGCAAGACCGAAGAGCATATGAAGGCGATGGTTGCTCCGGGTATTTTATTTGAAGAGCTCGGTTTTAATTATTATGGCCCAATTGATGGCCATGATACTGAAGAGCTTGTACATACTTTAGCCAATCTAAAAAAACTGCCTGGGCCTAAATTTCTTCATATTGTGACGAAAAAGGGCAAAGGGTTTGCTCCGGCTGAAGCGGAACAAATTAAGTACCATGCCTTAAAGAAACAGAACTCAGCCCCGGCTGCTATTGCTAAACCAACGTATTCGAATGTGTTTGGCAACTGGTTGTGCGATATGGCGGAAGTGGATGAGCGCTTGATGGGAATCACTCCGGCTATGCGCGAAGGTTCGGATATGATTCGTTTTTCTGAACTCTATCCTAAGCGTTATTTTGATGTCGCCATTGCTGAACAGCATGCGGTGACGTTGGCGGCGGGTATGGCGTGCGAAGGCACTAAGCCAGTCGTTGCGATTTATTCAACTTTCTTGCAGCGTGGTTATGACCAGTTGATTCATGATGTCGCCTTACAGAACCTCGATGTCATGTTTGCTATCGATCGTGCTGGGCTGGTGGGTGAAGATGGCCCGACCCATCATGGTGCTTACGATTACAGCTTCTTACGCCCGATACCTAATATGGTCATTATGGCACCGTCGAATGAAGATGAATGTCGACAGATGTTATATACAGGTTATCAGCATCAAGGACCAACCGCAGTACGTTATCCACGCGGTTCGGGAACAGGTATTGAAGTTCAGCCTCAAATGCATTTACTGCCGATTGGTAAAGGCATTATGCGACGTCAGCGTTCTGTTGATTCTAATGATTCTGAAAAAGATTCAGGCAAATCAATTGCTGTATTGGCCTTTGGTTCTTGTGTGAATTTTGCATTAGAAGCCGCGGAAGAATTAGCCGAACAAGGTATTGATATCAGTATTGCTGATATGCGTTTTGTAAAGCCGTTAGATGAAGCTTTAGTAACGGAATTGGCTGAATCTCACGATCAGTTAATCTGTATAGAAGAAAACGCGATTATGGGTGGTGCAGGTTCTGCTGTATTGGAATTCTTGGCTAAGCAAGGGATTCAAATTCCTTGTCAGCTAATGGGCATACCTGATCGTTATATCGAACATGCATCCCCTGTACAGCAATTTAGTGAAATTGGTATTGATCAAGAAGCTATCGTGACTAAGGTGAAGTCAATTTTATCTTAGTACCGTAAACGCTTGGAATAATTTATAAAAAAAGGATTTTTTATGAGATTTGTCGCTAGTATTAAGCGCTTTTGTCACACCCCTGCTTGTCGTCTAAAAAACAGAAATAAAAACAAAACCCTTATAGTTACGTTATTGTTTGCAGTTAGCACCTTATCTGCTTGTAGCGGAGGGGGTGGGAGTGACTCTGAACCAGCACCATCACCACCAGTAAAACCAATACCTGATGCAACAGCCCCTGTTATTACATTAAATGGCAGTGCAATCATTAACCACAACATTGCTGATATTTATACAGACGAAGGCGCTGTTGCAACCGATGCTGTTGATGGAGCGGTGAATGTTACCGTAATAGGTGCAGTAAATATTAATGTCGAGGGTAGTTATACACTTACCTTTAGCGCTACCGATACAGCAGGTAACCAAGCAGCAAGCATAACCCGTACGATAATTGTGTCTGATTTAGTCGGCCCTGTAATCGCGCTAAATGGTGATGCAATTATTTACCATAACTTTGGTGATGCTTATACCGACTTAGGAGCAACAGCCGTTGATAATATTGACGGAACCGTTGCGGTTACAACTACAGGTACTGTAAATCCTAATGTCGAGGGTCGTTATACCCTTACTTATAATGCTTCTGACGACGCAGCAGGCAACCAAGCAATAAGCGTAACCCGTACGGTAGTCATTGATATTACAGCCCCTGTTTTGACCCTAAATGGTGATGCAATCATTAATCATAACTTTGGCGATGTTTATACTGATTTAGGCGTTGTCGCAGAGGATGATCTTGATAGTGCGGTGAATATTACTGTCACGGGTACGGTAAATATTAATGCAGAGGGTGGCTATACACTTACCTATAGTGGTACCGATGCATCGGGTAACTTAGCAGCAAGCATAACTCGTACGGTGAATGTACTGGATTTAGCAGGCCCTGTTATTACGCTGAATGGACATGCAACTATTAATCATCCAGTCGGTGAAATTTATACTGATTTAGGGGCTACAGCAGATGACAATGTGGATGGGTTGGTAAATGTCACCTTAACGGGTGATGTAAATTCCGATCAACTGGGTAGTTATACTTTAACCTACACTTCCATCGATAACATAGGTCATACATCTATTGCGACACGTACGATTCACGTTGTGAATCGCCCTTTTATCAGCACATGGAAAACCGATAACGATGGCGGTAGTGATGATAACCAAATTATCATCACTACCAATAGCGAAAATTTCATCTACAACTACAGCGTGGACTGGGGGGATGGTTCAGCGCTTGAAGAAAACATCACAGGTGATGCAACTCATACTTACGACACTATCGGCACTTATACCGTAACTATTAATGGTGATTTCCCGCAACCATATTTTACTGGGAATACGAACGACAGCAATAAACTACTCAGTGTTGAGCTATGGGGCGATATTGAATGGTCATCAATGACTCGGGCATTTTATAGTTGTGAAAATTTGGTAGTGAATGCTACGGATAATCCACTGCTATATAAGTTAACTGATATGTCCATAATGTTTAGTAGAGCGAGCTCCTTTAATCAAGACATTAGCGCTTGGGATGTTAGCTCAGTAAAATTTATGAAGCACATGTTTAAGGGTGCTACCTCCTTTAACCAAGATATCAGTGCTTGGGATGTTAGTTCGGTAGCTTCTACATTAGTCATGTTTAGTGGAGCCACTGCCTTTAATCAAGACATTAGTGCTTGGGATGTTAGCTCGGTAAAAGAGATGGATTGGATGTTCCATGATGCGACCTCTTTTAATCAAGATATTAGCGCTTGGGATGTTAGCTCGGTAAAAGAGATGGATCACATGTTTGATGGCGCGACTTCTTTTAATCAAGATATTAGTGCTTGGGATGTTAGCTCAGTAACGTCTATGCGACTCATGTTTAGCGGAGTAATACTGAGTGTTGAAAATTACGATGCCCTGTTAAATAGTTGGAGTCAGCAAAGTGTTCAATATGGCGTGGACTTTCATGCCGGCGATAGCTATTACTCGAAAGACTCACAAGCCGCGCGAGACATTTTAACTAATAACTACGGATGGACTATCACCGATTTAGGCATCAATGCGGATGCGCCAATATTAACCTTAAACGGTGGTAACGATGTAGGCATAGATATCCATCATATTGGCGATAGTTACAGTGATTTAGGTATCGATGTGGTAACCGTAGATAATGTTGGTGGCAATGTAAGTGTTACCACCAGCGGCTATATTGATGTGAATATAGCAGGCGATTATATAATTACTTATGTTGCTACTGATGCAGAAGGAAACCAGTCAACCATTCGTCGCACGGTTCGCGTGGCAGATTTATCCAACATTGCCTTAATCGGAGGTGAAATAGTTGAGGTGGGTATTGACCGTATTTATCAAGAGCAGGGCGCTATTATTTATGATGCCTTTGATAACCTGACGGCCGTTGCATTGCCAACAGGGTTTGTTGATGCCACAACGATTGGCCAATATACCCTCACCTATAATGCCACTAACCGCCACGGTGAAAGTGTTAGTGCGGTGCGTACAGTTAACGTGGTTGCCCCTAGACCCTTTATCAGTACATGGAAAACCAATGGCACAGGAGTAAGTGATGACAACCAGATTACCATCACGACTAACAGTGAAAATTACGCTTACGATTACAATATTAACTGGGGTGATGGCTCTCAACCCGATGATAATGTCGCAGGCGACATCACACATACCTACGACACTCACGGCACTTATACCATTACTATTAGCGGAGACTTCCCGCAAACGTATTTTCCTGGTGGTCGATGGGACCAGGCATCAGACAATAAGAAATTACTCAGCATAGAGCAGTGGGGAGATATTAAATGGCAATCAGCGAATAGGGCATTTTATTACGCTGAAAATTTGGTGATTAATAGTGATGCGGATGATTACCCAGATTTACGCTTAGTGACTGACGCTAGCGAGATGTTTTACAGCGCTAAAAAGTTCAATGGCGATTCCCGTTACTGGCAAGTGGGTGCTATTAGCGATATGCGTTGGATGTTTTATGAGGCCTCATCCTTTAACAAAGGGGTCAGCTCTTGGGATGTTAGCGCTGTTACCAGTATGACAAGTATGTTCGGCAGAGCCACTGCCTTCAACCAAGACATCAGTGCTTGGGATGTTAGTTCGGTAACCTCTATGTTTGGCATGTTTAGCGGAGCTGCTGGCTTCGATCAAGATATCAGCGCTTGGGATGTTAGTACTGTTAACCTTATGGGTTATATGTTTGATGGAGCCTCCTCCTTTAACCAAGATATCAGTGCTTGGGATGTCAGTACTGTTTTCGATATGAGTCACATGTTTTCGAAGGCTAAAATCTTTAACCAAGATATTAGCCGTTGGAATGTCAGTGCCGTTACTAATATGAGTTGGATGTTCCGTGAGACTGCTTTTAACCAAGATATTAGTGGTTGGGATGTTAGTGCTGTTACCGATATGAATGGTATGTTTCTGCTTTCGAATGTTTTTAATCAAAACATTAACGCATGGAATGTTAGCTCAGTAACTTCTATGAACTCTATATTTGGCAAAGCGACTGCTTTTAACCAAGACATTAGCGCTTGGAATGTTAGCTCAGTAACTTCTATGACTGGTATGTTTAGCGGGGCGATTTCCTTTAACCAGAATATCAGTGATTGGGATGTTAGTTCCGTTACCAATATTAGCGGCATGTTTAACGGAGCCAGCGCCTTCAATCAAGATATTGGTGGATGGGATGTTAGTTCAGTTAGCAATATGAACCAGATGTTTCTTAAAGCAACTGCTTTTAATCAAGACATTAGTGCTTGGAATGTTAGTGCCGTTACTAATACGGGTAGCATGTTTTCTGGGGTGGCGCTGGACACTGTATTTTACGATGCCTTGTTAAATAACTGGAGCCGAAGAAGCGTAAAAAATGGGTTAAACTTTCATGCAGGTGACAGCTATTACTCGTTAAGTTCACAAGCGGCACGAGATGTTTTAACCAATACCTACGGCTGGACTATCACCGATTTAGGCATTAATGCGAATGCGCCAATAATAACCTTAAATGGTAATAATGAGTCTGGCCTAGTTAATCATCAGGTGGGTGACAGTTACAGTGATTTAGGTGCGAATGCGGTAGCGGTAGACAGTATTGGTGGTAACGTAAGTATTACCAGTACGGGCTCTATTGATGTGAATACGATGGGTGATTATATAATCACCTATATCGCCATTGATTCACAAGGCAATCAGTCAACCATTAGTCGAACCGTTCGCGTAGCAAATCTATCGGGCATTACCTTATCAGGCGGGGAAACCGTTGAGGTAGGTATCGATCGCATCTATCAAGAACAAGGTGCCACTATTTACGATGCCTTTGGTGATGTGATTGAGGTTGAGCCACCGTCAGGTTTTGTTGATGTCTCTACTGTAGGTGAATATCTACTCACTTATAGCGCCACGAACCAGCACGGTGACCGTGTTAGTGTTGTTCGTACGGTTAATGTGGTAAGCCCAAGACCTTTTATCACTAGATGGAAAACCGATAACACTGGGGGGAGTGATGATAACCAAATTACCATCACGACTAACAGTTCATATGCTTACGACTACAGTATTCATTGGGGTGACGGCCAAAGTGATGACAATGTTGCGGGTGATATAACGCATACCTATTCTACTAGCGGTACTTATACCGTAACTATTAGCGGCGATTTCCCGCAAACATATTTTATTGGCACTAACTCAGACGCTAAGAAATTACTCAGTATAGAGCAATGGGGCGATATTAAATGGCAATCAGCAAACCAAGCATTTTATTACGCTGAAAATTTAGTGATTAATACCAGTGCTGATGATTACCCTGATTTAAGGCTGGTATCTGATACTACGGGAATGTTTTTCAACGCTAAAAAATTCAATGGCGATACGCGTTACTGGCAAGTCAGCGCTGTTATGAGCATGAGTCATATGTTTTATGGCGCCACGGCCTTTAACCAAGACATTAGCGTCTGGAATGTAAGTCTTGTCAGAAGTATGAATAATATGTTTTTTGAAGCCTCCTCATTTAATCAAGATATCAGTGCTTGGGATGTTAGCTCGGTAACTTCTATGACGCAGATGTTTAATGAGGCTAGCTCCTTTAATCAAGATATTAGTGCCTGGAATGTTGGTGCAGTTACCAGCATGGATAAGATGTTTTATAAGGCTAATAGCTTTAATCAAGATATCAGTGGTTGGGATGTTGGTGCCGTTACTGATATGAGTTGGATGTTTTATAACGTCACTGCTTTTAATCAAGATATCAGTGGCTGGAATGTTGGTGCAGTTACCGATATGAGCTGGATGTTCGCACTCGCAAAAAGTTTTAACCAGGATATCGGTGCATGGAATGTTAGCTCAGTAGCTACCATGAGAGGCATGTTTTATAATGCCGATGCTTTTAACCAAGATATTAGTGGCTGGGATGTTAGTGCTGTTAACGATATGGATGGTATGTTTCGTTATACCGATGCCTTTAATCAAGACATTAGCACTTGGGATGTTGGTGCTGTTACCGATATGGATAGTATGTTTGGTAATGCCGATGCCTTTAATCAAGATATCAGTGCTTGGGATATTAGTTCTGTTAGAACAATGGACAGTATGTACTACAGCGCCGCGTTGAGCACTGAACATTACGATGCGTTGTTAAATAGCTGGAGCCAGCAGGTCATCCAGAATGAAGTGAAATTTCATGCAGGCTACACTCGATATTCATCAAGCTCTCAAGCGGCGCGAAATATTTTAACCAATACCTATGGTTGGGATATCACCGATGGCGGAGTTGTGCGATAAGCATGGTTGCGAAGGGAAGCTTGGGTTGCGAGTTGAACGGTGAACTTCACAACCTTACTAACTGCCACCTTTAGCGATTGATCCTGCTGCGATTAAACGCTTAATTATTGAATTAGATTAACCGCCTGGGTTAAATCTTTGCCGTAAAATGAATATCCGTTAAAGATCATGGTCTAATCTTTTATTATCTATTAGGCCATGAGATTTAATAATGCCATTTTCTGCGCGCTACAAACTGCATTTCATTCCTCTTATCGCCGTTCTATTCCTCACTATCTATGCTCAGGCTGTCTGTCCTTTCATTGCGACGCTTAGCTTGGGGCGACTGGTTTCTGGCTTATTACTGATTGCATTCATTCAGATTATTTTACGTGAGTGGTTATTACATCTTTTCTCCCGCAGCGTAAAAGGTGAGCAGGCGCCGGTGTGGAATATGCAAAAAGCATCACTGCTCTCTTGGTGTGCCGCCGGCATTCTAGCTTCAATTTATCATGTATGGGCCTACCCAGATTTCCCCGTTGAAAGTCATTTAAAACTCCTTACCGGTTATTGGGCATTGGGCGCAGGTATTCTGTCGCAAATCGATCATGTCGCAGTGGAAAAATTTTACCGTAAACAGGGTGTTCGCGGTTTAGGAAAGCGGGTTGAACGAATTTCACAGCGCTTAATGAGACTCATCGCCGTCTTTACTCTGGTTCCAGGTTTAGTGATGACAGTCATGGCATTTCGCTTTGTTTATGAGGGTTATGCGCATCCAGGAGTTGCTTATGAAGTGGGCTTTCTAGCCTTGGTCTTTTTCCTCGTCGCATTATTGGTGACACAGCAGTATGGGCGAGCGTTAAAAAGGGATACTCGGGATATATCAACAGCGCTAAAGACTATCTCGGCGGGTAAGTTTGATGTGATGTTGGATACCTCTCGCCCTGATGAGCTCGGCCAGGTTGCTGAAGGGATTAACGACATGGCCCAAGGTCTGGCTTTAAGGGAGCGTATTCGTGATTTATTTGGGCGCTTTGTGAACCCTGAAATTGCAGAAAATGTTATTCGAGAATTCTCCGGACAAGATCAAAAGGATCTTTGCCAGCAAGGGCAAAGGAAGAAAGTAGCGGTTTTAATGAGTGATATCCGTGGCTTTACTCCGTTTGCAGAAAATATGGAGCCGGAAAAGCTGGTGGCTTTATTGAATGGTTATTTTACTGAAATGGTAAGCGCTATTCAGAATAATGGTGGCATGGTAGATAAGTTTATCGGCGATGCGGTAATGGCGGTCTTTGGCCTAGGGGAAGAAATGGATGAAGCTATTATCTGTCAGCAAGCGGTTGCGGCGGCCCAAGAGATGCAGCGACGATTAACTGAATATAATCAAACCTTGGTGAGTGCAGGGGATGCGGAATTACACAATGGTATCGGTATTCATTTTGGTGAAGTCGTCGCCGGTTATATCGGCAGTGAAGAGCGATTAGAGTTTACCGTGATGGGCAATACGGTGAATATGGCGGCTCGTGTAGAAGGCCAATGTAAAGCCCCGAATCCAGCGATTATGTTCACTGAGCAAGTCGCTCAGCATATCGAGCATGCTGAGTTTATTACTGCGGCTGAGTTAAAAGGATTAACTCAGCCAGTGAAATTGTTTGGATGTCGCTAAATTAAGCTTCATCATCCTGATGGCTGATATCGGCTTTGGCACTGGCTTTTAAATAGTGACCTAGCTTGTTCGCTTTGGTATTCAAATAGCCATCGTTGTGCGGGTTACGGCCAACTTCAATGGCAACACGTTCTAATACGTTAACGCCCGCTTCAGATAAGGCTTTCACTTTACGCGGGTTATTAGTCATCAGGCGAATTGTATGAATGCCTAAGTGCTCAAGCATGGGCTGGCACATGTCGTATTTACGCATGTCGGCAGCAAAACCTAACTGTTCATTGGCTTCTACCGTATCAGCACCTTGATCTTGAAGATTATAGGCTTTGATTTTATTTAACAGACCAATACCACGACCTTCTTGACGAAGATAAAGCACGACCCCTCGGCCAGCTTTTGCCACTGAGCTTAGCGCTTCTTCTAGCTGATAACCACAGTCACAGCGCATACTAAAAAGTGCATCACCGGTTAAACACTCCGAATGAGCTCGGGCTAATACAGGCTCGCCAGAACCAATATCACCCATTGATAATGCTACATGCTCTTTGCCAGTGGCTTCGTCTTCGAAACCATGCATAGTGAATTCACCAAAAGGTGTCGGCAATTTAGAGGAAGCGATGTATTTAATGCTCAAAGGAAAAACCTCGGGTGCTTGAAATCAATAGCCGTGAAATAGCGGCTAACAAGCAGGCAATTAACGGTGACTTAATAAATTGGCGCGCATTTTAACAAGATTAGCGGCTCCTGCATAATCTTGGGGCGCAGTAATGTTAATTCAACCTTGATATGATGATAGGCAGCTTATTATTTTAACTAGGTCAGTTTATGTGGATTATTGTTTTTTTGGTGTTGTTGGCGATCTTTACCTTGCCACAATGGTGGGTCGGCCGTGTTCTTAAGCGCCATGGAGAGGAAAGAGACGACTTTCCAGGCTCTGGTGGTGAATTGGCAGAGCATTTAATCAAGGTTCAAGGACTTGAAGGGGTAAAGGTTGAAGAAACCCCTGTCGGGGATCATTATGACCCTACCGATAAAGTCGTACGTCTTACCCCTGATAAGCTCAAAGGGCGATCGCTTACGGCTGTGGTTGTGGCCGCACACGAAGTAGGTCATGCGATTCAAGACCACAATAAGGAAAAGACGTTCAACGCGCGGATACAGGCCGCACGATTTGCCAATGTGGCAGAGCGAATAGCGCCTATCGCATTCTGGCTAAGCCCTTTATTAGCCGCGA
>Ga0209396_1005313_pt1 | contig 12219 bp, 9 predicted proteins | sample GOMGulsemesocosm_6_FD_184638 | JGI IMG/M metagenome (GOLD analysis project Ga0209396, IMG submission 184638) | Methane-oxidizing microbial communities from mesocosms in the Gulf of Mexico - GOM8C Gulf of Mexico (SPAdes) (version 2) | ecosystem: Environmental > Aquatic > Marine > Cold seeps...
GCCTGGGCGAAACGCTGTCTAAAACCTTCTGCAAAGCAGTTGGTTCAACAGGCCATGGATGCAAGGGTCAAATCAGTTTTTGACAGCAGTAAGCAACGAGATGGCGCTCGTCGCATACAGGTAGAACCTGGAGAACAAGGCCATCAACACGACATTAAAACGATTGGTCGAAGTATGAAGTGCCAAAATCTCGTGGCTAAGGCAACCCGTAAATTCAAGGTGATCACCGACAGCCGTCACCAATTGTGAATCTCTCCTAACCTGCTTGAGCAGAACTTTGCTGCGGATCAGTCTAACCAGAAATGGGCAGGTGACATTACCTACTTGTACACCAGCGAAGGCTGGCTTCATCTGGCAGTAATGATTGATCTACCCTCCCGTGCGGTTATTGGCTGGTCGATGAGCACCCGCATGACGGCTGCTTTAGCCTGTGATGCGTTGAGTATGGCGCCGTGGCGTAGAGGCTTTCCCAAAGAGGTGATTGTTCATAGTGACCGAGGTAGTCAGTATTGCTCAAATATTTATCGGGATATTATCGGCAAGCATCAGCTGAAGCAGAGCATGAGCCGTAAGGGTAATTGTTGGGATACTCAGTTTACTATGCTAATGGAGCGCTTCTTCAGAAGCTTGAAAACGGAATGGGTTCCAACCTTAGGCTATCGCAGCTTTATCGAGGCGAAACACTCAATAACCGATTATGTTGTTGGTTATTACAGCCAGGCCACATCAGCACAACAACGGATTAAGTCCAAACGCGGCAGAGAAACAACACAGAGCTAACTACTAAACCGTGGCCGAATTTACTTGACCACTACAGTCAGAGTGCTTGGTGAGGCCAGTATTTTCAACGAAAACTAAGAAAAAGAATGTTTTTTTCTATTAAACCGCTAGAATCACTAAATACGCTTAAATCGCCAAAGCGGAGTTATGTCTTTTCTGTGTTTTGGTGAAAGACAAAATACAAGGCTTTAAGGGGCACTTGTATCCCCGTAGGCGTTAACGAGATAACAAACAGGTTTTAGTTTGAAAATATGGATAACTCTGTGAGGACGGTGAAACTAGTGATTATAGCAAGTAAGGCCGAATCTCTAATCGAGGAACTAAAAGCCAAATGTTGGTTCTCGGTGCACCGCAACAGGTTCAGTGTGTGATGCCATTGAGCGTACAGAGAACTGCTTAAGAAATAACTGACTGGAGATTGCGTCATGAAGTGGGTAAGTAACATGAGTATGAAGATGAAACTGGTTGTGATGCTGATGGCACCCCTGCTAGGTCTGATCTATTTCGCTCAGGTTCAGGTGAGCGATAGCCTGATAAAAAGTAAAGAGATGAGTCAGCTTAACCAACTTTCCGTATTAAGCACTCGCATCAGCGGCTTGGTACACGAACTGCAGAAGGAGCGCGGTGCCTCGGCCGGCTTTATGGGTAGCGGCGGGAAGAAATTTGTTGCAGAACTGCCTATCCAGCGTACCGAGACCGATAAGAAACTGGTCGAGCTGAAAAGCCTGTTAACGGACATTAATACCGGAGACTACGGAATGGTCTTTCAGCAGCAGTTGAATGGTGGACTGCGGTTGCTGGATCAGTTGCAAACAAAACGTCAGGCTATTACCAGCCTGTCGATCAAAACCAAACTAGCGATCGGTTATTACACCAAGATAAACGGTAACATGCTGGGTGTGATTGGTCTGTTGCCCACGCTCTCTAGCGAAGGCTCCATCAGCAGCCAGGCTGCCGCCTATGTTAACTTCCTGCAGGCCAAAGAGCGGGCCGGTATCGAGCGGGCCGTCATGTCTAATACTTTTGCTCGGGATTCCTTTGGGGATGGCATGCTGCGTAAATTTTCAACGCTGGTAACGGAGCAGGCGGTCTACATGGATGTATTTCAGGCCCTCGCTACGGCAAATGCTAAAGATTTTTACCAACAGAAAATGAAAGATCCCAGCGTAACTGAAGTGGCGCGCATGCGCTCAGTTGCCTTTACAAAAACTAGCGGCAACTTTGGTATTGATCCCGTCCACTGGTTCAAGACGGCTACCAGCAAGATCAACCTGCTGAAAGAGACTGACGATTACCTTGCTGTCAGCTTGTTGAATGTGACTTCTAAGATGGAAGCAAAGGCCGTCCAGATATTCTATGTCTTTTCAGTAGCAGGGGTGGTGGTGATACTCCTTGCCCTGTTCATGGGTTGGTGGATCGTAAGGGGGCTGACAACGTTACTCGGTGGAGAGCCTCAGGCAATGGCCAGTATCACCGAACGTATAGCTGAAGGAGATCTGGCTATCAGCTTCAATAGTGACGATAAAGCGAGTGGTATTTATTTGGCCATGAGAAACATGACGCAGAAGCTGATAGAAGTGGTCAGCGGTGTTCAGGACGTCACTACTGTTGTGGGAAATGGCAGTGAGGAGATCAGTGCTGCGGGTCAGCAATTATCCCAAGGTGCTACCGAGCAAGCGGCTGCTCTGGAGGAGATATCTGCCTCTATGGAGGAGATGGCGGCCAGCATACGGCATAGCGCAGATAATGCCGGACAGACGACGCAAATAGCCCAAAAGGCGGCTGCCGATGCACAAGTGGGTGGTAACGCCGTTACCGAAGCAGTGTTAGCGATGAAGGACATTGCTAGCAAGGTATCCATCATTGAAGAGATTTCATACCAGACTAACTTGCTAGCGCTTAATGCTGCTATTGAGGCTGCCCGCGCAGGTGAGCACGGCAAGGGCTTTGCGGTGGTGGCCTCTGAGGTACGTAAGCTGGCCGAACGCAGCCAGATGGCCGCCAGCGAGATCGGTGAGCTCTCAGCCTCCACCGTTGGGGCTGCCGAGAAGGCGGGGCTGATGCTTGAACGGCTGGTGCCCGATATTCAGAAAACAGCAGGATTGGTCGAGGAAATCAGCGCCGCTGCTGACGAGCAGGGTGTCGGGGCCGATGAAATCAACCGAGCTTTGCAGCAACTCGACCAAGTGGTGCAGCAATCTGCCGCTTCATCAGAGGAGATGGCAGCAACCTCGGAACAACTGACAAGGCAAGTCAGTGAGTTACGACAATCTATGCAATTCTTCAAACTGGATGCATCGGGTGTCGCATACTGATTTGGAGGAGTAGGTTGAATTTAGCGATAAATAAAGCCCTTAAGTTAGTGCCTAAATGAGGGCTTTAGCCTCCACTTCGTAGCGATGATATTTTAGATGTACGTTGTGGCTTGGCGCGCTTAAAGCGGGAAGAAATTATCACGTTAGCCGATGGCCAGATGCCATTTATCATTCCTTTGAAATGGTTCGTAAATCAGGCGCATTAAGTAAATCTATGCCAGCTAATCTGTTTGTTATCAATCCTCGTGCATGCCTTCGGGCCAGCAAGGGGAAATTTATTTGGATGGAAGTATTTCCATCGGTCTGTTTAACAAAGGAGTCTTTATTCCAAAGGCTAAGTGAGCATGAACAGTTATAAATGTAGTGTGCTTCATCGCTTGGCTGTGGCACTTCAGTTGCTGGTTACCTCTCTATCAATACAAAGAAAAGACCGTTACGAATTGAATGACTGAGTGTCTAGGTTCATAGGACTATTCACTCTAAGGCAAATAACTCTATCTCGTTATTATGATTAAACGGTATGCCGCGAGCGGAGGAAGTTATGTTTGCCTCTCTTTAGGTAATAAGCTTCTTTATGGGGCAGCGCTAATAGCCTCCGATTGTTATGTCTTCCCCTCCCGTCTTAATTTCATCCGATTCAACCTCGTTGTAAGCGCTTAAATTTAAGAGTTTAAAATTTGCTATAACCGCTATATTCGCTATAATCGCTAAAGTCGACAAAATCGACAGAAAGTAAGGTCTCTCAATTTGTACATATTGCCCTGACGTAAGCCCTGAGAAAGAACAGGCGTTAACGAATGGATAGTTAAAGCTCTTGATCCGGATGATGGTGATGTCGCTATCTTTGCTAAGGTTTAATGTGCTTTAAAGCAGGGTGAAAGTTAGCTGTCGGCACCATGATTTTTAGGCGATTTTAAGGTGAGCATGTTGAAAATAAAAATGAACAGCAAGAATGTTTTCTATCTCTTCCCTGGTGTGATGGGGCTTATAGCCGCTTGTTTGGTGTCGTGGCTATGTGGAGCAAGTATTGTAATTAGTTTGGTTATCGCGGCTGTATTGATTGTGAGTGGTGTCGTCGTTGGCGTCTTTTTATTCAAAATATTACAAGCAGATTTAGCTAAACAAGCTGCAATTGAAAAAGAACAAACTGAGGCTTTATATGAACGTACAGAATCATATGTCAGCGTCTTTGAGCAGCTCTTTATTGAGGTTATTCCGGTCATCTCAAATCAAATTGATATGTCGAAAAAACACACGGAGCAAGAGGTTTTAACATTAAGTGAAAAATTTTCTGAAATGGCTGCCCAGATTGGCACGCTAGTATCTAGCCAGGCAAATGACGACGGACATTTAATTGAAAACTTATTGGCAGGGACAGAAGAGATTCTCAATGGTGTTGTTGGTCAGCTAAGTGCCATTAATGAGGCAGGCCAGGCAATGATTGAAGAGATGCGTCAATTATCGAGCCAATCATCTCAGCTTGACCGAATGGCGCAGGAGGTTCGCGATGTGGCGGGTAATATTCATTTACTGTCATTAAATGCTGCTATTGAGGCCGCAAGGGCCGGCGCGCAAGGCTCTGGTTTTGCAGTTGTTGCTTCTGAAGTTAGGAATTTGGCAAAAACATCATCTGAAACTGGCAGTCGTATTAGCAAGACCGTGGAGAGTATTAATGCCGCTATGGATTCGGCACTGAGTACTGCTGAAATCACCAGTAAAGCTGATAAGGAAAGAATAGATTTATCTGAAACCTATATTGCAAAAGTATTGAGTGATATTGAAAGCACCCTGATTTCTTTTAAAAACAATACCGATGCATTAACTGAAAATAATGCGCAGATACAAACAGACATCTATTCCGTTATGACGGCTCTTCAGTTCCAGGATCGGGTTAGTCAAATGCTTGATCATGCAAAGCATAATTTAAGTGATTTATCTTCAGTAGCAGAAAAAAATAGAGCAATAAGTTTGGTTGAGCGAAGCTCAGAATCGATTCAAGTCGGTCAGTTAATGGCTGAAATGGAGAAGCGATATACGATGCCGGATGAATTGCTTCAGCATAAAGCCACAGTTTCTGGTGAGGCAGTTGTTGTAGACGATGCCGAGGTAGAAGAAGACGACGAGCTGACTTTCTTCTAAGCAGGTCAAACCGAATTAAAGTGAGGAATAATGATAATGGCAAAAACAATAATGATCGTGGATGACTCCGCATCAATTAGACAGGTTGTGAGCTTAACGTTAGAAGGCGCTGGGTTTGATGTGATCACAGCGGTTGATGGTAAAGATGCGCTAGACAAACTAGATGGCGTGAAAATCAACTTACTTATTACCGACGTAAACATGCCAAATATGGACGGCATAACCTTAGTGCAAGAAGCAAAAAAATTACCTGCCTATAAATTTACGCCAATGATGATGCTAACGACAGAAGCTTCTGATGAGAAGAAGCAAGCAGGAAGAGCCGCGGGTGCAAAAGCGTGGCTTGTTAAACCATTTCAACCGCCCATGTTGCTCAAGGCCGTATCGAAGCTGATGCTTCCATAGGTTTCATTCCGAGACTTTTAGGAGAACTAACGTTGACTATCAATGTGAACAAACAGGGTGACACGGATATTCAGGTTGCGATCTGTAACGAGATGACAATCTATACCGCGTTAGAGCAAGAGAACGCATTATCCCCCCATTTACAAGCGGAACAGGCGCTACAGCTTGATTTGTCTGACGTGTCAGAAATTGATAGTGCTGGTGTTCAGTTGTTGATTTATATGAAGAAAGAAGCAAATAGACTCAGTAAACAGCTCACCTTGGTTAACCATAGCCAAGCCGTTGTTGATGTTATAGAGCTTTTGGGCTTGGTTTCATTTTTTGGTGATCCGATCATTATCTCCTCAAACGGGAGCGAATCATGAGCGATATGAATGCTGTCCTTGTGACCTTCACCCAAGAAGCAAAAGAGCTGCTGGGTGAGATGGAAGAGTCATTGCTTGTACTTGAGGATAAACCCGATGACAGTGACACGATTGATAGTCTGTTCCGGGCGATCCATACGGTAAAAGGTTCATCAGGATTATTCGGGTTTAATGACATCGTTGCCTTTACGCATGAAGCCGAGACCGTTCTGGATCAGGTCAGGCATGGTGAAAAAGCCATTACGGATCAATTGATTTCGATCTTGCTGAATTGTAGGGACCATATTGAAAAGCTCATCGACCATTGTCTGGAGTCATCGGATCAAGAATTACCGGATGAACTGGTGTCAGCGGGCGAAGCGCTTATTTTTCAGCTGACAGGAAAACAAGCCGATGACAACGCGTTAGCGGTGCCTGATGAAAATCCCCAAAGTAATGTGTTAGAGGGTATGGGGGAGCCGAATGACCTTTCTGATAGCTGGATCATCGCATTAGAATTCAAAATCGATGCCTTTAGGATGGGTGTAGACCCACTATCTTTTTTACGTTACCTGAAAACACTCGGTGAGATCCAAAAGGTTCTAGTATTGACGCCCGAGCTGCCTGAGGGTGGCGAATTTGATCCGGAAAGCTGTTACTTGCGCTGCAAAGTAGCCTTTGTCAGTGATGTAGACAAACAAACCATTGAGGAAGTGTTTGAGTTTGCAGAAGACGATTGCGTTATTAATATTCTGCCGCCAAATTCAAAAGTTGAAGAATACCTATCGCTGCTTGAAAACTTGCCTGAGCTTCATGTGCAACGGTTGGGCGATATTTTATTAGACGTTGGAGTATTAACAAAAAATGACATTGCCAGAGCGGTGCAAGCCCAAACTATTTCTGATGAGGTTAATAGCGATGACACTAAACCGCTAGGGGAAATATTGATTGAGCAGCAGGTTGTTCAACCCGTTGTTGTTGATGAGGCCCTAAAAAAGCAGGAGAAGATAAAGAAGAAGGTGGCCGTTGAGGCGAACTATATTCGTGTCGATTCAGGCAAGCTCGGACAGTTGATTGATCTGGTAGGCGAGTTGGTCATTTCAGGTGCTGGCATGGACCTAATGGTTGAGCGGCACGGCTTGAGTGATGTCGAAGAAGTTGCCGCCACAATGACTACTCTGGTGAGCAGTATTCGTGATACTGCGCTAGAGCTGCGAATGGTGCCTATTGGTGAAACATTTTCTCGCTTTAGGCGGGTTGTCCGAGATGTCAGTAACGAATTAAATAAAAATATTGAGCTTCAAATCACGGGTGGTGAAACAGAGCTCGATAAAATGGTTGTGGAAAAAATCAATGATCCATTAACCCACCTCATTCGTAATTCATTGGATCATGGCATTGAACCCCCCGAGCAACGACTGCAAGCAGGAAAGCCAGAAAAAGGGGTTATTCAGCTGAATGCCCGTCACGACTCCGGCCACATTGTTATCCAGATAAAAGATGACGGGGCTGGCTTGGATAGTGAAAAAATTCTAGCTAAGGCCATCACCAATGGAATCATTCCAGAAGATCATAACCTGAGCCAACAGGAAACTTTTAACCTCATATTCGCGGCGGGATTAAGCACAAAAGCTCAGGCCAGCGACTTATCGGGCCGCGGTGTCGGTATGGATGTGGTGAAGCGAAATATTGAGGCTTTGCGAGGCACTGTCGCAATAGATAGCGTTCCGGGCGTGGGAACAACCTTCACAATTCAACTGCCTTTAACCTTGGCAATCATCGATGGCTTCATGGTTGAAGCAGCAGCTGAGCGTTACATTATTCCACTGAGTATGGTGGATGAGTGTGTCGAAATGAGTAGCGGTGAATGGGCAATTGATGAGGTTATGAATTATGTCAACTTAAGGGGTGTTGCTATGCCTTACTTGCGGTTGGCGGAGTATTTCAATGCGGAAAGAAAAGCAACAAGCAGCGATCGACAAAGCCTGGTGATCGTCCGTTCGGGCCAAAATAAAGCCGGGTTGGTTGTCGATGAATTACACGGTGAAAACCAAACAGTTATTAAACCCTTGGGTAAGGTGTTTGAAAATTTAAGCGGTTTAACCGGCGCAACGGTATTAGGTGATGGAAATGTTGCCCTGATTTTAGATATCCAGGGCCTTATTCAGACGGCCACAAAAAATAATTGATGATGAAAAACTGCCCCGCTTTTGATTTTCGTGAAGCGAGGGGTTACGAGTAAGTATTTGAATTAAGCATTACTTCAGGAAATGACCTTAATCTTAATATAGGCAAAGAGATGACATATTTTAAGAACTTAAAACTGGGTAGTAAGTTAAGTATTATCTTCGGATTTATTTTAATTATTACCTCTGCGGGTACCTATAACGCCATATCCAATATTGAAGAAACGTCGGTAACGATGGAGCGCATTACGCAGGTTCGCGTTCCGACAGCTCAGTCAAGTATGCAAATGTTGAATGGCCTGAATCAGGCGCTTGCTGCGCTTCGGGGCTGGATGTTATTAGGTAATGAAAAATTCCGTGATGAGCGTGAGAAGGTGTGGAGTCAGGATATTGATCCGGCATTAGCATTGATGCAAGAAAAATCCAAAACCTGGACCAATGCTGAAAATATTAAGCGCTTGCAACGTCTGAATGAACTGTTGCCAAAGTTTAAGCAAGCCCAGCAGGATATCGAAGATATTGCACAAAAAGTTGAAAATGTTCCGGCGATCAAAATGCTTTTTGAAGACGCAGCACCACAGGCTGCAATTATGGCAAAAAGTATTACTAAGATGATTGATTTAGAAGCGAACCTATCGGCGACTAGAGAGAGAAAACAGCTGTTAGGCATGATGGCTGACGTTCGGGGCACCATTGGTCTTGGGCTTGCAAATATTAGAGCGTATTTACTTTCTGGCGATGAAGCATTCAAACAGAAATATGATGTGCTTTGGGCAAAAAATGAGCGTCGCTATAACGATCTGAAAAATAATAAAAATTTATTGGGTCCACAGCAGACGGAAGCCTTCAACGCTTTGGATAAGGCGAGAACGTTATTTAAAGTAATTCCACCAGAAATGTTCAAATTACGCGGACAAAAAGATTGGAATACTGCGAATCATTGGTTAGCAACCAAGGCTGCCCCAGTTGGTGCAGATCTGGTGAATATCTTGCAGGCGATGTCTGGGAATCAGCAACAGTTATTGCAAGTTGATGCGCAGGAATCGCTCATAGAGCAGCAGCAAGCCGTAACGGCAAGCTGGACGATCCTTGCGGTAAGCGTGTTAATTGCAATTATTATGGGTCTATTATTTGTTCTTGCTATTAACAAACGCTTAGCCCGTTTGTTGACCGCTATTCATGAGCTAGCCGACGGTAACCTGCAAGCTAAAATTGATCAGAATGATTTATCAAAAGACGAAATTGGTCAGCTGACCAGTGGGCTTTTGGATATGCGAAATAAACTGCGAACTGTTATTCAAACGGTACGTAGTGGTGCCGATAGTTTAGCCAGTGCCTCACAGGAGGTTAGTGCGACGGCACAAACGATCAGCCAAGGCGCGGTAGAGCAGTCAGCCAGCTGTGAAAGTACCAGCAGTTCAGTCGAGCAGTTGAATGCGTCAGTTCAACAAAATGCCGAAAATGCAGGCGTAACAGAAAAAATGGCAACCAGCGCTGCCTCGGAAGCTCAAGAGGGTGCGAGTGCGGTAACCGAAACGGTAACGGCAATGAAGCACATTGCTAAAAAAATCGGCCTTATCGAAGATATTGCGTATAAAACCAATCTGTTGTCTTTGAATGCTGCGATTGAAGCGGCTTCGGCGGGAGAGCATGGCAAAGGCTTTGCTGTTGTTGCAGCCGAAGTGCGCAAATTAGCTGAAAGCAGCCGAGTAACCGCTGAGGAAATCAGCGAGTTGGCGACGGACAGTGTTGATATCGCTGAGAAGGCGGGTGAACTGATCACCAAGGTTGTACCGGACATTACAAAAACTTCCGATCTTATTCAGGAAATCAGTGCGGCCTCCGATGAACAAGCCGGTGGTATCAGGCAAATATCTGAATCGATGGGACAATTAGATCAAGCAACACAGCAAAGTGCGGCAGCCTCAGAAGAGTTAGCGGCGACATCAGAAGAATTGAGTGGACAAGCCGAACAGCTCCAGCAAGCGGTTGCTTACTTTAACCTTTCTGGCGATGGACAAGCGCAAGCCGTTGCTCAAGAAAGGCGAGCACCTGTTGCACCTGTTGCACCATCGCGGGCGAGTGCGTCGGTACCCACACTGACCCCCGTTGCTGCGACTGGCAGCTCCTTGGATTTTAATGAACAAGACTTTGAACGTTTCTAGTCTGGGAGTTAGCTATGAGAGATTTGGCCGTTACTAATGATCGCGAAACCGATGGTGCCCTTGCTGTGCAAATAGAGCATGGGCAATACCTCACTTTTCTTGTGGGACAAGAAAAGCTGGGAATTAGCATTCATGATGTAAAAGAAATTATTGAAATATGCAGTATTACACGCGTACCGATGACCCCCGACTATATTCGTGGCGTTATCAACCTAAGAGGTAATGTCGTCCCTGTTATTGATTTATCCGCGCGGTTAGGTCATCAAGCGAGTGAGTTTGGTAAGCGGAGCTGCATTGTCTTGGTTGAGATTGTCTCTGGAAATGAAACACAACATATCGGCATGTTAGTCGATCAAGTGAATGAAATACTGGAGATTCCAGCGTCGGACCTACAATCGGCGCCAGAGTTTGGTGCTGATATCCGCGTTGATTTTATTCAGGCGATGGGGCGAGTCGGAGATGATTTCGTCGTCTTGTTGGAGATTGCTCGAGTTTTATCGGTTTCAGAATTATCACAAGTCACTCAGGTTTTAGCATCAAGTGCTGGCGCATCGCTGGAAATTGCGGATGTTTAACCGATAACGACAAACGTCGGACCATTCTGATCAAGGGCGCTGTCATTTATCCGATTTAATCAGCGCCCTTGAGCAGCCTACCTTAGGATAATTGTTGGGCACGTGAGTGATCAAGGCTTCCTGTTTTCGTTTCGGGGAGTGATCACCGGAGGAGTGTGGTTAGTGTTTATTGCTATATCACTATTTATATAAAGGGAGATCATTATCGCCGTTTCAATGACAACCGGGGAGTTCGAGCTTTTTCGAACGTTCATATATGACCATGCGGGAATTTCTTTAGCTCCAGCCAAGCATGTCATGGTGAGTAGTCGTTTAACTAAAAGGTTGAACTATTATCAGCTGCAGACTTTCAGCGAATACTTTCAACTTGCGATGAACCCTGAAAATTCACAGGAATTTCAGATGTTGGTTAATGTTTTAACCACCAATGAAACGTACTTTTTTCGTGAGCCCAAGCACTTTGATTATTTACGGGATGAAATATTAAAACCCTGGCGTGGTAGTAGCCTTCGTGTGTGGAGCGCAGCAAGTTCGTCGGGTGAAGAAGCCTATTCAATTGCTATGTCGCTGGCTGAAAATTTAGGGGCGAGAGACTGGAATATTCTAGGCACTGATTTAAGTACCACCGTTTTGCAAAAAGCGCGTAATGGTGTCTATCCAATGGGACGCTTGGAGTTACTGGATCCACAGTTGCTGGAAAAGTATTGCCTGAAAGGGGTGCGATCTCAAGAAGGTACTTTTCGTATCAGTGAAAAATTGCGGCAGCGTACCAGCTTTAAGCAACTTAATTTAATGAAATCACTGCCTTCAGGAATTGGCGCTTTTGATGTGATATTTCTGCGGAACGTGCTTATTTATTTTGACAACGAAACCAAACAGCATGTTGTTGAGCGTCTTGTTTCGGCATTAAAACCAGGCGGGCATTTCTTTATTGGTCACTCTGAGACATTAAATGGCATTGCTGGGAAATTGGAGATGGTTAAACCGTCTATTTATAAGAAAAAATGAATATTCAGCCTTTCAAAGAAACCCGACGTATAACGATTAATCCGGGTGAATATTATGTCAGTAACACGCAAGAGGTGATCTCGACGCTGTTGGGATCTTGTGTGGCGGTATGTTTGTATGATCCGGTCAATAAAATAATTGGTATGAATCATTTTTTACTGGCCTATAAGCAGCACAACTACAGCACGCCTGTTATTGAGTCAGAAGAAGGGCGATATGGTTTGAATGCAATGGAATTGCTTATTAACGAAATGATGGCCAAAGGCGCGAGACGACTTAATCTTAAAGCTAAGTGTTTTGGC